>ENA-UONV01003242-UONV01003242.1-human-gut-metagenome-genome-assembly--contig:-CS4-NODE-3242-length-11146-cov-4.681453_pt1 | contig 11146 bp, 11 predicted proteins | sample MGYA00242461_ERZ724008 | MGnify/ENA metagenome assembly ERZ724008 | reverse complement strand
ATAATTCCAACTATTGCAAGAAGTACTGTCAAATCGACGGTACTTCTTTTTTATGCACGAAAGTACGATGTGGATAATCTGCTGTAATGATAAAATATATAAGGATTTGAATGGAGCTTCTTCAGAAAGGAGGAGTGCATGTGAAGAAAGTTCTTGTCAGTATCAAAAACGAACTTCTGTCCGAAGCCGTTATTCGTACTATAAAAGAATGTGGAGAATTTGTAGTTGATCGTATTTCGCCGGATTCTGCCAAAAGCATAACACAGGCATTCGGTTTAATGCATGCGGATATTTATCTGATGGAAATTTCCTATCTTCCCGGCACAACCTTGAACCAGAGATTGAACGAAATTCATAATTTGCGCAGTAGTAATCCGGAATGTAAGTTTGTAATCCTATGTGATGATACTGCAGCTCCGGAGATAGCACGCAAAGTCACGCAATTGAAAAGAGATCATGTGATAGATGCTTTCTTCTACACCTCGGTTACAGCAAATTACTTAATCTCAACGCTTGTATCGTTGTGAGAAAAAATAAACATGACGGAAAGGATAAATCATATGGTTGAAAATCTAAATGATTTACAAATGTTTGTAAAAAGAATTGAAAATGAATACAGAAACAGAGTTGCATACCGATATCTCGCGGATGATTCGCTCATCGACAAAACATTCACAGAATTGGCAAAAGATATATACGCTGTTGCTTCATGGTTTATAAAGAACGGTTACTCCGGCAAACACATTGCCATCATAGGATCAACCTCCTATTATTGGGTAACGGCATTTCTGGGTATACTGTGCAGTGCCAATATTGCTGTCCCCGTCGATAAAATGCTTTCCTCAAAAGAGATGCTGAATATTTTGGTAATGGGTGATGTGGATACCGTATTCGTTTCGGAGGAATTTGCCCATTTGTCCGAACCTATCAAACAGAGTAATTCTCAGATAACAAAAGTAATTTGTTTTGCGGATGAATGCTTTGATGAAATTTTACGGACAGAGGAAGTTTTGCTTCCGAACATTGATCCGGAAGTTATGGCAGAGATACTCTTTACCTCCGGCACAACAGGTGTCAGCAAGGGTGTCATGATCAGCCAGAAGAACCTATGCGCCAATATATCGGATTATTACAGCTTGAACATCCTGGATAAAACGCACTGTGAACCGGTCGCAATGTCCGTTCTGCCGATCCACCATACTTATGAGCTGACCATCGGTCACCTTGGAATGCTGTATCGGGGTGTAACCATCTGTATCAATGACCGGCTTGAAAATATTGCAGCCAATATGAATCGGTTCAAACCCGGTTTTATTCTTGTCGTTCCCGCGATTGCGGAAGCATTTTACAAGAAAGTCATGGACGGCATCGCATCGGGAGCAAATCAGCGAAAAATCGCATTCGCCAAAAGGATCAACCGTATATGCAGCATTTTCGGAATCGATATCCGAAGAAAGCTGTACAAAAGCCTGCTGGACAAATTCGGCGGGAATCTGACAAGTATTGTTGTCGGCGGTGCGGCACTTCGTCAGGATGTCGCAGAAACCTTCACCGAATTTGGTGTAAACATGTTCCAGGGATACGGACTTACGGAATGCGCACCGCTTGTTGCGAGCAATTACCCCAGAGGAAACAGGCTTGGCTCCGTGGGAAAACCGATCTCCTGTATGACCGCAAAGATCGAAGACGGCGAGATTCTTGTAAAAGGCGATTGTGTGATGCTGGGATATTACAAGAATCCCGAGGCGACTGCAGAGGTTTTTACAGAGGACGGATGGTTCCGCACCGGAGATCTCGGATATCTGGATGAGGACGGATATCTGTATATCACCGGCCGCTCAAAGAATCTGATCATCCTTGCCAACGGCAAAAATATATATCCGGAAGAGCTGGAAGCACAGCTTATGACCATCGACGGTGTTAAGGATGTCATGGTGTATGAGCGGGACGGTAAAATCTGCGCCGCAATCCATCCGACGGACATCCATGACACAGATGGGATCCATCACATCCAAACAAGCCTGGATGCAGTCAATGCGGAGCTGCCTTCCTACAAGAAAATCGTTGCGTATGACTTTATCGCAAGAGAGTTTCCGAAAACAACCACGTTAAAGATCAAACGCAAAGAAGCACTCCGGATGATTGAAGAGGTCATTGAAAGAAACGCTGCCGAGCACATACCGCCGACCACACCGCTTCAGAAAAAAATCGTTGCGGCGTTTGAAGAAGTACTTGGACGTACGGGTGTCGGAATCAGGGATGATTTCTTTGACATGGGCGGTGACAGCTTGGGGGCAGTGGAAACTTCGATCATTTTGGATATACAGGTGCAGGATATCTATGCCAATCCTACTGCTGAGCAGTTGGAAAAATACCTGTCTGCAAACCGTGATGCTATGGCATCCGAGCAGGACAGTGTCGATGTTAATGGACTGATCCGGCAAAATGCGAATCAAAATTACAATGCAGAACCAAAATGTGTTCTTCTGACAGGAGCAACGGGCTTTTTAGGTTCTCATATTTTACGAGAATTATCATGGAGAAATGTAAAGATTGTCTGCCTTGTACGGGATTATTCCAAACTGAAGCGTGTTCTTGAATACTACTTCCCAAAGGAAAAGAATTGCTTCACCTATGTGACCGTAGAAGGTGACATTGAAAAGCCGAGGTTCGGACTTACCGATGAAATCTATGCAAAACTGGTAAGCGAAGTAGATATGGTCATCCATACTGCCGCAAACGTCAGCCATGCCGGACATTATGAAGATTTTGAACGCACCAATGTAATCGGCACGCAGAATGTGATCGACTTCTGTAAAGAAGCAAGTGCGGTTCTGCAGCATACCTCGACGGCAAGTATCAGCGGTGCCGGAACGGTCGAGCAAACGTGTTCAGATGCAAAGTTCGATGAGTTCACTCTGAACATCGGTCAGAAGTATGCGCAGAATGTGTATATCCATTCCAAATATAAAGCAGAAGAGCTTGTACTGCTTGCCAGAAAAGAAGGCTTGAAAGCAAATATTTTCCGTATCGGCAATCTTACATGGAGAATGTCGGACGGCAAGTTCCAGAAGAATGCCAATGATAACGGTTTTGTTCAGCGATGCAGAGGACTCTTCAAAATTGGCTTATATGGGGACAAGCTTGCGGATTATCCGATTGACTTTACACCGGTCGATGAATGTGCTGCAGCATATGTCGCACTGTGTTTTCATAAAAAAGTCAACAATATCTATCATTTGTATAATCCATATACATACAGCCTTGAAGCTTTAAGCCGTAAGTTTTTGTGCCGAATCAAAGATACAGCACAGTCCGATTTTGAAAAGGCACTGCGTGCACGGATGGATGACAGCGATGTAGCAGTATTGGCATTCTATAATTCCATAGCATCTGTATCGCAAAACATTCCTATCAGCAACGAATTTACGATAAACGAGCTTCAGAAGCTGGGATTCCTATGGTCGAAAGCGGGACTTCGATATTTGTGTTATTTGAAAAAGATACAGTAAAATTCTATTGTTCAGCTATATGACATATGCAATACACCCCTCTACCAAACTGGTAGAGGGGTGTATTTTAATCTAAAGGCTTATATTCGGTTACGGTTTTCAGATAGGTTTCGGGATCGCCGTTGAGTATCAGCTCGGCATATGCTACCGGGTCATTGTAGATCAGATAGTCCAGTTCTGACCGTTCATGCATATTACGGGCAACCTCGTTCTCAACGGCGATAGTATCAATCGCAATCATACTGCCATCGGTGAATTTCAGTTCGACACAGCAGTTGTCAAAGTTATATTCACAAGATATAAGGCGTTTCATAGTGTTTACCTCCAAAATTTGATTTATGGAAGTATTGTAAGCGTGGGTTTTGTGGTGGTATCTTTAAGTTTGGGAAACCCCCGTCTCCCAGCGAGAGACCGCCTGGCGTGTGACAAACACCTTTTCGGCAAGCTCCTCCTGGGTAAGACCATTCTTTGTGCGCAATTCTAACAATACATTTTTAGTGTCCATGCTATTACCGCTCCTTTCACCGACTTTTAATCGGCTGCTGATTGAGATTTGCTCTTTATACCGATTATATCACCGCAGACCCACCTGCGCAAGCAACCCGCTGTTGCTCTTGCAAAAAATCAAGCGGGCGCGCAGCTGGTATGCCGAGCGTCCGCTTATCTTATAAGCCGTGTGACCTTTGTCCCGCAGAACGCGGTCACTGATATTTCAGGTTATTTTCCGGAAAGCTTAGCCTTTTCCTCTTCTAAAAGCTTAATAAGCTCGTCGATTCGTGATGTCATAGACTGCTCCTGACCGTCTGCCGAAGAAGTAAGAGTGCTTGCCGTTTCCGATATCTTCTGCTCTACAAAAGAGGGCTGAGCTGCCGGCTGAGCGGGTTCCTGCCTGATCTCCTGCGCGGGAGCTTGCACAGGGGCAGGGGTAGGTGTTGATGTGAATGTCGGTGCGGGTGCAGGGATGGGTGTCGGCGTAAACGTAGGTGCGGAAGTGGGAGCGGGAGCCGGTGCGGGCTTAGGCTCCTGAACAGGCTTTGGAGCAGGTGCCGGCTTAACGGCTTCGGGTGCGGTGAAATCAAGCTTTGCGTCAACCTTGGCAGGCTTTGGAGCCGGAACCTTGTCAAACTTCAGCTCCTGCTTCTTTTCAGCGGGCTTGTCAGACATCCTGCCAAAATCAAGAGCGTTGGCATTATTGAAATTCATGTCAGCGGTATCTATGGTTTCGATCTCCTCAAGCTCCATATCATCAGCTGTTTTTCCTTTTTTCAGGGAGATAATAAGCATAACAATCTCATAGATAACAAGCAATGCGCAGGGAACTATAACTATAACCAGCATACCGGTTTTTGAAGAAGCAAACCTTATAACTGCGCCAAGAGCGGTGTCATAAGATATCGCCCTGCCGATGATATCGCCTTCGTCAACCGCCCAGACCTGCTCTGCGGGGGCGTTATCGTACTTGACTATATATTTGCGCTGAACGCTGCCGTCGAGCATGGTGACATCCTGCGTGCCCTGGAAGCCTACTACTGCAAGGCGACCGTCTATATCGCACAAAATAACGTTGCCCTCAGCCTCAGGCATTGCTCCTTCATCTATAAATACAGCCGAGCCCTGCTTTATTCTGGGTTCCATACCGTCTCCGTTCATAAGATATATCCTGTGTCCGAAAACCGAGGGAGCTTTATTAGCGTCTCTGAATATGCCGTACACAACAAAGGTGCAGACAATAAGAATTGCAAGAATAAAAATTACAATGATTCCTATTATCTCGCCCGCTCCGCGTTTTTTTGTGTTTTCCTGAAACATTGCTCTCATCCTTTCATGATAAAACATTTGCATATGCGCTATGGAATATATAAAGTTAATTTCCAAGCAATTGCGTCAACAAATACATTAAGTATTATATATTATAGCACATTTATTCTCCAATAGCAATTCTTTTTATCAATTTTATCTGCCTAATTTTCATTTTCTGATAAAAAATTTTCCAGATATCCCTTCGGCGCAAATCTTGCAGGCAAAATCGCAGCAAAATTATTGACAAATCGGGTTTTTGAGTGTATAATAATTAAGCTTGCTAGAATAGCTCAGTTGGTAGAGCAGGTTTTGCCGGAGGCAAAGCGTACGCATATCGTTCGCATTTTATTTGCTAGTGTAGCTCAGTTGGTAGAGCAGCGCATTCGTAATGCGCAGGTCGCGTGTTCGAGTCACGTCACTAGCTCCAAAAAGAAAAGCCGCGTAAGTGGCTTTTCTTTTTGTACTTTTCTCTCTTATCTCTTCTCTTTTCTCTTGTTTACCCTTGGCGGCTTTTCCAGATAAAAGAGAAAAGAGAAAAAAGAAAAGTGTCGTGTGTCAATCGTTTCGCACACTGCGAAACGTGCTTATGCCGACCAAATTTAATAATAAGCATGGCGGCAAAGAAACCTCTCTGCCGCCGTATTTTATTCTTCGTCAACCTTTCTATACTCCAGAATATCCCCGGGCTGACAGTCCAGCGCCTCACACAGTTTTACCAGCGTGGATATTTTCAGCGCCTTCGCCTTGCCGTTTTTCAGAATCGATACATTTGCAATCGTTATTCCAACCCGCTCGGCAAGCTCGGTCACGCTCATCTTGCGCTTTGCAAGCATAACGTCGATATTAAAAATGATTTCTCCTTCCATTTCATGCCGTTCCTTTCGTCGTCTTACGGTAGTATGACGGTTCTATATAGTCAAATCGCTCTGTTCCTGCAAAGCCGCCGCCTTTTTTACGAGATGCGACAGCACCGCACTGACTACAGCCACCGCCACTCCCGCAAAGGCAATTCCGGATGACGCTATAACCACGCTCGGATGGCTCATATTAAGCAGAAGCAGAAGGACGTTCCCCGCAAAGAAAAAGCAGGCGTCCCCAACGGCGAGCCATGATATCTGCCTGAATATTCCGGCGTTCTGCTCAGAAAATGAACGATCAGCGCCGATATTCGCGGCTATTCTCCAAGCCATGGCAAGAGCCGCAAAGCAGGGCAGTCCCGAAATCCAGAGGAAAATCAGCCACGACCAGAATCGGTTTGTAAATTCGGGGTGCATTGTCCGCATGGATACAGCGTACATGGGAACCACCGCCGCAAAAACCATCAGTCCGCAAATGCCGACTCCGACAATTATACATTTTAGCCACCTTGATAGGGTCTTTTGTTCCATAAAGTTCAACCTCCTTAAGCTGTTGAACTCAGCATAGCACAAAAGATTGATAATGTCAATAACTTTTTATTGTATTACGATAAATTTTATTTGTATATCGATATAATGCAAAACCGTTTGACAAAAAAGAGCCTGCACTATTTTTTGGTGCAGGCAGATTTTTATTCGATATTCAAAACACCACTGTCCATTTTATAAACGCAGTCGGCGGCGTTGGCAACGTTCTGGTCGTGGGTTATAACTACAATGCAGCAGTTTTCCTCGTGTGCGAGCGCCGCTAACAGCTCTACTATGTTTTTGGTGTTCTCACTGTCAAGGTTTCCGGTCGGCTCGTCGGCAAGAATAACCTTTGTCCCCGAAGCAAGCGCCCTTGCTATCGCCACTCTTTGCTGTTCTCCGCCGGAAAGCATTGCTGGCAGACGCTTATAGTATTTTTCATCAAGACCGACCTTTTTTAATACCTCAGCCGCCTTTTTATAGGCAGCGTTCTTTGACGACTTTTTCAATGTCATGGGATATATAACGTTTTCCATGACCGTTAAAAGCGGAAACAGATTGAAATTCTGATAGATAACGCTCACAATGTCGCGGCGATAGCCATCCTTGTTCATGTTTTTGATGTTTTCGCCGTTAAAGATTATATTGCCGCCGTCGGGAACCTCAAGCCCCGCGGCAAGGCTTAAAAGCGTTGTTTTTCCGCTTCCGCTCTTTCCTATCACCGCGTAAAACTTACCCTGTTCAAAGCTGCACGAAGCGTTTTTTACAGCCTGAACAGTCTGATATTTTGTTTTGTATGAAAACGATATATTGTCAAGAGTTAAATTCATGTTAATCCTCCTTCAGAATCAGTGTGCCATTCTTTTTTGCCGAAGTAAATGCGGAAACAAACGCTCCCGCTATTCCCGACGCCGGAATTATTGCCAGAACCGCCGGGTCAATCACGCAGATTGGCAGCAGGGCTGCTAAAACTGTGGCTATCAATACAGACATAAGCGAAAGTATCAGCATTTCCACAGCCGTTTCGGAAAGTATCGCAGATGCAGGCGTTCCCAGGCTTCTTGCAACCGCTATTTCACGCCGCGATAGATGCTTATAAAACCAGCATGCAGCCGCGGCTATTATTATCTCCGCGGAAAGTATTATCGGGTATAGCCGCTTTAAAAGACTTATACTCCGCGATAATGTGTTTATGGTCTTGCGAAGCTCCTCGTCGTGTATTATGGCGGAATGGCGGTATTCATAGCCAAGTGGGCTTTCACCGACATTTCCGGATGGCGTTACCTCGCAGAAATACTGCGGCAGAAGTTCCCTCAGCTCGTCAAGCTTTTTATTGTCGGCAACCGTTGCGGAAATGCTGAATCCGGAGCCGTAAAAGCCCTCAATCTCCGTCATGATTCTCATTGCCTGCTCAAACGGGCAGTAAATTGTTGTTTTGTCGCCGCCGGTGTAGTATCCGGCTATCTTAAGCTCGCAGACTGCAAAGCGGTTGGTGGTTTCCTCGTTCGGGTAGACGGTCATACGTAGGATATCGCTGTCATCCGTCAGGGAGCTATATATTTCTTCCGGAATGATTATGCCCTCACTGTCGTAGTCCTCCAAATCCAGCTCGCCATCCAGCCAGATAATCTCATCGCCGCCGAACATACTCATCGAGCTTATTCCCCTGAGCAGATGAACGCCTGTCTGAGCCAAGGTGCCGTAAGCAAGCCGTTCCTCAATTCTTATGTCCGAAAAATACGGTCGCAGGTCGGGGAGATTCATAGCATCAAAGCCGCTCTTATACCTTGTGAACGCCCGCAGGCCTGGTCCCATAATGTCCAGATCCTCGGTGCTTGTGCCTGTAACCGAGGCTATAACCACCTCGGATGGCAGCGAATAGGCGCTTTCGCGCTCAGCCTCCTTGGATTCTATCAGCCAGGAATAAAAGCACCCGAAAACCGAAAAAACGGTCAAAAGCAGCGCGGTGACATATCCAAGAGCACTCCTTGTAAGTCTGCTTTTTAAGTATATTCCCATATCTTCCTCACTTTCTAATAAGCAACCGAGGATTCTTTCCCGCCGTTATAAGCGACACTATTGCAAAGGCTGCAACATACACAACAAGCAGAGCAACAGCGGCAATGACAGCGGCGGACGGAAGAACCGCAGTGTTTTCAAGAGCCGCATGACCGGTGGCGGAAGCACCCGAAAAGGCGGTGTCAAGCTGCTGCGAAGCCTCCGACACTACCTTTGCAACCGAGCCTTTAAGCATTGCACAGCCGATTATCGCGCCTAAAACAGTAGCTATAGCGGCAGGTATGGTCGAAACCGCAATCATAAAGCCGGCAGCCTTTTTCTTTCCCGAACCGAGCGACAGCATAACTCCGACGTTTTTTCTCTGCCGCATTACAAACAGTGCTATGTAAATTATAAACGCCGCAAGGCAGGTAAGGCTTGAAGCTAAAAGCTGATCGTCTGCACTGTCCTTAATTCCTTCAACGGTTGCTTTAACCTCGCTGTAGCCGCCGTCGTAGAACTTGAACCAATTCAGATCCCAGCCCTGCTACTCGATAAAGGCTTTCATATCGTCGATTCTGCCGTTTTTGATTACCATGCTTTCAAAGTCCATATCGCTTTGAGTTGGTAAAGCAAATCCGCTTTCGTCGGCTGGGTCGCTGTTCTGCCTGATTCCCAAATTGTCTAAGCTTTTATTCGGAACAAAAACAGTGTTCGGCGTGATGTCCGAGGGGTCGCCGGAAAAGCTATTTGTATGGCGATAGATTCCCTTGATTTCGTATTCGCAGCTTATTCCGAGGTCGTTTTCCGAGGTATATTCGCCCGGCAACGCCTTGGTAAAGTTCTGATAATTAACCTGCACGCCATCGTAATAATTAAGCGTGATTTTATCGCCAAGCTTCCAGCCGTTTTTATAGGCGGCGGTTTCCGAGACTATGCAAACGTTGTTTCCCTGCTCATAGTCTTCGGCAGAGAACTCCTCGCCATCGCTTAAATACATTGTTTTGTCGGCGAATAAAAGAATGCTGTTAATATTGTCCGTGCCGTAAACGGTTGCGGCGCTGAGTGATCTGTTTATCTCATTAATAGAGTCGACCCATGATTTGTTTTCGGGGTCGGCTAAAAAGTCTTCAAGGGTTCCGGTAACCTCTGCTATGCTGCCGTAGTAATTAGCAAATAAGTCATTTGAGTCGTCATCTCCGCGTGGAAAGCGGAATCCATCAGACCCGCAATAGCCTAAGCCGTCTAAATATTTACCGGATATGCCATAAACCTGTCCGTAGCACTCTATGGTTGCGTCAACCTGTTCTCCGACAACCCGCTTGGTAGGCTTTTTATCCGAGCCAATTTCAAGCTTTGACCAGTCAACATTGTCAACGGTCGCTCCGGTAGGCGCGCCGTGACTGGTGCTGATATACATATAGATTATTTCCTGCTTTGCCCTCCGGTCAATGTCGCAGTAATTATCAGAAAGCGAAACTATGTAGGTTTTGCCTATTTCGTAATCGGTTTTTATTTCTTCAAGCTCCTTTTCATCTGCGCCATTACAGGTCAGGCGTATTTTATCGATCTTGGTGAATCGGTCGCTGAAAGCAGGTCTTGCAATAATGTCGCCCTCAAGCGATAAACGGTAAAAGCCCTCCATTTGTATATGAGGCTCAACTTTTATATCAGTAGCCTTAAAAACCAGCACTGCCGAATTGTAAGGGCTGTCAAAGTAGCCATATGCATCACCGCCGTCGAGCGAAGGTATCAACGGCAGATAACCGTTTATATATGCGTTTGCATATCTGGAAATCATAATATCACGCAGAGCGTCCTACTGAGGCAGGGCGGCGGATATTGAATCAAAGGTACCGTCGTCTTCAAATGCGGATAGCAGAGATACTTCCCATTCGGTCGGTATATATTCGCCGGTTGCACTATCATAAAAGTTTGTTTCGGCTGTGGTTATATTATTTGAAAGATATTCTTCGTCATACACCATAAGGGTGGTGAACCCATCGTCAACCGCCTTGGCGGTGGCAAGCCCCGAGCGGTAAACACCCCAGCTGAGGCACATAAACGCCGCCGAAGCCGTTAAAATAATCAGCGCGGCAGCAGTGCGCAGCGGCTGGCGCAGAAGCTGTTTGAACGGATGCATATGCAGACCTCCTTTGATTTAAAATGTTAATGCAGTAAAATTTCATGGCAGCTTTCACTAACTATAACAAAAAACGCGAGCGATTTATTACACACTCCGGAAAAATTTTTAAAAATTGCTGACTCGTTATGCTACGTACCATGAAAATTCAAGCGATTTGATTTAAAACATTAGTGCTGTAAAGCTTTATACCATAATAACATATTTCGATATATTTGTATATATCATAGTAAGAAAATTTAGTTACAATTTGGTTACAAAAAATCCGGCAAGTAAGCCTTGCCGGATCAAGATTGGAAGGTAACGTC
>ENA-UONV01003241-UONV01003241.1-human-gut-metagenome-genome-assembly--contig:-CS4-NODE-3241-length-11147-cov-16.886134_pt1 | contig 11147 bp, 9 predicted proteins | sample MGYA00242461_ERZ724008 | MGnify/ENA metagenome assembly ERZ724008 | reverse complement strand
CCACCTTGAGGTAGTTGTGCTTGCCCAGCAGGTAGGCGCCCAGCTCCCGCATCAGTTCAGGGCTGGTCATGGGGTAGGTTTTGTCGGAGCGGCGGGCTTCCACCTTGAAGGTGCGGATGCCGTGCAGGCTGGCACCGAGGTAGTCCTCGGCGGTCTGGCAGATGGTATCGAAGTCCTTGTCGCAGACCACGGCGCGGCTGAGGGCGGCCAGGCCGAACACCTTGCTCACCCGGTCGAAGGCGAGATCCATATCCACGTCTTCTTCCTCGGGTTCCATGTAGAAGGTGGACTGGGTGCAGTACACCTTGAACTTGCCTACGGTCTTGAGCCGGTAGCGCAAAATCTTCATCATAGCCGACTCGAACTGGTTGCGGTTGAGGCCCTTCAGGGACATTTCGCCCTGATAGCCCATAATGATCTCATGCATAGATATTCTCCAATTACTTTTTGATTTTCTGTAAATGCTTCATACCGTCTTCAAAGCGGTTGAGGAAGGCGTCCACGTCCTCCGGGGTGTTGTCGCCGCAGAAGGAAACGCGGATGGCTGTGTCGATGGACAGCGGGTCTTTGCCCATGGCCGCCAGCGTGTGGCTGGGCTGGCCGCGGCCGCAGGCACTGGCCGAGGAAACATAGATCTGTGCTTCCGCCAGCCATGCCAGCATGGTCTCGCTCTTGATGCAGTTCTCGCTGAAGTTCAGCACCTCCGGCACCGCATTCGCCGGGCTGTTGATGACGACCTCCGGGAAGGCTTTCAGCCCATCCCGCAGGCGCTGGTTCAGCGCACGCATGGCGGTGTCGCGGCTGTGCATCGTTTTGGCAAGGCGGGTAGCTGCGGCGGCAAGGCCCATGGCATAGGGCAGATTTTCCGTGCCCGGGCGCAGGCCGCGCTCCTGCTCGCCACCAAGGTAGGGCGGCTGGAAGGCCTGCACCAGCCGGTCGGAGAGGTACAGCGCGCCAATGCCCTTGGGCGCGTGGATCTTGTGGCCGCTCACCGACAGGGTGTCGATGTTGTCCAGCTTGATGGGCACGCGCATCCATGCCTGCACCGCATCCACATGGACGATGGTGCGGCTGTTACGGCGCTTCACCTCGGCGGCAAGGCGCTCGACCTCGTTGCGGGTGCCCACCTCGTTGTTCACCATCATGCAGGCCACGAGGATGGTGTTTTTGTCCACATGCTCCAGCATTTCGTTGATATCCAGCGTGCCGTCGGCGCGGGGCTTGACCACCGTCACGTTGTAGCCCTCGGCGGCAAGGCGCTCCAGCGGGCGCTGGACGCTGGGGTGTTCGAAGCCGGACACCACGATACCCTTTCCGAAGGTACGGGTGCGGGCCGCGCCCAGCAGGGCAAGGTTGTTGCTCTCGCTGCCGCAGGAGGTGAAGTACAGCTCCTTTGCCTTGCAGCCCAGGGTGCGGGCCACGGCGGCGCGGGCGGCGTTCAGCGCTTCCTCACTGCGGGCACCGGGACCGTACAGGCTGGAAGGGTTGGCCCAGTGTTCCCGCATGGCCTTGTCGATGACATCTGCCACCTCCGGGGCCACGATGGTGGTGGCGGCGTTGTCCAGATAATGCAATTCAGGGTTTTGCAGCATAAAAGGGATTCCTGCTTTCTGTTTTCATAATAATCCATGATAAGTATACCACAGCCTGCCGTATAACGCAAAAGATTTGGTGCTGTTTTTCCTTGACAAACACCCCGCCGGTGTGCTATCTTTACAGCAGAGAGACCGCGTTTCTGCTGACGGAACCTTGTGGAGCACCACAGTGCGGATGCGCGGGAGAGTCAATGCCGACCGTCTGGGCAGCCTTGCGCAATTGCTGCGCAAAGCTGCCTTTTTGTTTAACAGGAGGGTACAGGATGAAAACCGATATCGAGATCGCACAGGAAGCCAAAATGAAGCCCATCACGGAGATTGCCGCTCAGCTGGGCCTTGCCGATGAGGACGTGATCCCCTACGGCCGCTACAAGGCCAAGATCAACCACCGCCTGATCCACAACGCGAAAAAGCAGGGCAAGCTGATCCTTGTCACCGCCATCAGCCCCACCCCGGCCGGTGAGGGCAAGACCACCACCAGCGTGGGCCTTGCCGATGCCATGAACGCTCTGGGCAAAAAGACCATGCTCTGCCTGCGTGAGCCCAGCCTTGGCCCCGTGTTCGGCATCAAGGGCGGTGCTGCCGGCGGCGGCTACGCCCAGGTGGTGCCTATGGAGGACATCAACCTGCACTTTACCGGGGACCTGCACGCCATTGGCACCGCCAACAACCTGCTGGCTGCCATGATCGACAACAGCATCCAGCAGGGCAATCCGCTGAACATTGATCCCCGCCGCATCACATGGAAGCGCTGCATGGACATGAACGACCGGCAGCTGCGGTTCATCGTGGACGGTCTGGGCGGAAAGGTGAACGGCACCCCCCGCGAGGACGGCTTTGACATCACCGTTGCCAGCGAGATCATGGCGATCTTCTGCCTGGCCACCAGCATCTCTGACCTGAAAGAGCGCCTTTCCAAGATCGTGTGCGCCTATACCTACGACGGCAAGCCCGTCACGGCCGGTGAGATCGGCGCGGCCGGTGCCATGACCGCCCTGCTGAAGGACGCACTGGACCCGAACCTCGTCCAGACGCTGGAAAACAACCCCGCCATCATTCACGGCGGCCCCTTCGCCAACATTGCCCACGGCTGCAACAGCGTGCTGGCCACCAAGCTCAGCCTTTCTCTGGCCGACTACACCATCACCGAGGCAGGCTTCGGTGCCGACCTGGGTGCCGAGAAGTTCCTGGACATCAAGTGCCGCTATGCAGGCATTGCACCCAGTGCCTGCGTGCTGGTGGCCACCATGCGCGCCCTCAAGAGCCACGGCGGCGTGGCCAAGGCTGACCTGAACCAGCCCAACCTCGAGGCCGTCAAGGCCGGTGCCTCCAACCTGATTCGTCACATCGACAACCTGAAGAACGGCTTCGGTCTGCCGGTGGTAGTTGCCATCAACGCCTTCCCCACCGACACCGCCGAGGAGCAGGCTTATGTGGAGCAGGTCTGCGCCGAGCAGGGCGTGCCCTGCGTGCTGAGCGAGGTGTTCGCCAAGGGCGGCGAGGGCGGCAAGGCACTGGCCGAGAAGGTGCTGGAGATTCTGGAGGATCGTCCCATCCAGTACACCTACCCGCTGGAGATGCCCCTGAAGGACAAGATCAACGCCATTGCCACCAAGATCTACCGTGCTGACGGCGTGAACTACAGCGCTGCCGCCAGCAAGACGCTGGCCGAGCTGACCGAGATGGGCTACGGCGACCTGCCCGTGTGCATCGCCAAGACCCAGTACAGCTTCAGCGACAACGCAAAGCTCACCGGTGCCCCCACCGGCTTCACCATGGAGGTGCGCGAGGTGCGTCTGGCTGCCGGTGCCGGTTTCGTGGTGGTCATCTGCGGCAATATCATGACCATGCCGGGCCTGCCCAAGAAGCCCGCTGCTGTGGGCATTGATGTGGACGCCGACGGCAAGATCACCGGCCTGTTCTAAGATAAAAAATAAGAGGTTCGTCCTCGGACGAACCTCTTATTTTTTTATTCTGCTGTGTGGCTACACAGGTAGTCCACCCAGGCGGTGTACCCGGCAGGCTTCAGGTGGTAGCCGTCCGGCTGGGCGTATTCCTCTTTCAGGTCACCGTTCTCGTCGGCCAGCGCCTCCCACAGGTTGAGGTAATAGCAGCCCTTATCCAGCGCGATGGCTGCCAGCTCGTCGTTGATGCGGCACAGCCGTTCCTTGTTCAAGCCTTCGTGGTTCTCCTTGCTGCTCACCTCCGGCCGCACCGGCGTGATGGACTGCACATAGATTTTTGCGTTCGGGATGGTCTGGGCCAGCATATCCAGCATCAGCCGGTAATAGGTCAGGAAGCTGGTGTAATCCGTGTCGCGGCCCAGCACGTTCGTGCCCAGCAGAACATAGATAGCTCGGGGCTGCTGGGCGGTGAGCGCTTCCAGCGGCACCTCGGTCTCCCCATCTGCCCGGCGGCAGGTGGCCCCGTTCACGATGACGTTGGGCCCCACGCCCTTGTAGGCGCAGAACATGGCATTCGGCAGACCTTCGTCGTAGAGCTGCATGCCCTGGGTCAGGCTGTCGCCCACGAAGGTCACGTCATTGAACCAGCTTTTTTCCACCGCAGTGTTTTCCGGCAGGGCCGCCATGCGGAAGTCCAGCGCCGTGCCGGACCCGCCGGAGCGGGTCTGAATGCTGAGCTGCCGCGCCGGAGCATAGCCCACCGTGTTCCAGGTGTTATCCTGCGTCACCGGCTGCAGGATGGCGTTCTGCACCACACCCGAGGGCCGCTGCTCCCGGTGCAGCCGCTTCCACAGCAGTCCGATGGCCCCCAGCATGATGAGCAGCAGCAGCAGCCCCGCTGCCATGAACCGCCTGCGCCAGCGCCGGTGCAGCACTCTGCGCCGATATTCCTGATAATCCGCCATCCGTTTCTCCTCCCTTTCCCGTGCCGGACACCCCGGCTTTCTTTTTATAGTATATCATATCTGCCCGGGCGGGCAAGAGGCAAAACCGCTTTCTTTGCGCAGCGTCCCGCACAATTTGCACGAAATGCACAGCTTTTCCCGCACAAAGCCCGCAAATACTTGCATCTTCTGCTGCAAATGTGATATACTGAACTGAATCAAAAATAGGGAGGCTTTCACGATGGCATTTACTCCGAAACTGACTTACAAGGGCAAGCCCCTCGTCCGCAAGGACAATGAACTGTACTACGGCCGGATGTCCGACCCTTATGTGCTTCATCTGCAGATCCTGACCACGACTTCCGTGGGCGAGCAGCAGGTGGCCGATAAAGTCCAGCTGATGCTGATCTCCACGGCGGACACTTCCAAAGTGATGCGTCAGAGCACGAAGCGCGGTCTGTTCAACGCGCTGGACATCGGCAGCATGTGGCTGCAGGACGCCAACGAGGCTCAGCACTGAATCTGATAGCAAAAAAGCTGCTGCACAGCAAAGTGCAGCAGCTTTTTGTTTGTTCCAGGTGCTTATTCCTCAGTCACTTCAAAGTCCAGAGCCTTGCCGCAGTTGGGGCACTTGGGTGCACCGTCCAGCAGCTCGTCTTCCTCAAAGACCGAAGTGGTGCCGCAGTCCGGGCAGGTCACTTCGTACTGCACGGGGCCGTCCTCGGCAGCTTCCTCGTCGTCGCCCTCCAGGGCCACTTCAAAGGTCACGCCGCAGTGGGCACAGTTGGCTTCCCCTGCGTCCAGATCGTCCTCGCTGACGTAAACGGTCTCGCCGCAGTTGGGGCAGGCCACCTCATAGAACGGCTCGCTGGCGATGTCGTCATCGTTTGCGTCGTCGTCTTCGGCATCCTCATCCTCTGTGTCGGAGTCGTCCTCGTCGTCCTCCTCCTCGTACAGATCTGCTTCCAGATCCTCCAGCTCATCGCTCAGGTCGTTGATCTGGTCGTAGGCGCGGGAAAGATCTTCGTCCACACTCTCGATGGCCTCAGCCATTTCACCCAGCAGTGCGCTCATGGCCTTGATGATCTTGCCCTCTTTGGTGGTATCATCAATGCCCAGACCATCCACAAGACCCTGCAGATAAGCTGCCTTTTTGTTCAGTTCCATACGAATGCCCTCCTTGTTATTTTAAAGCGGGATTGCAAAAAACCGGGCAAACGGTCGTCCGCTGCCCGGTTTACGTTCTGAAAATTAGACGCGCTCCATATACTCGCCGGTGCGGGTATCGATGCGGATGTGGTCGCCCTCGTTGATGAACAGGGGCACACGGATCTCAGCACCGGTCTCGACGGTAGCGGGCTTCAGGGTGTTGGTGGCGGTGTTGCCCTTGACACCCGGCTCGGTCTGGGTGACTTCCAGCTCGATGAAGTTGGGGATCTCGACGCTGAAGACCTTGCCCTTATAGCTCAGCAGCTTGCACGGCTCGTTCTCCTTGCAGAACTTGAAGTTATCGGGCACATCGGAAGCGTTGACGGGGATATCGTCATAGGTCTCGTTGTCCATGAAGTGGTACAGATCGCCATCCTCATAGCTGTAGGTCACGTCCTTGCGCTCGATGAAAGCCTGCGGGAACTTTGCGGTCGGGTTGTAGCTGGTCTCGACCACAGAGCCGGTGATGACGTTCTTGGTCTTGGTGCGGACAAAGGCAGCGCCCTTGCCGGGCTTGACGTGCTGGAACTCAACGACCTGAAGAACCTGGCCGTCCTGCTCAAAGGTCACGCCATTGCGAAACTCGCCTGCAGAAATCATAGGAATTCCTCCATAAATTTAATCTCAGATGCTTAACGCATATCTCTATTTATTTTACCCAATCCGCTTGCATTTGGCAAGGGGTTTCGGCAAAAAATACGATGAAAACAGAAATTTTTTATAACCCTTTCAGTCTGCTTCGCAGACAGCTCCCCCGAAAGGGGGAGCTTTTTCCCATCTGTCGGGCAGATTTTTCTTTTATGCCAACCCGATCCTGTTCGTACTATCGCAGAAAGTTCTCAGCAGTCCGGAAGTTGTAGGGAACGGATTTATCCGTTCCGCAGGAAAACTGCATCTGCCGGGAAGCAAACGGAACGCATGAATGCGTTCCCTACAGAGACGGAGACGCCTGAGATGGTTTTATTTTGCTTCCCGATACATTCTCTGCATCGCACAGGCGTCTTCCGCCTGCGTGCCGGCACTCTCGCAGATGATGACAGGCTGCAGCTTTCGCTCGGCCAGCAGCTCCATCAGCGGCTGCGGCTCCGGGCCGAACTGAGTCTCGGCAAAGGTCCAGTGCCGCTTTTCGCCGCCCGCAGAATACTCGATGCGGGAGAAATGCACATGGAACCGCTGGGCCCGCTCGTCGCCCAAAGCCTCGCCCATACGGTCGAGGATGGCGGCATAGTCGGCTTTGCTCTGGATGCCGCCCAGCGTGCGGGCGTTCAGGTGGCCGAAGTCGATGCAGGGGGTGATGCGCTTGTCCACCGCACACAGGGCCAGCACCTCGTCCAGCGTGCCCAGCTGGCCGATCTTGCCCATGGTCTCCGGGCAGAGGGTCATGTCCGCAAAACCGGCTGCGTCCAGCGCTTCCACGGCCCGGCGCATGGTGTCCAGCGCCTTTTCCAGGGCGGCTTCCCGGCTCTGCTTGCCGCAGCTGCCGGAGTGGAAGATGATGCGCCTGCCGCCCAGTGCCTTGCACACTGCTGCGCTCTGCAGCAGGTACTGGATGCTGTTGAGCCGCTTGTCTTCCTCAAGGCTGGACATACTGATATAATACGGTGCATGCACGCTGAACAGGATATCCTTCGGCTGGGCCAGCGCGGCCATCTTGGCCGCCTTGTCCAGCCCCAGGCGCACCCCGCGCCCGCACTGGTACTCAAAGGCGTCAAGGCCCATTTGAGCGGTGTACTCCGGCACGTCAAGGCTGGTCTTGTAGCCTTGGGCGGCAAAGCTGTCGCTGGTGCCGGCGGTGCCGAACCGAATTTTCCACTCACTCACAGGGTCTTCCCTCCCCGGTCATAATACTGCTGCCAGTGGCGCTTTTCCCATTTGCGCTTGAGGATGACCTGCGCACCGAGGTCCGGACCCCGGGGCACCACCATCAGGCCCGGGATGCCATAAAGCGCTGCGGCCATCCGGTCGGCGTAGAGCTGGTCGCCCACCATGGCCATCTGACTGTGCTTCACGCCCATGCGGCGCTGGGCCACCATCAGCGCAAAGGGCAGGGGCTTGGCCGCCCGGTACAGGTAGGCAAGGCCCAGCTTCTGGGCAAAAGGGCGCACCCGCTTTTCGGCCCCGTTGGACACGATGGTGAGCTTTACACCCGCGCTGCGCATGGTGTCCAGCCACCCGGCCACCTCCTCCGGCAGCTCCTGGCTGCGGTCGGCCGTGAGGGTGTTGTCGATATCCAGTACCAGCGCGGTGATGCCCTTTGCCGCCAGCCATTCCGGCGTGATGTGGGTGACATCCTTGAAAACATATTCGGGGGTAATCAGCATAGCAGTTCCTTCTCGTTCTCAGTCATAGCTGCACATTGGATTCCGCTCCTGTGGTGTTTTCCAGTCGATTCCATATTCTTTCAGGAGTGTTTTCTTTTTATGCCAAAACAAATGGCAATAGCCCATGTGGATATTTTTATCGAGCTGTACACTGATAAAATCATCCACCGTATCTTCCAATTCCGGCGGGAGTGGTCCTGTTTGCACCACACTGGTCGATTCCTGAAAAAACTGGTCTTCCAGCTCTTTCTTTCTGACAGGATTCGTTTCTGCCGCAAGCTCCTGCCTGAGCTGCTCCGCATGAATTTTTCTTGTGTTGTCCCGCTCCACTTCTTCCTGCTTCAGGCGTTCCAGTTCTTTCTGGGTGCGGGGATCTTTCATCATATCATCCAATTTGCACTTCAGCCTGCTGATTTCATCTTCCCTGTTCTGTTCTTTTTGCACCAGCTCCAGTTCTTCTTTTATCTGCTCCAGCCCTTCTTTTATTTCAAAGGAGTCTTTTTTCATTTGATCCAGTCTGCCCTTTGCTTTTTTTGCCTGCAGGCGGTTTCTGAATTTCTGCACAAGATTCATCCGGGTTCCTCCCCTATGCAAAATGAAAATAGGGGAGCCTGCAAATACAGGCTCCCCTACATCGGCGTTAGCAACGCGTTTGAAATCTAAAGCAACAGCGATTTCAAGCAGTTAATTACTTGAACTTGCGCTTGCGGGCTGCTTCGGACTTCTTCTTGCGCTTAACAGACGGCTTCTCGTAAGCCTCGCGCTTACGGACCTCTGCGAGCACACCGCTGCGAGCAGTGCTGCGCTTGAAGCGACGCAGTGCGCTTTCCAGCGACTCGCCCTCTTTAACACGAATTTCCGACATCTTATTCCCTCCCTTGGACCGTGAGGCAGGAATTTCGTTGTTACATGGTAACTAACAGTAGACAGTATAGCGCATTTTCTCTGGTTCGTCAACCTTTTTTTAAAAGTTTTTTGCCCAAAACTTTTAAATTATTTTGAACAGACGTTCCCGGGTGTTCTGTGCGCCGGTCCGCCTCTGCGGGTAGTTGTATATCCAGCCTTGCGGCGGGGTATCGTGGGGTTTTAGCCCTTGACGGCCAGATTGACCAGACGGCCCTTGACGTAGATCTCCTTGACCAGCTGCTTGCCTTCCAAAGCGGCGGCAACAGCGGGGTCAGCCTTGGCGGCGGCGATGGCAGCAGCAGCGTCGATGTCGGCAGCCACCTTCAGGCGGGCCTTCACCTTGCCGTTCACCTGCACGGCGATCTCAACGGTGGACTCCACGCACTTGGCTTCCTCGTACTTGGGCCAGGGGTAGTAGGCCAGCTGCTCGTCGTGGCTGTGGCCCAGCTTCTCCCACAGCTCCTCGGTCATGTGGGGAGCAAACGGGTTCAGCAGCTGCACAACCGTCTCAAACTCGGCCTTGGTAGCGCCGCCGTTGTCGTACAGGGCGTTGACCAGGGTCATCAGCTGGGCAATGGCGGTGTTCATCTTCAGGCCCTCGATGTCTGCGCCCACCTTCTTGATGGTCTGGTGCATCAGGGTCTCGATCTGGGGACGATAGCCCTCGCCTTCCACCAGCTTGTCGCTCAGGGCCCACACGCGGTCCAGGAAGCGGTTGCAGCCCGCAATGGCAGAGGTCTGCCACGGTGCAGCCTGCTCGAAGTCGCCCATGAACATCTCGTACAGACGCATGGTGTCGGCACCGTACTGGTCCACCACCTCGTCGGGGTTGATGACATTGCCCAGAGACTTGGACATCTTGACGATGGGGTGACGGGACATCTCACCGTACTTCTCCTCCAGAGCCTTCTCGGCGGCCTTCTGGCTGCCGTACTCCTTCAGCAGCTTGTCCTGCTCCTCAGCGGGCAGGTTGACGAAGCTGTGGGGGTTCAGGCCCAGGATCATACCGTGAGCGGTGCGCTTCTGGTAGGGTTCCGGAGAAGGCACAGCGCCGATATCGTACAGGAACTTATGCCAGAAACGGCTGTACAGCAGGTGCAGGGTGGTGTGCTCCATGCCGCCGTTGTACCAGTCCACCGGAGACCAGTACTCCAGAGCCTCCTTGGAGGCAATGGCGTCCTTGCAGTGGGGGTCCATGTAGCGCAGGAAGTACCAGGAAGAACCAGCCCACTGGGGCATGGTGTCGGTCTCGCGGGTAGCGGGGCCGCCGCAGCAGGGGCAGGTGGTCTTGACCCAGTCCTTGTGGCGGGCCAGCGGGGACTCGCCGTCCGGGCCCGGCTCAAAGTCGGTGATGTCCGGCAGGGTCAGGGGCAAGCTGCTCTCGGGCAGGGGCTGCCAGCCGCACTTGTCGCAGTGCACCATGGGGATGGGCTCGCCCCAGTAACGCTGACGGCTGAACACCCAGTCGCGCAGCTTGTAGTTGACCTTATCACGGCCCTTGCCGGTTTCTTCCAGCCAAGTGATCATCTTCTTTTTGGCATCGACCACGGACAGGCCGTTCAGGAAGCCGGAGTTGACCAGCGTACCGGTAGCCACATCGGTAAAGGCAGCTTCGTCCAGATTGGACGGGGTGTTGCCCTTGACCACCTCGATGATGGGCAGGCCGAACTTCTTGGCGAATTCCCAGTCGCGGGTATCGTGAGCGGGCACGGCCATGATGGCGCCGGTGCCGTAGGTGGACAGAACGTAGTCGGAGATGAAGATGGGGATCTCGGTCTCGTTGACCGGGTTGATGCCCATCACACCGTCCAGCTGCACGCCGGTCTTTTCCTTGTTCAGCTCGCTGCGCTCAAAGTCGCTCTTGCGGGCAGCTTCGGCCTGATATGCCTTGACGGCCTCTGCATTCTGAATGGTGCCGTTGTCCAGCCACTGCTTGACCATGGCATGCTCCGGAGAGACGACCATGTAGGTAGCACCGAACAGGGTGTCGCAGCGGGTGGTGTAAACGGTCAGGGTATCGCCTGCGGTGGTGCCGAAGTTGACCTCTGCGCCGTGGCTGCGGCCGATCCAGTTCTTCTGCTGGGTGGCAACGCGCTCGATGTAATCCAAGCCGTCCAGACCGTCGATCAGCTTGTCGGCATACGCAGTGATCTTGAGCATCCACTGGCTCTTGACGCGGTGCACGACCTCGCTGCCGCAGCGCTCGCACACGCCGTTGACCACTTCCTCGTTGGCCAGCACGCACTTGCAGCCGGTGCACCAGTTGAC
>ENA-UONV01003240-UONV01003240.1-human-gut-metagenome-genome-assembly--contig:-CS4-NODE-3240-length-11152-cov-4.516896_pt1 | contig 11152 bp, 7 predicted proteins | sample MGYA00242461_ERZ724008 | MGnify/ENA metagenome assembly ERZ724008 | reverse complement strand
GGAGCTATGAAAACCTCGAAAAAGTGGCGCAAGCCACTTTTTCGACAGCCTGAAAAGCGGGCATACGCCCGCTTTTGCTCCAGCCTTGGGTTATTGCATGGCCGCCTGGGCAAAGCTGTTATCCACCAGGGTGTCCAGGGGCACCCGGGCGGCCAGCTCGCCGGCGCCCTCCATCACGTCCTGCAGGCGGGTAAAGGCGTCCTCCGTCATCACAGGGTCCTGGCACCAGCTGTCGGTTTCCCGGTAGCTCTTTGCCACAGCCGCCAGGGTCTCCAGGTCGCTGTCCGGGAAGAAAGGCTGCATGGCCTCCGCTACCTGTTCATCGGTGGCGGTCTGCACCCATTGCTGGGCCTGGTAGATGGCCTCCACAAAGGCGGAAACAAAGGCCGGGTCTTCCTGTATGGTTTGCTGGCGCACCATGAAGGTGGTATAGGGGATCTCGCCGCTTTCCAAGCCCATGTTGGCCACCATATAGGCTTTGCCCTGGGCCTGGAATTGGCTGGCTACCGGCTCAAACAGGGTCACATAGTCCCCGGTGCCGCCCTCGAAGGCGCCGCCCATGAGGTTGAACTGGATGTTGCTGATCACCTCCACGTCCACGCCAGGCTCCAAGCCGTGCTGGCGCAGCACATAGAGCAGGGTCATATAGGGCATACCGCCGGGCCGGCCGCCGATGATGGAAGCACCCCGCAGCGCTTCCCAATCAAAATCCGTTACCGGCTCCCGGCCCATCAGGAAGGAACCGTCCCGCTTGGTCAGCTGGCCAATGATGATGGGGTGATCCGTCTGGCCCTGGTTCACCACATATACGCCGGTTTCCGGCCCCATCAGGGCCACGTCCGCCTCCCCGGCCAGGAGGGCCGTCATGGATTTATCGCTGCCGCCGCCGGTCACGATCTCCACCTCCATGCCCGCCTCGGCAAAATAGCCGTTAGAGATGGCCACATAGAGGGGCGCGTAAAATACGGACCGGGTCACTTCGTTCAAGGTGACCTGCCGCAGCTGGGTTTGTTTGCCGCAAGCGCAGCATACGAGCAGCGTTATCGCCACAAGGCACCAGGCAATCCATCGTTTCATCAATTTAAAAACCTCCCTGCGATTGTTGGTTTATCATATTGCAGGGGGGCGGGTTATGTGACAAAAATCCAAAAAATAAATGGGGCGGCCCGGTATGGCGCCCCTATTGGGCCGGCCCCTCCGGGCCGGGGGACAGAATGGCGGATACAATGTTTTGCCCAAAGGCCCGGACCCGGTCCTGGACGCCCGGGATTTGCAGGGCTTCTCCGGGGCTGTTGGCGGTTTCCCACATGCAGAACCGGGGGGGCAGCATAAAGGATTTATTCAGGGAAAGGGCCCCCAATACCTGTTGGGCCACCAGGTCCCCGCCGCTGTAGCCGGATACGATGATGGCGTATAGGTATTTGTTTTCCAGGTTGTTGTGGATGAGCAAGGCTGTAAGCCGGTTGATAAAGGCGGTGATATGGGCGCTGAGGGCGTCGTTGTAATTGGGGCAGAGCAGCAGCAGCGCGTCCGCCTGGAGGATGGCTGGGAAAACCTTGTCAGGGATGGCGCCCCCGTAAAAGCAGCGATTATGCAGGGCATATTGGGAGCAGACATGGTAGGAACACCCCCGGCAATCCATCAGCAGGCCGCTGCGCAGGGATATTTCCTGCAAAGTGCAGCTGGGGGTCAGATGGGCGGTCAGGGCCCGGGCCAGATCCAAGGTGTTGGAGGTGCTTTCATGGCTGGCATGGAGCAGCAGGATGTTGGGATGGGCAACCCGCTGGGGGGAGAAGGCTAGCAGCCGGTCTACCAGCAGCCGGATGGCTAAGGGATAGGCTTCCTGGGGGCTGATGCCGGCCCGCTGGGCCTGGATGCGCAGGGTGGATAGGGAGCCGGTCCCGTCCACCAGGGACCGGCCGGGGAAAAAGCAGCCCGCCCCATTGGCGCTTAGGGCCAGGGCCCGGGCCAACTGCTTGGTATAAAGCTCCCCTTCCCCGTCGATCACCATGGCCCCATAGCTGCCCTCCATGGCGGCGGGGTTTTTGCGCAGGTGGAGGAGCAGCTTGCAAATCTCCTCGTCCAAGCCGTACTTCCCGCTGGATATGGCAAACAACACCCGCCTATGGGAGAGGTCCGGCAGCGGCCCGGCGCCAATTTCCACCGGCTCATAGGGGAGCCCGGTGAGGGCAAGCTCCAGCAGGGCTTGCAGCCGGGAGTCCTGCCCGGCGGATACAACGGTGAGGGGCGTCATAGGGGCGTCTCCTCCTGTAAGGCTTTATAGCAGGCTTTGAGCCGCTCCAGCAGCAGGGGATGCAGGTCCTCCGCAAACAGTTCCAACCCCAGGGGGCTAAACCGGCTTTTGCACCCGAAATAGATCCCCTTGATGGGCACGCTGCCCAGGTGCCAGGCCCCCCGCAGGGTTTGCAGCACGCCGACGCAGGCGGAGGAAAGCCCGGGGGCGATATAGGGCTTATACCCCAGGGCGCGCACCTGCAAATTTCCATCCCGGGCCAGCGCTGTCAGGCGGCGGGAAAGGACGTCGTCATAGCCTTCCCCCGGGGCGTTGGCAATGACCAGCCCCGCCCCGTGGGGCCCATAGGCCCGGCCTTGGGAAAAGTCCACGCCCTCCTTTTCCGCATAGTAGGCCGCCCGGGCGGCCATGACCCCCAGCCCATAGCCCTGGATCTGCTCCGGCAAAAGCCCGCAGCCGTCAAAGGGGCCTCCCGCCTGCCGGTTGCTGGCAAGAAACAGGCTCCGGGCCAAATGGTCCACCGGGTCTGAGATCTGGCAGAACAGGCCGGTAAACCCCTGGTCCCTGGCCTGCCGGGCATAGCCGGCCAACAGGGCGGCGTTGGCGGCGTATTGGGCCATGCGCACATCCCCGCCCTGGCCCAGGGGCGGCACCCCCTTGCTGGCGGTAAAGAGCAGGGCGTCGCAGGCAAATAGCTGGTCCTGGCCGATGCAGGTAATCTTGGGCAGGGGCCGGCCGTCTATGGGCAGGACCTGGTTGAGCTCCATTTCATACCGGGCCATCCGGGCTTCATCCGGGTCGAAAATGCCGATCTGCTCCACATCGTGACCCAATAATTTGAGCCCGGTCAGCAAGGCGCCCCCCACATCCCCCAGCCCCACCAGGTTCAGCCGGAACCGGGGAGGCGGGGCCAGCATCCGGTCCAGCACCCTGTAGGCATTGGCATAGGCGGTATTGAGCAAGGTCTTTCCGTTGGTATGGATCAGGCCCGCCGCTTGGGGGGAAAGGTCATAAAACAGGAACACCGTCGGGTCAAAGGGCTCGCTGACCCGCAGCGCCCCTGGGGGCAGGGGTTCATTTTGGGGCCGGGCCAGGCAGACGCCTCCATAGGCATAGTAATCCATAGACATGCTCCTTTTCTTATGGGCTTGTAGGCAGAGGCCGGGCCAACCGGTCCAATGCAGCCACATCCTCCCGTAGGCATTGGGAGGGCAGGGCATTGGGGTCATAGCGTAGGGCGTCCCCCCGGTGGGGCGGCCGGGAAGCGATGAACACATCCCCCAGCCGGCGGATGGTCAAGGGGCTGGTCAAGATGGCCAGATGCCGCGCCTCCAGCACCTGCAGGATGTCCTTGGCATTGCAAAGGGCGGTGCGGCAAAGTTGCAATACCGCTTGCTCCGGCGCATCCCGCAAAAAGCGGGGGTAGGCGTAGGGCAGCATAAGGTTGACGGAGGGAATGACCGAACCCCGGGGCGGGGCGCCCCCCATGCCGTCCCCCCCGATGAAGGGATAGAGCAGGCTTTCGTTGAACCAATACCTGAGGTTGGGGATAAAATATTCCCAATCCACCGGCCAGCCCTGGGCCTTGGTCAGGTCCATGCCCCGGCCGGACAGCACCCCTACGATGATCCGGGCGATGGGCACCCCTTCCGCCCGGAAGATGGGCTCCAGCTTTTCCAACCGGTAGCCGTTGTGCAAAAGATCGTCCACCAGCAGCACAGGCCGTTGGAAGGATTTCAGGGTGCGGGCCTGGTTGGCCAGGGAGGAATAGCCCGGGGATTCCAAAATGGAAAAGCTGCGCAGATCCGGGGCAAATACCTTTTCCGCATGGAGGGCCTTGGTGACCGTATGGGGAACCATATCCCCGGAAAGCACCTTCCCATAGGGCACGCACATATTGGCCCCCACCCCATTGTGGCCGGGCGCCACCGGGTTCCAGCGTTGGACCTTTTCCATCAGAGCCTGGTTGAGCAGCTCCGTATCAAAGCAAAGGAGCAGGCGGCCGGGGAATAGACCGCAAAGATCAAGCCGTAGGCTGGGCCGCCGCTCCTTCACGGCTTTTATCACCGAAGATTCGCTGGAAAAGGGCGCTTTGAGCCTACATAACACATCCTGGATCAGGATCATGGGCGCCCGCATATCCACCAGGTACAGCTGGGGGCATGGGCCCAGGGGCACAAACCCCAATTGAGGCAGCAGCTGGGCCAGGGGATCTTGGGGGGAATCCGCCCGGTATATGGCGAAGGTGACGTCGTCCAAGAGGCAACGGGCCAGCAATTGGTTGCACAGCAGCCGGGCCTCTTCCGGCCCGGGGGCCTGGCAGGTTTCCAGGAGCAGCACCTTGCCGGATACCTGCTGACGCAAGGCTTCAGCCTCTGGGGCGCTGTTTAGGACGGTATAGAGCTGGGAAACGGATAGGGACTGGGCCTGGACCCATCCCAGCGGCTCCTGGGCATCCCGCCTGTGAAGCTGGCAGATGTAAGCCCCTTGCTGGGGCCGGGACTCGGAAAAATACAGGGCATCCTGCTGGAGCAGCCGCTTATCCTGGGGGGTGCGCAAATATAGGCCTTTGGCATAGATGAAATCCTGCACCACAGGGTCCACCAGCATGGAGATGTCCATGTTTTTATCGATGGATTCCCGGATGCGGGTGGAGCTGACGGTTTCATAGTCCGGCGGCAGGGCCAGCAGCCGAAGTTGGCCCTGGATGCGGCGGCGGATGGCCTGCTCTACCGCCCCGGGTTCCTGGCCTTCTGCTCGTGTAAAAACGATATGGTCGTATTCCTGGGCGCCCCCCGGCTGGTTATGCCGGTAGGCGGAGGCGTTTTGCACCACGTCGCTGCCCATGACCAGCGATACCCGTTCCCCGGGGAACAGGCCGGAGAGCTTGGCAAGGTCTTGAGGCATGGCGATATTGATGGGGATGTCATCCGGGAACAAATAGACGTTTGGGGCATCCGCTGTGCTCAGCATGGCGATCTGCCGGCGTAGGAGCTTGGGCAGGGTGCGCTTGCGCCAGGAAAATTCATCCACCGCCAGGTAGACCGTATAGCCCAGGGCTAAGATCTCTTCCACGATCCGGCGGTGGCCTGCGGAAAACGGGTCGAAGGTACCGGGGAAAAAGGCCGCCGGGCCGGGGGCGGGAAAGCGCCAAGGCCCCAGTTCCACCTGGGCCTGGGTGATGAAGCGGTATAGGTGGTTGAGCATGGCCGCCCGGTTGAAGAAGGTGGTTTTGCCGGCCCTAGGTTCACACAGCAGGGTAAGGAGCTTCTTGCCGCAGCGCAGAAAAACCTGTTGCCGCCGCGCCAACGGAATGGAGGTTTGCCCAAGGAACCCTTTACATAAAACATACAGGGCGGTACGGTGGATGCTATTTTCATAATGGGCCACCCCTGTGAGCAGCAGACCCAGGATGCGAACCTCCAAGGGTTGGTCGCATACCTGCCCCAGCATGACCCCCAGGGTGGAAAGGGCAAACCTGGCGGGCCGGATCTGGGAGGAACGGACCATGGCTTCCAGCAGGTCGGTACATTCCGCCATCTCCTTGGGAGGCAGGCCGCAGATGAGCTTCCCCAAAAACGGGGGGATGTATTGGCCGATGGGGTCCTGGCCGCTCTCCAATTCCCGGATCAGGTCGATGACGATCTCATTGCGCTGGTCCGCCCGCAGCATGGGGGCCAATTCCACCAGGGCCTGGCCAGCCCGTTCCCGGACCGGAAGATGCTCGCTGACGGAAAGCAGGTTGGAAAGATGGGTGGCAATATGGAAGGCTTCCTCGCCATGGGCTTTGGCATAGCCGGCCAGCATATCCACGTAGGTAAGCTTTACCGTCCAATGCACTGCTTTTTTTAGGTTGGCAAGGTAGAGCTGGGATACGTCGAAGCCGGCAGGACCGGGAAGCCGGCCTAGGCCTGCTTCCAACTGGGCAACCAGGTAGGCGATGGCGGGTTCCTCCTGCCGGGGCAGGGCTTGCAATAAGGCGGCAACGCCTTGTTTGCCGCCGGGGCAGCCTGCTTGCAGGATACCTATGGCCAGACGCAGGCTGGCTAAAAGCAGGGGCAATGTTTGGCCAGGCTCCTGGACCAAGGCGCAAAGCACTTGAAAGACCTTGGAAACCTCCTTGGGGGTCAATAGGGAAAGGGGGCATAGGGCCAGGGCGTCCAATAGGGCGAACCGATGGGCGGGCAATCCATCCCAAGCAAAAAACCGCCTGAGCAACGGCACAAGGAAATGGGGGGCCGCCTGGGGCTCGCAGGCAGCGAACAGGCTGGACGCAATGGCCTTAAGGGAATTGGCGATGCGAAGGGCGTGCTTGGGGGAGATCCGAGCGTCCGGATAGAGGCAGCGGAGGATATAGGTTTCCCAAAGATCCGCCGCCTCTTGGAGCAATTGGGTCACCGAGGGGGCGGCGGCGCCCGTGGGCGCCCGGGATGGCAGTTCCTTGCGATAGCGGGGGCCGCTGCCTGCTAAAATTTGCCCCATGATGGCAGCGCTATGCCGGCGCACGTCCCCTGCGTGGTGCATAAGCAGTTCATAGAGGAACCCTAAGGCTACCAGCTTACCCTCCCTGGTCATATATACGCTGTAATCCTCCAGCAACCTAAGGTAGGTGCGCAGCCGGTAAGGATCTTTTTCACTGCGGGCTTGCTCCAGCAGCTGCTCCATGGAATTCTGGCCGCTCAAGGTATGAAGCAGCTGAACATTGTGGAAAAAGGCCATGGAGCGTAGCCGGTCTACCGCTTGGCTGGGGGTAAGCAGAGCCGGGTCCGGGGCCTGCACGGGGATAGGCGTCCCGGCAGGATCGGGATTGACGCCCTGGCTTTGTAAAAACTCCTGGAAATCCCACAACTTCTGAAAGACGGTTTCATAATGTCGGCGCTTTTCTTCCGTCAAGTGGGATAATTTTGTGTAGATGATATCATGGGCTTGCTTGAGGGTATAAATGGATACCTGTTCCGTCCCATTTTCCAGACGGTGCCCACGGACCCGAAAATCCGCATAGATCAGCAGCAAGCTTTCTAAAGGCAGGTTTTCAAACTCCAGATCCCAGGTGGAATGGTTGGCAGCCACATGGGCGATCTGGGGCATATCCAGCTTGGAGAGCCACTCCCAGGTATAATAATAATGTAAGGTGGGCACTCGGGCCGCATCCGGGCCCCGGCAGCCGAATTTGCCGATATCGTGGGCCAGGGACGCGGCGGCGATCAGAGGAATATCGGCAGGCAACCCGCATTGCACAGCTTGGCGGCCCATGGCGACGGCCACATTATGCACGCCCAGGATATGCTTTTCCGGGTCATAGGGGAGGGCGCAGGGGGCAATGCGCAGCAAAAGCAAATACCGGCTTTGGGCGGTATGCTCCATAAAGCGGCGGTATTCCTCTTGAACCCGGCTGGCGGCCAACTCCGCTTGGGTCACAGGGCACGGGTCCCGCAGCAGGGAATGGGGCAGGCGGCCCGCTTCCCCTTTTATACAGTATTCTAAAATGGATAAAAATAGTTCCAGCGCCTTGCGCTCCCCCAGGCGGGGCCGTATGAAGTCCCGGTCCGGGAACAGGCCGTCCGCCAGGTAGTCATAGCACCGGGAAAGCCAGCCTTCTGCCGGCGCCTGGGCGCAGATAAGGCCCATGGCAGGGGCGCAGGCTTGACATAGAGCGGCTGGGTCCGTTGCGCCAGACCAATCCAACGCCGCTAGATTTTCCAATACGTGGCCCTGGTTTAAATAATCCCGCAAGGCTCTGGAAGAGACCCGCAGCTTTTTTGCATAATTCTCTTGCAGGAAAGCCTGTAAATCGGAACCGGAAGGATCGATGGGAAACGCCATAATAACATGCCTTTCTAATGGATGATGGCTGCGTCGATAATATTATTATAGTCTCCCGCAGACAGGATGAACAGAGGGGTTTTTTCAAAAAACAGCGGGAAAACAAGCGGCAAGGACTTGACATTCCTACCTGGCATAAGTATAATAATTCGTGCAGTTCGCGGTCGTGGCGGAATAGGCAGACGCGTACGTTTGAGGGGCGTATGGGAGACCGTATGGGTTCAAGTCCCATCGACCGCACCAGCTTTAGAGCAAGCGCTAGATCGCTTGCTCTGCTTTTTTTATGCGGTCCGAAGGCTTCCCCATGGCTTTTGCTCGGCAACGATTATGCTGCAATAATTGGCGGAAAAGCCTTCAAACATACAATAGGCCCTTACCGCTACGTGCTCCATTTCCTCCAGGGGCCTTACAATGATGCGGGGAACGCCTGCATACGAATCCCACTGTGCCTAAAACGCCATACGCGATGGGTAATCCAAGGGCTAGGATTGCATTTTCGCAATCGATAGGGTATAATACCCATGCTTGCCCATGGGCTATGGATCATTGGCGCAGGCTTGGGTTGGAGGGGATGCGTCCTCGCCGGCCCCTCCTATAAAAACCACAGGGAGCGGTATCGAAGTGGTCATAACGGGGCTGACTCGAAATCAGTTTGCGGTTTGTAGCCGCACGTGGGTTCGAATCCCACCCGCTCCGCCATGCGGCCGTAAGCGATGATTTGCTTACGGCCATTTTTAATTCGGGAGCATACGCTTCCTTATTTTATTTGAAATGAGTCCCCAAAGGGGTAAGGCAAAGGTTTTGCCCATTGGGGACATGGGGAGCCTATGCAGCATGTTTGGCCCTAGGTTGCGGCGGCAAAAGCCCTGCTTTGGGAAAGGGAAGGATAGGTGCAATCCAGCGGCGGATATGGTATAGTAAAGATGGGTTGTTGGGGTAAGACGCTAGGGGATGTAGGGAGACGGCTGGGAGGAGCATGCGGAACGAAGATGGGGAATGGAAATTATTATCTGCTGACCAACCTCATATCCGAGGATGAGAAAAAGGTCATCACCAGCATTGTTGGCCATATTGAGCGGGGCGAAGGGAATGTGGGCATTCAGCAGATTGCCAACGAAAACTTCGTATCCCCGGATTTCATCGTGAAATTCTGTAAGCGGCTGGGGTTTGCAGGCTATCGGGAACTATTTTACTATCTTACGGTCCAAATTGGCGGAATCAACGAACAGGCGGGAAGCAAAAACCCTGCGTCCATGCTGGACGGCATGGACCCGGAAAGCGTAGCTTGCTTTTGCGCGCTGCTCAATGCCCACCGGAACCGGAAGATCTTTGCCGTGGGCATGGGTTTTGCAGAGCATGTGGCGGCCTATATGGTGCATCGGCTTTCCATCTGCGGGTTCACGGTGTTTAACAGCGTGCATTTTTACGACTATATGATCTTCCGGGAGCAGGGGGAAGGGATGGTAAGCAACCTGGAGCCCTCCCTGATGCTGGCGGTATCCCAAAGCGGCGAGTCTAACATCGTGCTCAACGATGTGACCCGGGCCAAGCAACAGGGCTTTAAGATCATTGCATTTACCCGGTGCGCGGATTCCACCCTGGTCCGCATGTCGGACGTACACTTCATCATCAACGAAACCAAACAGGCCTTTGTGGGGGACATGCCCAATACCTTTTTCGGCAAGGTGATCATCGCCTTTGAGGAATTGACCGGGGAATACCTGCGCAGGCAGCGGGAGGCCGCGGCAAAATAAAATCTGTTACACGCAAATGAAAAACACTTTACGGGTACTGCCATGCTATAATTGGGATAGCAAGCAGACCCGTTTTTTTATTTCTTCGTTTCACCCCCATATCCCATTTTTATTTGACCCGGCGTTTATAGCAACCCCAAGGACAAACCGTCCCCCCACGTTGCTGAGGTTGCCGATGGCAATCGGCGATAAATAAAAGGAGGAAAACCCATGAAAAAGACGATCGCTGTTCTTTTGGCGCTGGTATTCGCCTTTGCCGCCTTCACCGGCTGCGCCCAGCCTGCGGCCCAGGAGCCTGCTGCGGAAGAACCCGCTGCGGAAGCGCCTGCCGACACGGAAGAAGAAGCCCCTGCGGAGGAGGCTGCGCCTGAAAACATTCAGCTGGAATCCCTGACCTTGTATTTCGTTCCCTCCCGGGAGCCGGATGAGATCGTGACCATTACCGAGCCCCTCAAGGAGCTGCTTAAAACGGAGATGGCCAACCAGGGCTACGACGTGGGCGCGGTGGAAATCTTTGTGGGCACCACCTATGAGGCGGTGGGCGAGGCCCTTGCCGCGGGCACGGCGGATATCGGCTTCGGTATGCCGGGCGGCACCTACGTACTCTATGACGACGGGGCGGACGTGATCCTCACCTCCACCCGGGACGGCCTGAGCAAGGATTCCGACAACGCCAAGGATTGGAACGACGGTCAGCCCACCCTGCCTTCGGAAGAGCAGGCGGTCTCCTATCGGGCGCTGATGATCGCCGGCCCCTCCGAAAAGGGCCAGGCGGTAGCCGCCAAGGTAAATGCCGGCGAAGAGCTCACCTGGGACGACATCAACGGCCTGAACTGGAGCGTGATGAACTCCTCCTCCTCCGCGGGCTACATCTATCCCGCCCTGTGGATGCAGGAGCGCTACGGCAAGGGCATCACGGACCTGGCCAACGCCGTGCAGTCGGATTCCTACGGCAGCGCCTTTGCCCGCCTTGCCTCCGGCCAGGTGGACGCCCTGATGACCTATGCCGACGCTCGCCGGGACTATGAGGAAAAGTGGACCACCGAATATGCCCGTACCGCCTCCATCTGGGAGGAGACCAACGTAATCGGCGTCACCCCCGGCATCTACAACGATACCATCACCGTCAGCAAGACCGTGCCCTATATGGACGACGCCCTGAAGGCGGCCCTGCAGGAAGCCTTCATCAACATCGCCGCCACCCCCGAGGGCCAGGAGGTTATCGCCATCTACAGCCACAACGGCTACCAGAAGGCCGTCTCTTCCGAATATGACAACGAGCGCGCGGCCCAGGAGCTGATCCAGAGCCTGAGCAACTAAT
>ENA-UONV01003233-UONV01003233.1-human-gut-metagenome-genome-assembly--contig:-CS4-NODE-3233-length-11168-cov-3.522991_pt1 | contig 11168 bp, 9 predicted proteins | sample MGYA00242461_ERZ724008 | MGnify/ENA metagenome assembly ERZ724008 | reverse complement strand
GGCAGGGTCACGCCTGCAAATAACGTTCTGCCCATTGCTGGAAGATGAAGAACGCCCAGATGATCCGGGAGTAGTTGCTTCCAGTGTAGGCTCCGCTGTCCCCGGCACCAAGCCAGTCTGCAATCAGCTTTGAGGCTGCGTCCGCGTTAAACAGCCCCTGTTGTTTCAGGAAAGCCGGCGACGCGTAGTCGGTCAGCTTATCCTTTAGGGGTCCTCTCAGCCATTTGTCCAGCGGGACAGAAAACCCTGTCTTTTTACGATCCAGTAATTCCCGCGGAATATAGTCATAAGCGATCTCTTTTAAAATATATTTCTGGCAGCCGTTGTGATCCTTAAAGGAATGGGGCAGCCGGAAGGAGTATTCCATCACCTTCTGATCCAGGATCGGGCATCTGGCTTCCAGCGAATATTTCATGGAAGCGCGATCCACCTTGCAGAGAATATCCCCCGGCAGGTAGGTGTCCATGTCCAGGAGCATCCGGCGGATCTGCCAGTTTTTCACATTATAATCCAGCTCACGGTCAAAGCGCACCTGATCCGTTCCAGTCAGGTTTTTCATACAGGCTAAATATTTATCCGAACATAACTGCGTTTTATAACGTTTGTCCCGGTTTTGTGCAATTGTCCTTACGGAAAAAGGTAAACGTCCCAGCAGGTTTGCCTGTTTGAGTCCGGGCAGCTGGGAAATACCGTAAACCAAAGCGCCCGCTGCGTCGAGCTTCTGCGCCTGCCCGAGTTTCTGGTACATCTGGTAGCCGCAGAAAAATTCATCGCCGCCATCGCCGGAGAGTGCAACCGTCACCTGTTTTCTGGCGAGCGCCGATACGAGCATCGTCGGGATTTCCGAAGAATCTGCCATTGGTTCATCAAAATACTGCGGAATGCTCTCCACCAGCTCTAGCATCTGTTTTTCACTGATGATTTCTTCTGTATGCTGCGTGCCAAGATGCTTTGCTACCGCCGATGCATAACCGGATTCGTCGTACTGCTTTTCTTCAAAGCCAATGGAAAAGGTTTTGACAGGAGCCTCGCTTGCCTCCTGTGCCATGGCTGTCATCAGGGAGGAATCGTAGCCGCCGCTTAAAAAAGTACCCAGCGGGACGTCCGCCTCCATCCGGCTCTTCACGGATTTCTGTAAAATCGCCTTTAGCTCTGCCTTTGCCTGAGAAAAATCCGTGACCGGATCCGCGATTCCTTTTTGGTAGCTTTCTTTGATACTCCAATAGGAAAAGCACTCTCTTTTCTTCTGCCCATTGTCAGGCTGCAGGCGAAAACGGAGAATGGTTCCCGGGCACAGCTTTTTTACCTGTTCAAATATCGTATCCGGCTCCGGGATATACTGCTGGTACAAAAAGACCGGTAAAATATCCGGATTCAGCTTCCGATCAAAGCCCGGGCACGCCAGGATCGGCTTTAACTCTGAGGCAAAGACCAGATTTTCCCCGTCCTCCCAGTAATAGAGAGGCTTCTTGCCGATGCGGTCCCGCACAAGATATACCTCCTGCGCATCCCGGTCATACAGGGCGATCGCAAACATTCCGTTAAAGCGGGAAACGCAGTCGATGCCCCATTTTTCATAGGCAGCCAGAATGACCTCCGTATCACACTGGGAGCGGAACGGATACCCGGAAAGCTCTTTTTTCAGCTCCTGGAAGTTGTAGATTTCTCCGTTAAAAACGACGCTGACCCGTTTATCCGCCGCGTGCATCGGCTGATGTCCCAGTGGGGAAAGATCCATGATGGAAAGCCGACGCTGTGCAAAGCCAACCGCATATCCGCCTGCCGCATCATAAATTTCCGCTCCGGAGTCGTTTGGCCCGCGGTGGTACATTGTATCGTTCATCGCGGTCAGATCCGCCAGCGTAATCCGCCTTTTGCTGATAAATCCACTGATTCCGCACATAATGCTTTACCTGTTCCTTTCGGGAATCAGAGATGCCTCCAGAAATTCATCCTTAAATTCGCAGAAATCCTTGCACTCGTTGTTGATGCTGTCGATCATTTCGTTATATTTTTCCTGGATCAGCACCGCATAGTTGTCCCGGTTATCGTAGCCCTTCTTGCTCCATGCAAAGGGATGCGTCAGAATCTGCACCTTATCATAGCCGGTGATATTGGCTTCATCAGGATAGCCGTAGCGCCAGATATGGTTGGCGTCGGACATATATTTTACCTTCAGGGGCGTCTGGTCGGTCACTTTTTCTGCAAAGGTGAAAAACTCGTCCTGGTATGCATTCAGGATTCCCGGCAGCTTGATGTTTTCGCGCAGCACATCCGGTGACGGACGGTGTACAGAAAACTGTGTAATCGGAAAACCGAACATTTCAGAAAGGATATCCATTTCCTTTTTGATCTGATGGCGAACCTCCTGCATGTCGGTCAGACCGTTTAACGCATAGTGCAGTCCGATCACATGGCCGCGTTCATGCATGTCCTTGATCAGATCCTGATTGCGTCTGGATAAAATATTATAGGAATTATTCGTCCACTGGAAAAAGAAGGTCGACGTAAAATCCATGCTGCTCTCCACCTTTGCCAGTGCATAGGCACGATCCACGCTGTACTCCACATCATGACGCATGATGACAAATTTATCTGCCGTAAGTGCTTCTTCGTACCCTGCCTGATTACCGGTAGACTGAATGATTCTGATAATTTCTTTATAATCTTCGTAGGAAAACATTGTCCTTACCTCCATTGTCTGCAGTCTTATCTGTTCTTTTTGCAGCATTCCTGCAGATACGTCTGCCACTGCTCAAATACCGCATCCTCGTTGGCTCTTTCACTGATCTTGCGCGCCTCTCTGCCAAGCCGCTCTGCAAGCTCTCTGTCCTCAATGAGGCGCAGGATGCCGTCTGTCATCGCCTTTTCATCCATGATCGGTACAAGCAGACCATTTACCCCATCTTCGATCAGGGTTTTTGGACCGCCGCAGGGACAGTCTGTAGAAACCACCGGAAGTCCCAGTGCCATCGCTTCCATCAGCGCATTGGGCAGTCCTTCCCAGTCAGAGGAAAAAGCGTACAGCGCAGCGTCTGCCAGATCCTTTTCCAGCGTATTGCTGCCGCCCATCAGCTTTACAAAATCCTCCGCATGATTTTCATGAATAATGGATTCCAGAATCTCCTTTGTACCGTCCTTGGAATCCGGTCCGTAAATTTTGAGTGTATAATCCGGATGCTTTTCATGAACCTTCAAAAAAGCCCTAATCAGCATCGGCTGATTCTTAAAGTCTACCAGACGGCCAGACTGAACAACATCCTTTGTCCGTACAGCCGGCTCCGCAACACCAACGTATTTTGGATTCAGCGGATTTAAAATAATTCTGGAATTTTCCTGTAAATACGGTGCAAAAAAGGCTTTTGCGCCCTCTGTCTGGAACACGCAGCCCGCCGCATGAGGAAACAGAAGCGGGATCCGAAGCTTGTCCGCTTTTTTATCATAGTGTCCCACCGGATCGGTACGCACGGAAATCACGACCGGGATACCCGTCCCGATTCCTGCCGCCAGCGCACGGTACAATACGCCCCGGGTAAAGGCAACGACAACGTCCGGCTTTTCTTTTTTCATAAAACGGCGCAGATACCAGATACGGCGCAGCATCTTGCTGATCCTGCTGCGGTTTTCGTCTTCTTTCGTCAGTCCGACATGAACTCTGCGGACTTTCTGATCCAGTGCAAATTCGTCCGTTCCGTACCATTCTGTCGCAATGACAACCTCATAGCCCTCCTTTGCAAAACGGTTCGCCAGATTACTCACCACGCGCTCCGCCCCGCCCTGCTGCAGGCTGTTTAAATGAAATGCAATTTTCTGCATCGGAATGTTTCTCCTGTTTTTCTCATGAAACAGAATCCTGCTCTGCAGGATTCTCATTTTGTCAGTGCCCCCGTAGTGTATCACATTTTGGAAAGCCCTGCAATCTGTAGGATTTTGTCCCGGTATGCCCTGTCGTCAAACTGATCTGCGCGCTCCTTTGCACATCTGGAAAGCTCCTGCAGCTTCGCTTCCTCTGTCAGCAGCTCTTCCAGAAGAGCCGCCAGTTGTTTTTCTTCCTCTGTAATTTCGTTTGGATCCAGATTTTTCTGATCGTCCATCACCGGAATCAGAATCCCGTAACGTTCCCGGAGCACTTCCTGTTTTCCAACGACGTCCTCAAACCGGTCGGACAGAATCTCTGCGGGACCGCTCATACAGTTGGAAAAAACGGCAGGGAGCCTGCAGCTCATCGCCTCAACCAACGCATTTGGAAAGCCCTCCATGCTGGAGGTTCCAACATAAAGACTGCCCGCTGACAGCCATGGAAATGGATTCTTCTGAAGTCCCGCAAAGCAGATCCGGTCAGCAATTCCCAGCTTTTCTGCCAGTTCTTTATATTCTGAAAAAGAACCGTCCCCGATGATACACAGCATCGCCTCCGGCACTTTTTCCCGGATCAAATACAGGCATTTGATCAGATGCCAGAATTCCTTGCAGTCGTCCTCACGCCCCATGCTGACGATCACCTTTTTCCCGGTAAAATTGGGCATGTCCACAGGTCTTTTTGCTGCATTTTCTGCGATCTGACTGCCATCGTAAGGATTGTACAACACCTCTGTATTTTCGATTCCCAGTTTTTCCTTTAACTCATGAGCAATCACCTCCGAACAGCAGATCACCTGATCGGAGCGCTTTGCAAACAGCTTTAACTTCGATGGATTGTCCATATCCATATAGCTGCGGATTCCCGTCCAGATCTGACCCCGCACCGGTGCCAGGACGTTAATCAGGTTCGCTGTCGGGCCAAAGCTGTAGGTCAGATCAGGACGCAGCTTTTTCTTTAGCTTCCGAAGCCTTACCGTTCTTTTTACGACATTGACCATTTTTTTCAGATTCCCGTCCTGCGCCGGAACATCCAGGTTTACAACGGAAAGTCCGTTTATATCATATGCGATATCTGCATCCGAAAACATGGCGATCGTCACTTCAAAATCATTCCTCAGAATCCGCGCTGTCCGCACGCAGACCCGCTCGAAGCCACCCTGATGCAGCATGGGTACAACCAGAAGGAGCCTTGGTTTTACCTGTTCCATAAGCCGTCTCCTTTCCCGGTACGATAAAAAGCTTCCAGCTCTTTCGCCTGTTCCTTTGCGTCAAATCCGGCTTTGCGGATTTCCGGCATGCGGCTGAACCGCTCTTTCTGCCGTTCCAAAAGCACAAGGGCTGCCTGTGCCCAGCTCTCTGCAGAATCCTTTAAGCTTTTGGACTCCACCAGCTCTGTCAGGGCAACCTCCTGTGTAATCGTATCCGACATCAGGCACGGGAGCCCTGCAGCCTGTGCTTCCAGCACCGTTCCGGGCAATCCCTCATACAGAGACGGGAAAATAAACAGATCCATCGCCTGATAATAATCCTGCGGATTCCCCTGATTTCCGAGGAACTGAACGCTTTCTGCAATTCCAAGCTCTGCCGCCTTCTGCTTTGCAGGCTCCATGCATCCGCCCTCGCCGAGCAAAATCAGCTGCGCATCCGGACGGCTCTTTTTGATCTGTGCAAAAACCTCCAGCAAAAACAGGTGGTTTTTCATCTCATTAAAACGCCCCACATGCCCGACTGTCAGACAATTGCCCAACTCCAGTTTTTGCCGCATCTGTGCACGCATCTGACCGTTATAGGAAAACTTATCCACTTCGATCGCATTCGGCACCACATGGACAGCTCCCTGCGCCCACGCCTTTTCCCCGAAAACTGCTTTTCCGGCAAGCTTGGAGCACGCCAGGCAGACGTCCGTTTTTTTCCAGAGATTTTTACGCATCCACTTCGTCATCATCCCTTTGACGCCGTCTTCTGTACCCGCGCTTCTGGCATGGGCTGCTGTCAGGGCGATTTTCGCACGCTTCGCTTCCGGCAGATAAATCGACGCAGTACTCGTCATATGCCCGTGCACACAGGCATACTCGGAATGCTCTTTCAAAAAGCTGCGCCACGCTGCCCGATACGGGATCCAGTTATAGACCTGAAACCGCGGCAGTCGGTAAATGTGTCCGCCAAGCGCTTCAATCTCTTCGTCAAAATATCCTTTTTTTGAGGTGTGCACTGCAAAATCAAACTGTACCCTCTCACGGTCGATATTTCGGTATAAATCCATAACCCGGCTTTCTGCCCCGCCGAGTCCCGTTGTTCCCAGCTCCTGTAATACCCGAATCGGTTCTTTCATACGCTTCTGGTTCCTTTTTCTTTTTCTAATTTGCACGCCGATGCCTTTCCATCCGCTTATGCGTGCTGGTTCTTTAATCGGCCAAGCCGCGCGGCAAGCCCTTTTCCGAACGCCAGCACATATTCCCGGATACGTGCTGGCATGCACTGTGGCTTTGCTTCCAGCTTAAAAAAATCGGAATACGGCACAATGTCTTCCCTGTTTGCGTCAATCATCTCTTCGTAGGCTTTCAGCTCCGCTACCGTGGAATGGTTGGCATGAATGACGATCGTCGTCATTCCCTCCCGGTCAGAAAATGCGTATTTCCGCAAAAAGGCAATCGGTAAAAAAGTCATCCCACTGCGCACATACGGCAAATCTCCAAACCCGTCCGTCACATGGGTAAACCCGAGCGCTTTGAGCGCACGCAGTGTCGTTTTGTCAAAGGTATGGCCCGGCGCCATGAACAGCTTCGTCTCGATGCCGCGATCCAAGAGCTTTTTCTGTCCGCTTTCCAGAAGCTGGTACTGCTCCTCATAGCTTTTCCCCGCAAACTCCGACTGGGCATTCAACGGGAAGCTCCCGCCTCTTTTTGTTGTATACACATGATGGCAGCCGTGCATGGAAAGGGTCCAGCCTTTTTCCTGCAGCTCCTGCATTTTTTTCCAGAATGCTTCCCGTGCCGGATCCACCGACAGCTTCGGATCAAGATTGTCCGGTACAATGCCCAACAGCGGATAGCAGCCATAGCGTTCAAACAGCTGTTCAAAGGCTTCAAAGCTTTTCCAGTCCATATCCGGTGTAATATCATCCATTCGAAATGCGATTTTCATACTCTTTTCCTTTTCGCTGCTGCACAGCTTTATTCCAGGAGCATTCCCGGCTCCAGGTCTATTTCCGACTCATAGTCTTCGACTAAAAGAGAGCCATCCAGCGTCCGTACGATCAGCTTTTTGTCAAAAATGTCGATGATCTCCCCTGGTGCATACATCGAGAAGTCTAACATCTCATCAAAGGGATGTGCGCTCCATACCGTGATCTTTTCGCCGTTGCAGAAGCAAAATGCTCCCGGGAACGGTCTTGTCACGCCCCGGATCAGGTTATACAGATTCCGGGTACGATCATGGAAATCCAGCTTTCCGTCCGCCGCCGTCCGCTTATTGTACCAGCTGTCGAAATCTCTGGATTCCCGGTGTACGCTGACGGTTCCCGCCTGATGTGCCGCGATCAGCTTAGCGATCAGGCGTTTGCTGACCAGCATGTTTTTATACTGCATCGTACGCACAGTATCATGAGGAGTGATGGCGCACATCTCGCTTGCAAAAACATTCGGGCTGTCCGCTTTTTCATCGTACTGGAACAGGTTCAGATTAAAACGCGTATCTCCGAGAATGATCGACCAGTTAAGCGGCGAGCGTCCCCGCCCAAAGGGCAGATATGCACAGTTCCCGTGGAAACCGAATACACCCTCCGAAAATCTGGAAAGCACGAAACCGGGAAGCAATCTCTGCCAGCCCATGGAAATCCCCAGCTCGAAGGTATTTTCCGCGAAAAATTTCGTCGTCTCCTCATCCTTTAAACCGTAAGAATGTGTTTCGTAAACCGGAATCCCGTACTTGTCCTCCAACCAGGAAAGTCCCTCATAGCCGGACACCTGATTGCCCGAAAGCACATCGGGATGAATCGTCACAACCAGATCCACCGGACAAAGCTTCTCCTGAACAAAGCGGACGATCTCCGCAGTTGTATCTTTTACACCGAATATAACAACTCGATAATGCATAAACTAATACCTCCTGTTTTGCGCAATCCTTGCCTGCAGCGCGCGTCGTATGGTGGCTTTTTAACGAATAGGCAATCCTATTCGTTAAAAAGCCGTCCAAACCAATTGGACGGCTTTTCGTTCTTTTATTTTACAGATTTTCTTTATACCAGTCAATGGCAAGGCGGATTCCCTTTTCAAAATCATAATCCGGATCGTAGCCAAGCAGCTCTCTTGCTTTGCTGATATCCGCGTTGGAGTCCCGGATATCTCCCTTTCTGGCAGGACCAAAGACCGGCTCAATCTTTTTGCCCAGGGCTTCGCAGAGTTCAGAATATAAATCGATCAGATATACTCTGCCGCCGGAACCGATGTTGAACGCTTCTCCTGCTGCTTCGCTCGGAGCCAGGCAGGCTTTTAAGTTCGCTTCGATTACATTGTCGATATAAGTAAAGTCTCTGGACTGACGGCCGTCTCCGTTGATGGTCGGCGCTTCATCCTTTAACAGCAGCTTTAAAAACTTCGGAATAACAGCGGCATACATGCCTTCCGGGTTCTGACGGCGTCCAAATACGTTGAAATAGCGCATGCCGTAAGTATCCAGACCGTACAGCGTCTTATAAAGACGACCGAATTCCTCGTCTGTCTTCTTAGTCAGGGCGTAAGGGGAAAGAACATGGCCTTCAATGCCCTCTTTTTTGGGAAGTCCGGGATGATCGCCGTATACGGAAGAGCTGGACGCGTACACAAATTTCTTTACGCCGTTCTGTCTCGCTGCTTCCATCATGTTCAGCGTGCCGACGATGTTATTCTGCGCATAGAAAATCGGCATTTCGATGCTTCTGGGAACGCTGCCCCATGCCGCCTGATTCAGCACATAATCCACACCCTCGCAGGCTTTCATACAGGTATCCAGATCTTTGATGTCGCCTTTGATAAAGGTATAGTTCGGATTACCTTCAAACATCTCCACATGCTTCGGATTGCCTGTGGAAAGGTCGTCCAGACATCTTACCTTATAACCGAGGTTCAAGATCGCCTCGCACAGGTTGGAACCGATAAAACCGGCGCCGCCTGTTACCAGAAATACACTGTCCTTGTCAAATTTCAAATCCTTATATCCCATGGATTTCCTCTCATTTCTGCCGCAGCCGCGGCACTGTATTTTATTCATGACAATAGAATGCTCGCAGAGCGTGCATTCTATTATTTCGGATAAACGATCCGCGGATTGCGCCATGATCCGGAAGTATTTTTGTCCTTCTGCCCCTGATATCCGATCCAATCAGTTGAAGGAAGCGATATTGTTTCCCGAGATCTGACCCGCTGTTCCGTAGAGCAGGCAGGATGCGATGGTCTTCGCATACAGGCTTCTTCCTTTTTCATTTAAGTGAATGCCGTCTTCCAGATATTCATCTGCATTATAGGCATCCACTCCGAGATTGTCGTAAGCATCCACGCACAGCGTTCCCTGACCGACTGCAACGTCACAGGCAATGCTCGCATAATTGTAGAGTGCCTTTTCTCCCATATTTTTAACCGGGATCGGAAAATAGGACGCATAGTTGGGAGATGTAATCAAAATCTGTGCCTGGGGGAAGATTCCCTTTATTTCCAGTACCCCGCTGTTTAACGCCGTCCCAAAGCCCGTCCAGGGTCTGTCCGAGTTGTTGATCGGAGCCTGTGCCAAGAAGTCATTCATACCATAGGACAAAATTACCACATCGATCTGATCCTTAACATCCATTACTGCCTTGATATCGTCATAGGCTGCTTTTCCCTGCAGCATCTCCACATCCGTATCTCCTCGCAGAATAGAAACCATCTTTCCCAGGGAGCAGTCACTGGCAGGACCAAACTGGTATTCATTATCGTCCGGGCTGATGGTTGCGCGGGTGCCACCGATGGCACCGTTATAGACCGTCGCATTTTTTCCTTCTTGAGCAAGACATGCTGCAAGGCGTGCGGACACACCGGTATCATCCCGATAATTGCCCCAAATGCTGTCTCCAAGCACCAGGATCTTCATTTCGTCCCCGGAGTTATCCGTATTCTCCGCCTGCTGGACGTCGGTTTCCGTCGTCTGGTTTTCAGACACCATCTCCTGAGACTGATTTTCTGTCTCTGCAGCAGTCTGGGTCTCTTCTGTGCTCTGGGTCTCGGTAATGCCCAGCTGAGCCTTTAATTCTTCATTCTCCGCCGCAAGGGATTCCAGCTTGTTCTGATATTCCCTGATCTCTGCTGTATAATCTGTCGTCTGCCCGCATCCTGAAAGCATTACTCCAATCAGCAGGGATGCTGTCAGAAGCAGACCGCATGATACTTTTGATAACCGTTTCATACATTCGTTCCTCCTCATGCCTGTTTCCATTAAGACAGCTTCAGTATATCCCCTTTGCAGCCAATCTGCAACGGACTTCATAGAATCTTAATCAATGTTTAAGTTCACCTGCGGTTTTTCCACCCGCCAGTTCGTACAAAAGCATCAGTCCGCTGACATAAAACAGCGGCAATCCATAGATCACATAGCGGGAAAGGCACATGATGATCATGGAGGTAGCAAATACGTTTGCTAACACAGCCAGCAGGGAAAATGCCGCCAGCCAGACCGCGTTGGAATTGTGATTTTTCCTCCATGCAAGGGCAGCCAGCACGATATAGGCGAGGTACGCCGTCAGCGCATACCAGTTTAGCAGCGGGTGTACGACTGCGATGGACCGGATCAGTCCGTAGCAGACGAGCGCCAGATAGTCATACAGCCATCTGCCCAGAACTGCAGGAAGTAAGGATTTCACGATGGTTGCCGCAATCCGGTCGGATTCCACATTTTCAGGAATGTAGTCTATAAAGCCCTCTCTGTCATGCAGCTGTCTCCAGGGCTCTTCGATCATTTCAAACTTGATCGCGTCATGCCATTTTTCCAGATGCGCTGCCCGGTTGAAAAAGCCCTCCGGCGCATCCTGATACGTCGCACCCTGTTCTTTTGCAAGGCGATAGGAAAGCTCAAACATAACTCTTGCGTCCTGATCAGCAATCCTTTTGGCATCCTCTTCGTCCGACGCATATAAAATGTTTGCGAGCAGTCCGACGCTTCCAAACGTATTATTGATAAAATATCCGTTAAAAACAAGGTTGTAGCTTTTTACGAGAAGCGTCCTTGTGCCAAACGCCAGCGCAGTGCACACGACACAAATCAACAGGCGTTTCGCCAGCTTCTTTTTTTCTACGATCACG
>ENA-UONV01003232-UONV01003232.1-human-gut-metagenome-genome-assembly--contig:-CS4-NODE-3232-length-11170-cov-4.400900_pt1 | contig 11170 bp, 14 predicted proteins | sample MGYA00242461_ERZ724008 | MGnify/ENA metagenome assembly ERZ724008 | reverse complement strand
TCTGTAAACGGATTGGCAATACAGTTATATAAATTGATAGAGGCCAAATTACAACTGTTATAAGCATTACCTTGAAATTCAGCACACGGATTTGTAACGTCCACATGATATTCTTCTTTTGGATATTCCGACAATAAATGATGTTCATTAATCCTATCAATAAATAACGCTCCTGGTTCTGCCCAATCCCATTGTTCTTTAGCAAATTTATAGAAAAAATCTCTAGCATTAATAGTTCGTTTTATCTCTTCGCCAGACTCATTTACATAGAAATGCAACTCATATTCTTTGTTGTTTTTTACCGCTTGCATAAATTCATCTGTAAATAAAATACTGATATTCGCAGATTGGATGCGGTCATTATTACGTTTAATTTCTAAAAATTCTTCAACGTCTGGATGATTACAATTAAGTCCAATCAAAATCGCCGCTCTTCGTCCATGAGCACCAATGGTACGTCCAACCTGATCGAAAACATCCATAAAGCTTACTGCTCCTGTGGAAGCTCTTGCAGAATTATTAACAATAGCATCTTTAGGACGAAGATTAGAAATATTTACGCCACATCCACCGCCATAAGAAAAAATACGTGCCATCTCTTTACAAGTATCAAAAATGCTTTCAATGTTATCTTCAGGCATTGGCATAATGTAACAATTAGACATACTTGCTTTAAAATTACCTTTGCTCCCGGCTGCATATAAAGCCCGCCCTGCAAGAAAGAAATCAGCGTCATACATAGCTTGTTTAATTCTAGGTTTTAGTTCCTTGCTAAAAATACCGCTTACACGATCAGTAAACTCGTCAAAGGCTCTGTCAAAACCTTTTATTTTTCCACCTTCATCTAATATAGGATTCCCTTTTTTATCAAAAGTAATGCAAGCCAATTCGTTTTCGTGTAAATACTTGGATACAATGATTCCCTGAGCTACGCTCTCGTCGTACCAGTTCCCAAAACAATTAGTATTGCTTGTCATTACGCCTTTTTTACTCCTTCTTCAGAAATCAGGTACACAGCATTTGTAGTTTTTTCTTTTAAGACCAAAATTTTCTCACTTAGCCGAGGGTGCTTCCCAACGCCCATTACGATGAAGTCAGTCGCGTATTTATTATACAAACCTTGCCCATACACATAGAACGGGGCATATGAAACTAAATTGTTTTGAGAAAAGAAGCTGGCATACGTTGAATAGCACTTACCGGCATCAGTAATCTTCACTACACTCCCCACCTCAATATCACTCTTTTTATCTTCCTCTTTAGAAGTGCCAGCAAGAGAATTTTCTTGTTTAGAACTATCTTCGTATTCTTCCCCAAAAATTCTGCTTACTGCTACCAGTGCTCCGGTCATATAATTAAATTTATCTTTAGGATTGCATTTAGCGATACTCGTTAATTTTAAAACTCCACCCTCATACCATTCGGCAATAGTTTTATTGTCCACAAAGCTAATTTTGATTTCCTTTTTCGTCGGATCAGAAGTATTGTTAATCGCCCAAGAATAAAAATCCATATTAGCTGATTTCCCTAGAACTCCATAACCTTCATAGAACAGAAAACAATCAAACTCAACTTCTTTTTTATCTTCCCCTACAGTAAGTACAATCGGATTCTCCAAATATGATCCGAACGTCATAACCTTTCCAACTAACGCACTGGTAATTTCACTTTTTACCAACTCTACCTTATCTCCATATTTAAATTTTTTCATCTTAACGTCTCCTTTATGCGTATTCAAATTCATATTCAAGTCTTGTTCCTGTTCGCTTTCTTAGCAAGGAACTGAGATGTTGAGGACAACATCCAACAAAATCAGCTGCTAATTTAATGCTCTTAAAAATCTTTTCAACTCCATTTTTGTCCCTAACTAAAACTTTTTTATTTGGAATTTTGCCATTTAGGACTCTGTTTCCTAAAACTCGATAAGCATGAACCGTATTTTCTTTAATACTGCACCATTCAAGATTCTCTACTCGACAATTTTCTTTATCCCCATCAATATGGTTTACAACAGGCAGGTTGTCTGGATTTGGTACATAAGCTATAGCAACAAGCCTATGTACCCTAAAATTTTTTATTTTATCCCCTTCTCTGAAAACCACTCGTGGATAACCTTTGTAGTCACGGCTTGTTTTAAGGATTGCTCCATTTCTGTAGACGTTTCCATTCTTATCTACAGAAACTCCGTAATCTACAAGGTAAACAGCATTAGATAACTGTGCCAATGCAGTCAGCTACAAAATCCGTAGTATATACTTTTTGTCCATTCTTCTCATACGAGCCTGTATTTACCTTGCCAATAACAACAATGCTCTGTCCTTTGCTTAACTCCATCGCTTTATCTGCAAGAGTAGCAAAACAAATAACCCGTAGAAAATCTACACCATTTTCTTTCCCATCTTTTCCTTTCGGTCTATTAACAGCTAGGCTAAATACACACTTGCTTGTTTGCCCTGCCATCATTACATTAGGATCACTTGTTAATCTACCAACTAACACTACTCTATTTACGTCATATAACATATTTATCAATCTCCAATCTTATTGTTTAAATTTTTGTATAATTCTTCCGATACACAGAAGATGAAGTTTAAATACCTGTTTGATTCTGGTTTAGGTGATATTAAAGTGACAATGTCAGCATTATCTTGGTCAAAGAAATTATGAAGAACTTTGAATTTTTCATCTTCAATATCGTAGTGGCTATGTCTAACTTTTCTAATTAGCATATCCTCAAACATATCTTGCGGCACTAAATAACAAAACCCCTTAATATGACAAATCTTCTGTTTGGTTAGCTCATAGTATCGTTTAAAAACAGAGTATAATTTTTTCTTGTTCTCAATCTTAATGTTTTTATTAACCAAACCCTTGATATTGAAATCACCACTAAACTTATCACCAAACTCATGTGCAAGCTCTTTTTTACTCCCAGAACAGTAAGTTTTTTCTATTCCAATTCCCCATTCATTGAATAAGGCATAAAGCTTGTTTTCAGCATACTTCCCTGTGACCCTATTTTGCTTCCCGGTAAGCCTACGCTTGGGGATTTTCTTTTTAGAACAGTTTTTTACGCCACAGTCAGTACATAAACATCTTGGCAACAGATATTAAGCTGCCTTTCTTTTTTCTTTTGGGTTCCATGCCCAACAGTGCCCACTTCTTTTCGGGCAATATTCTCCGCTATCATAAATCACAATTTTACTTTTTCCCTTTTTAGCAGCTTTAGCAAAACCACCAGCAACTTTAGCGGCAGATTGTGCAATAATATTTTTGCTATTTTTGTCAACATACTCATAAACTCTCATTAGCGAATGACCTCCATCATATTTTTAATTTGTGTTGCAAGATTTTTTAATGTTCCATTGTTCTCTACTATAAAGTCGCACTTATCCTTCAATAACGGAACTTCTGCTTCAGCTTCACGAGATAAAATATCAACATCATAATATCCATCACGTTGTTTCAGCCGCTTGTATATTACCGATTCCTCACAATCTATAAAAACAGATATAGCATCTGGAAACGAATTAAGCTCAAACTCTCTGCGACAGTCAGTAATTACAAAATTTGTCCTCGTTCTGGGTTTGATGTATTGCTTAACCTCATTCACCCAAATATCATTACGAATTTTTCTACATTCCGTGCCGACAGTTTGAAGCAATAACCTGTCTTTTCTTCCTTCAATAGAAATATTCTCAAAGCGAGATACCATATCACCAATCTTATATAGTGGCAGCGGAAGTCTTGCTTGTAATGCTAAAGCAGCAGTAAGCTTGTCAGTTCTTATAAGGCTACAAATTGCTTTAAGAGCTGTACCAAAAGCTATAGGAACGAAGCCATAATTTTTATACAAAATTTCTGCTACAGTATCTTTTCCAGAACAAGGATAGCCTACTAAAATAATTGTTTTCTGTTTTATGTCCATTCACCTCAAACAAGCTCTGCATTTAATACTTCTTTAGGCAGAACAAATTTAGCGCAAGGCTGTTGTCGAACAAGCCTTGTAATCGCAATCTGTAAGCCAGTAAGGAAATTAAATTCATCTTCTGGACTACACTTTGCTTCTGCTTCTGAAATGACAGATTTATTGTAAATAAGTTTCGCAATAACCTTATTCCCAGAAGCAAAAACTGCTACTTTGAATTTATCTTTTTGTTGGGGAACAACCGGTTCTAATCTGCTTAAATAACAATCAGTTTTAAAACCATTCTCTTTATAAAAATATGGGACATGAGAACCATCATCCTCACTTAAAGTTAAAATTTCTCCAAATTCAAGTTTATGCTCAGAATTACTATTCATTCTTGGTTTTATTACTCTAAATTTAGTTATTCCTTTTGCTTTCGCTTCTTCAAACTCAATTCTATCCATTATTTACTCCTTTCATGTACTTTTCTTGGTAATAAGGGCAAAATTCGTTCACCCCGCAATAGTCTTTACAACGCAGGTCGTTCCAACGCTTTTTGCACACAGGAGGCAATACGTTAGTACCCAGAGCTTCCATAAGTTTGTTGTACTTTGCTCTCATATACTTGACTATCCATACTTCAGACACGCCATGCAACTTAATAGGGTAACTCATACGATCTAAGCCATAGCTTTTAGCCGTCTTATCTAAACCGCCACGCAACAGCATCTGAACCATGATTTTATCTACCTTTAAGCCATGATCTTTCAGTAATTTTTTATAATACGAAAGCTGCATACTAATCTCTAATACATCACGAACCCCACCATCAATAAACATCTGTACCCATTTTGTTTTCCCTTTATTGATGCCCCTTTGATATACGCCATCAGCTACCCATTTCATGCGTTTCCCAAGAGCTTTAGCAATTCGATATGCACCAAAAAATTTAAAATCAATTAAAGTATTGTTCTTCATATCGTAAGCATCAAACTGACCAGAAGTAATATCATCTTCTAGTCGTACTTCTGCCAAATAGCCATTAGGGATATTGCCTTCCATTAAGCTATGACTATTAGTACCAATCATAGAAGCAATGCTTTTTTGTGGGTCAATAGAATAGTCGTTTACTATTTCCAGGTACGTCTGCCGAGTGTCTTTCAAAAGCTGTGTGACTGAAGGTTTCCCATACCATGCCCGTGTCTTTCCAACGGCTTTCAAAACTGGCAAAAGCATACATCTTTCTTCCATGCGACACTTCTTATAACACTCTGAAATCTCGATTTTCTTTCCATCAGGACACTTAAAATACTTAGCTGGCATTTACTGTTTCTTCAACCCCCAAATCTTTAATTGCACCAACACTTGCCTCAAATATCAACTCAAACTCTGTAGCTTTAGCTCCACGCCTTGCTTTCCCAATAGATACACCAATATGGTCTTTTACTTCTAAATACTGTTCTGCTGTCAGCTTAGGGTCGGCATCAGGTTTCCAGCACAGACAAACATAATCTCCACTTGCTTCCAGATCACCTGTTCCTTTCAACATTTTTATGGATGGCTTTGTAAAATTTTCCCCTGTCCTATTTAGCTGTGACAGTACAAATAAAATAAGATTATGTGTTTTAGCAATAACTTTGGTGTACTTAGCAGCAGCGGCTTGTTCATCAAATCCATTAGCCCTCAAATATTGGAAGTAATCAAGAATAACAACATCTGTTTTCCCTTCCTTCCAAACTTTAGAGTTAGCAATAATAATGCGCTGTTCAATATCTTTGATAGACAAATTTGATTTATCCAAAACTATAATCCGTTCTTGCAATTTAGATTTTAGTTTTTGTAATATAACCGCCTGTTCACCACTTTTAATTATCTTCTCAAGTTCGTCTATGTCCTTGCCCATAATTCTGGCAATTAAACGCTCATAAAAACTTCCAGCAGACATCTCTAAGCTAAACACCAACACATTTTTCTTTTCCCTTATTGCATTATGGATCGCTACTTCAACCGCTACCATAGTTTTATAAGTGCCAGAATAGCCAGCCCAAAAAACCACATCTGATTGTCTAAGCTTCATTGCTGCGTCGATGCTTGGAAACCCAATACCACTCGTACCTTCATTTATTAGATCAATATATTCCCCAAAACAAGTATCAATGTCTTTAAATTCATTTAATACTTCCTCAGCCGTAAAACTAAGGTTAGTTAATGTTTTAACGTCAGATACATCTTTATTCCAATGCGTAGCCAAATAATTTATAATGTCGGACTTAATCATGGGATTATTGACTAACCTCAAAGCTTCAGCGGCAATCCCATATTCCTGTTGTTGATCTATACATTCTCGAAGCTGCATTTTAATAGCTGACATAGCTATTGGTTCTGCCTCAAGAGCCGCTATTTGCCCACCAGATGTCAACACATTATTAAAATCTTTTTGACCTTCAGGTATTTTTACAACTCTTACATCAAGCTTTGGAGCAACTTCGTTAAACTTCTCCCAAACACGAGATATTTTAGACTGACCAGCATCATCATTATCAGGAGCATACATAATAACTACATTAGGTGTGTGCTTGACAATTTCCTTAATTTCCTGAATTTGGCCTTTTGTCAATTCACTCCCACAATATGCAACACATGCCAATCCCTGTTGGTGTGCGCTCATGCAGTCAAAATATCCCTCAACAACATAAAGCCTATTGAAATTTTGAAGCATATTCTTTGCTCGGTAATGATTAAACAGATATTCTGACTTATCATAAAGCTCATTATTTTGACTATTGATATACTTCGGAAGCTTATCCAAATATCTCTTACAGAAGCCTACAATACGGCCATGACTATCGTGCAATGGTATTGTTATAGCCTTACCATTATAGTCGTCATAACCCAAATAAAACGCATCAGCAGTATCTTTAGAAAGCCCTCTTTTTGTAATCAAATGGTCGATTACAACACTTTGTTTCTTATAATAGCGATTTGCTTGATCTCTATTTTTTTCATAAAGAGTTTTCTGCCGACAATAATCTTCATCAAGACTGATGTCTATGTTAGCTTCTTTTGCTAACATCTCGATTGCTTCCAAATAATCAATGTTTTCTAAACTAGCCACAAAATCAATAATATTCCCATGTTTGCCACAGCTAAAACAATAGAAACTGTTGTTCTCTGGATAAACACTTAACGCACTATCATTATTCCCATTATGCAACGGACACTTCCCTCGGTAAGTGCTTCCAGATTTTTTCAACCTAGTGACATTGCCAATATAATCAACAATATCCTGACTTTCGATAATACTATCTACAGCAGATTTCATATAAAATCATCAAGGCTAAATTCCTGATATGGAGTAGCCTTTAACTGCTTTAATCGCTCCCTTCCAGCTTCATTTATTTGTTTCTTTCTGTACTGTTCTGCCAAATATAGAACTTTATATATACTCATGGACTCAAATTCAATCGTTTTTAAATATTCATAAACAACAACAAGATCATTGACATTAAACTTATTCAGTATCACGCTCTTCACACTATTCCAAGCTGCAAAATTCATCTTGTTATTTTTATAAAGTACCCCACTTGTACATTTTTTGAAATATAGGCTAATGACTTTATTTAGTCTCTTGGATATCTCTAATTTTTGAAACTCTTTTGTCGGCAGCTCTTTTTGTCGTCGCTTTTCTGACTGTGATATATTTTTTGTCAATTTCAAACCATGCTCCAAATTTATCTTCTTTTACAAGCTTTGCTCGTTTCTTCAACTTTGTAATTTCAGTTTTATCGGCACAATAGATGGTAGCAACTTCGCTGCTTTTATCAAACCTTATGACCGTTTCTTTTTCTGCGGCAGAAAGTCTACAGGTTTTTGGTAAAGGTTCTCTTTTTATTACAGATTTGGTAGCTCTCATAATCCAAAATCATTTACGGCCTTTTGTGCCAACGCCTGAAAATCTCCCTGTTTACCCGCCAACCATTGAATATAACTAGGATCGTCTTTAGCAACCTGTCGAATCGTCTTACCTTTGTGCTTCCCTATTGTTAAAACTGTGTCTAAATCACCAGTTACCGAATTTACAGGCTTTTCTTTTCCCGCTGTATTTACCTTTTCACTTACATTTTTTGAATTCCCACTAGGAGTGTTGTCAGGGTCAGAATCTTGACTTGTCAGGCTGAAGGTCTGCCGTTGCATATATTTATAGGCACCAGTAAATGCTTTATAGATGGCTTTATCACCAGAGTCTTGCCCTTCACCGCCCATTTCTACACAAACGCTATCACCGCTGTCTGCATCTACAATCAGATAACGAATAACAACACGAGTAATATTGTCTTTATTTTCAATAAAATGCACTTTAGTTGGAACTATTACCAACCCATGCTTTAACCTGGCTTCTCTTAACGCAAGGGTAATATCTTCTTCCTTTTGATAGTTATAGTTTGTGTTTTTAAAAGATACTTTTCCGCTTTTTTTGACAAAACCAACTTCTTCCATTACCGCTAGGATTTTTTTCCAAACATTATTTTTCTCTTTATCGTTTGTTTCTGTAGGTAATACTTCGGGTATTACTGTTTTAGTGTCTGATTCTTTCTTTTCTTCTTTAATTTCAACATTATTTTCTTCAACAGTAGTAGTGACTGGATTGTCACTATTTTCTTTTTCCGTTTTCTTCATAAATTATCTCCTTTTCCTGTTTTTAAGTAATTTAAGTAATTTCATGGGCATAAAAAATCAGGGTTTATCGCTTTGAAAGAAAAACGACAACCTAAGCTTACTTTATTAAATTCTTTATTATACTTAGCTCTAAACACAATTCCCTCCCTATCCTGATTAATGTTTAGTTTTGATTTTCCTTGCGCCATCATAACCAATGTATCAATATTATTAGTCATATCAAAATCAGCATCAAGTACGGGCACAGTTTCCATATCTAACATACTAGCAACCTCTCCTAACGCAAACCCATTAAAGTCATTTAACTGTTGCTGGTCAGAATGATAAAAACCAATATCCTCTTGTTTGTCAATCCTAAACAGATTAAACCACCTAATCTCATAATCAGACAAATTATATTTGTTACCTTGAATCCCTGCGCCAATAAGCTCACCTTGTAGCGCAAAGTCATATCCTAAATCCTCCCTTAATTTTGTAAATTTATTTTCTAAATCATACTTTAATGCAGCCTCACCCCACGGATTAGAAATAGTTAAAGAAACCATATTATTCCTACTACATACCCCAAACTTACCGTCTTTAATGAAACAGGTAATACTAGAGCCATCAAGTTTTTCGGTTATTACAAATTTATGATTTTTTGCAATATCAAGTTTGTCTTGTAGAATCTGCACCCTAGTCTCTTCGGTCTTTGGAATAAAATAAGGAAAGCCAGAAACAATGTAACTATAATTTCCTTTTTGGTTTCTAAAGACCACCTCAATAGGATCATATTTTTTCACTCCAAGAATTTCAGTACAATCAAAACCAACATCTAGTGGAATGATTTTTCCTAAAGGGATAACATCAAGTCCAGTTACCAATCCCTGAGATACAATCCCTCTTATACGCTTTGCTTTTAACGGTTTGATCTTCCCTTTACTATTTTTTAAGAAGTCAAATGCGGGATTATTTTCTGGCAAGATACTATCCGTTTCAAAATAGATAACCTTATCTCCAACCTTAAAATCTCCTTTTTTGACTACTACATTCCAACCTAAAATTCTTGCCAACTCAATTCTATCAGCCCCCTCTATTGATCTGAGGTTACTAATGACTTGTACGCTTGCTAATTTTCTTATACTCATTCTCCTTTTCTAATAATATTAACATGTGTCAACTCTTGTTCAAGATCTCTCCATGCGTCTAAAAATTCAACAACCTCCTCCAAAGAATTGAATTCACAGGAACATATCTCTACACTCCCATAATGTACGATTTCTACTTCATACATTTTTCAAGCTCCCTTCGTTAACCACAGTCACTATTATAATCACCTTAATTACTTATGTCAAGTAATTTTTCAATATTTTAAGTAATTATAAATAACAGGTTTTCCTTTTGCGAACGACTGTTTGTTATTATATTGAAATTATACCCCTTTAAACTTATTCTGTCAAATGTTGATTTTTTATTTATTTACTGTTAAAATATACTTAACTTAGGTAATTATTACCTATTATGAATATTTTAAAAGAATATCTGTATTTCCAAATAAATGAGGTGAGCCTATGAAAATGCGCTACAATAACAAACGCAAGAAATTAGAAACTAATGTTTATTACACAAAAAACAATGGTCAAAAAGGGAGTCGGATAATTAGAGCAGATTCTCCGCAAGAATTAGAAATAGCAGTAGCAGAGTTTAAAAAAAGACTGTCAACTCAAAGTATAAGCTCAGAGAAACTTTCTTTAGAAGGATGGTTTAATTTCTATATTGAAAATCTCACGTCAAAAAACAAAGAGTCTACTATACATAAAAAGAAGCGTTTTTTTAATCTCTACATACCTAAATATTTAAAAGAGACCAGTCTAAATAAAATAACAACAGAACAATTACAAATAGTCTATACCGAAATGCAGAAAAAAGGATATTCTGAAAATACTATTGCTGGTATCCATCAAGACATAGGCGTATTGTTAAACAGTGCCGTAAAGCTTGGAAAACTAAAATCTAATCCAAATAAGCTTACTGTTATAAAAGGATATAAAAATGGGAAAAAGGTTTTTATAGATATAGAACAAATGAACTATTTGCTCAAACATATAGAAAACAAAGAATGTTATTTGGAATTACTATTCTTATATACTACTGGTGTTAGACGAGGTGAGTTACTAGGATTAAAGTGGGATAAAATAGATCCTTCTACAAAAACAGCACGTCTTTCAACACAAATAACATCAGCGGGCGATAAAATTTACGTAGATGTCCCATTAAAAACCAAAGGCAGCGAAAGAATTATTAAAATTCCTGATTTTGTTTTTGAAAAATTAATGAAACGCAGGGACACATCTCACTCTGAGTATGTATTTACTCACAAGGGCAGACATTGGAATCCAAATGAATTTACTGCGGCTGTCTACAGAATTATGAAAAAATTTGGGTTTGATGGTATTTCTCCAAAACAATTTAGAAATTCATTTGTTAAAGCTGCAATTAAAGACAATATAAGCCTCAAAATTATCCAACAAGCTCTAGGGCACTCTAAATTTTCTACTACAGCAGATATTTATGGCGAACTAACAAACGAAGATGCTTTTTGTA
>ENA-UONV01003227-UONV01003227.1-human-gut-metagenome-genome-assembly--contig:-CS4-NODE-3227-length-11177-cov-26.214710_pt1 | contig 11177 bp, 9 predicted proteins | sample MGYA00242461_ERZ724008 | MGnify/ENA metagenome assembly ERZ724008 | reverse complement strand
TGAAGGGCGCCTCCCGGCGCCCTTCCCCATCAAAAATTAACCCTTAAAAATTATCTCCATTTCGGAAAACCTCCGAGAGGTAATGGTGTAAAAAGAAAAGATCTGCGTCACCCTGGACAACCTCCCGCATCATAAGATCTTCGTCATCAGAGATGCCTTCGTCTGAAACCTCGTTTTTGTCAATATCCTCCATAGGCATCTAATATTTTGCTTTGTACTAACTAAACGCCCGCCCCATGGAAATATTGTGCGGAATCAGCATAAAACCATATTTTTTTCTTTGATCATCCGTCGCAGGTTGATAAGCGCATAGCGCATACGCCCCAACGCGGTATTTATACTCACGTCGGTTTGTTCCGCGATATCCTTGAAACTCAGACCGGAAAAGTAACGCATCATCACCACCTCGCGCTGTTCCGGAGGCAGCAGCTCGACCAAAGCACGCACGTCGCGCTCGATCTGCTCGCTGACCATCGCGTCCTCCACGTTCCGTTCGGCGAAACGCAGCGACCCCAGTACGTCATAACCCGCCTCAGCCTCGGTGACGGTCTTGTTCTGCCGCTGAGCGCGGAAGTGGTCGATCACCTGATTATGCGCAATACGAAGTATCCACGAGAGAAATTTCCCGTTGTCCGTATAACGGCCGTCGTCGATAACCCGCACGGCTTTGATGAATGTTTCCTGAAAGATGTCCTCGGCAACGTCACGGTCTTTGACCATCATATTGATGTAGTCCCGCACACGGCGGCTGTGGCGTTCGATGAGCTTGGATATGGCACCCTGGTCACCTGAAAGGTAATGATTAAGCAATACCTGGTCACTTAATGCTTGTACGTTCATACTCTTTTCTCCTAATTATAGTTATAAAGAGTAGAATTTTTCCCGATAGGCTATCCTTTTAATGTTGTATGTGCGTCAGTTTCGTGTGTTCGGGCTTTTGAAACGATGGTTTCCGGAGCCTTTACGACGGCAAGATAAATACTTTTTTCCGAAAAACCAAATTTCTTTCTACTCCGCCGGGGGAAATCCCCGCTGTTTTTCCGGTTGCTGAATTTACAAATTCCGTGCCGGAATCGGCCGCAGCCGTATCCCGTTAGTTATCAGCAAAAAAAGCGGAATAATAAGGAAAAAATCGCGGACAGGAGATACATTTTCCGGGGCCGTCAGGGGCAGGAAGGCGGGTCGCCGCCCGGGATTCCGGCTTCGGCGGGACATTTCACGGGTTCCACATGGATCGAGATGATCGTCCCCTGGCCGAAACGCGCCCGCAGGCGGCGTTCGATATCGACCGTCAGCTCGTGCGAACGGGCGACGCTCATCGCCCCGTCCACCCTAACATGCACTTCGACGGCAATCGCGGCCCCGATACGGCGCGTTCGCAGGTTGTGCGGCTCCCCCACCTCGGGATCGGCCGTAACGATTCCCAAAATCTCCTGCTCCGTCTCGTCGGGCAACGAACGCTCGAGCAACTCCCCGAGCCCCGTGCGGATCAGGTCGAAAGCAACCTTGAAGATAAAGACTGCGACGACCAACGCTGCGATGGGATCGGCGATGCGCCACCGCTGCCCGAGGAAATAGGCACATCCGATACCCGCCAGCGTCCCCAGCGACGAAAGGGCGTCGCTGCGGTGATGCCAGGCATTGGCGACCATGCTCGGGCTTTCGACCCGACACCCCTCACGCACCGTATATCGGTATAATATCTCCTTGATGACGATCGACACCACCGCCGCGGCCAGAGCTACAGCGCCCGGGCGGGGCAACTCCCCGCCATCGACGACGATGCGGATGGCCCGGATGCTGCTGAGCAAAATACCGGCGCCCACGGCCGCCAGCGCCAGGCTGATGATGATCGTAGCCAGCGTCTCGTATTTCCCGTGCCCGTAGTCGTGCCCGTCGTCCCTGGGTTTGGCGGAGATCTTCGCGAAGGCGATCACCACCACGTCGGTAGCCATGTCGGAACAGGAGTGCACCGCGTCGGCGACCATCGCCCCGCTTCGGCCCACGATCCCCGCCGCGAACTTCATCGCCGTGAGGACGAGGTTGACCACGAACCCGACGAAGGTCACGCGGTAAATCACGCGCTTGCGTGCTTCGGCTTCACAGGACATGGCACTATTCGAAATTTGCAGGATAAGACGACAACTGGTATGCCAGCGCCTTCGCCATCCGGTAATGCCCCTCGGCATTGGGATGGAGACGGTCGCTCTGTGCGTCATGGAAATAGCGGGTATGGGAATCCGCATTGGGATAAAGCCCGCAGATGCTGTTCAGGTCGATGACGGGGACGGCCCAGACGTTCGCAGCTTCCTTGACCGCATCCACATAGGCATCCGCATAGAGGCCGAGGCTGTTGGGATAGGATTCGTCGGGCTGGATGTTGTTGTCCCCGAAACGGGCATATCCCCGGTGGATCGGGGTCAGCAGGATCACCTGCTTGTCCGGGAAATTCGCCTTCAGGTAGGACATTGCGATATTGATACGGCCACGGAAAGTATCCCCGTCCATCGACAACGTCCTCCTCGTCCGGAGCTCCGACCGGAGGCCGGACACCTCGACAGGTACCTCACCGGTCGTATACCACGTCCCCAGAGGCGTCCCGGAATTGTAATCGTTCGTCCCGGCAAAGATCAGGATCGCGTCGATGTCATCGCCGCGCTCGGCCCTGAGTCTTTCGCACTGCCCCGGCACGTCCCGCCACTGCTGGCCGTTGATCCCGTAAACGAACGGCACGAGGCCGAGCATCTCCTGCAAATACTGCCAATAGTTCTTCGTCGTACCGACATGCGCCTTGTCGGTGATCGAATCGCCCATGAAAGCGACTTTCCGTCCCTTCCACTGTGTACCCGCAACCGGCAGCGGATGATCCCCGTCCCCGGCATAGGCTGGGCACACGGCGGCACAGAAGCCCAGCAGCCACACCGCGCACAAACATACAGAATATCGCATACGTCCAATCGTTTATAGTATTACCGGGGCACGCCCCACAAAATAACGGAAGCCCGCCCACTTCGGGGGAAGGGCACAAAAAAGGGCGAACGGACTACCTCGGCACCCATTCGCCCGTTACCGGCGGAAACGCCCGTCCGAATCCGGCCCTAATAACTGCGGGCGAAGAGCACCCGGCGGTGCGACGGCTTGCCCGAGAAGACGCACGTGCCCTCCTCATCGGGCGCATCAAACGGGATACAACGGATCGTAGCCTTCGTGGCATCCTTGATCGCCACCTCGGTTTCGACAGTCCCGTCCCAATGCGCGAGCACGAAACCGCCCTTTTTGTCGAGCACCTCCTTGAACTCCTCCCACGTGTCGACCCTGGTAATCATCGACTCGCGATAGGCCAGCGCCTTGCTGAAAATATTTTGCTGGATTTCGGACATCAGCCCTTCGATGCGCTCCACGAGCCCTTCCTGCGGGACGGTCTCCTTTTCGAGCGTGTCCCGGCGCACCAATTCGATCGTACCGTTCTCCATATCGCGCGGCCCCATCGCCAGACGCACGGGGACGCCCTTCAGTTCGTACTCCGCGAACTTGAAGCCCGAGCGCACGTTATCGCGGTCATCGATCTTCACGCTGATGCCTTTGGCTTTGAGCTGCTCCGCAATGGCCCCGAAGCGGGCACGGATTTCGGTCAGCTGGTCTTCGCCCTTGTAGATGGGCACCATCACCACCTGGATCGGCGCCAGTTTCGGCGGCAGCACGAGGCCGTTGTTGTCCGAATGGGCCATGATGAGCGCACCCATCAGTCGGGTCGAAACGCCCCACGAGGTCGCCCACACATATTCGAGCTTGCCCTCTTTGTTGACATACTGCACGTCGAACGCCTTGGCGAAATTCTGTCCCAGAAAATGCGACGTACCGCTCTGCAAGGCCTTGCCGTCCTGCATCAGCGCCTCGATGGTCAGCGTATCCTCGGCGCCCGCAAACCGCTCGTTGGGCGATTTGTGGCCTACGATGACAGGAACCGACATCCACTCTTCGGCGAATTTCTGGTATACGTGGATCATCTTTTCTGCCTCCTCGATAGCCTCCTCGCGCGTGGCATGCGCCGTATGGCCCTCCTGCCACAGGAACTCGGCGGTACGCAGGAACAGGCGCGTACGCATCTCCCAGCGCACGACGTTCGCCCACTGGTTGCAGAGGATCGGAAGGTCGCGGTACGACTGGATCCAGTTTTTATAGGTGTTCCAGATGATGGTCTCCGACGTGGGACGCACGATCAGCTCCTCTTCGAGCTTAGCATCGGGGTCTACCACGACGCCCTTGCCTTCGGGATCGTTCTTCAGGCGGTAGTGCGTCACCACGGCGCACTCCTTGGCAAAGCCCTCGACATGGTGCGCCTCCTTCGAAAAGAAGGACTTGGGGATGAACAGCGGGAAATAGGCGTTCTGATGCCCCGTATCCTTGAACATCTTGTCCAGCGCATCGTGCATCTTCTCCCAGATGGCATAGCCGTAGGGTTTGATGACCATACATCCGCGTACGGCCGAGTTTTCGGCCAGCCCGGCCTTCACGACCAGGTCGTTGTACCATTGCGAGTAGTTCTCGTCCGACTTCGTGAGGTCTTTGAGTTCCTTTGCCATATATCTTTGTTTTTTATTTTGTATCAGCCTGCAAATATAATAAAAAAATAAAGGTTCGTCACACGGACGAACCTTTATATTGGCAGGCAAAGCCTCAGAAGCGGAAGCCGAGCGTCATCGAGATATAATGACGCGTCTGTTTGGTATCGTACAGGCCGCTGTAAGTCTTCATCTCGCCGCCGTTCTGGTATTTGCTAAAGAAAAGCTCGTAGGGCGTCTGTTTCTCAGTCACGTTCTGGTAGGCCACGTCCAGCACCGTATTACGCCCGAGGTTGATCCCGAGGCCGCCCGTAATGTAGTAGCTCTCGTAGACGCTCGGCGAATTGTAATACTGCTGCCTGTCCTTGAACATCGAATCGGTGTAACCGCCGCCCAGGCGCACGGCAAAGATCGGCAGGGGACGCACTTCGACGCCTGCCCGCAGGGTATTCGTACCTTTGTAATTATTCTTGAACTCAGCCTTGTACGCTTCGGGGTGGAAATCGGCGCCTTCGGGCACGTTCTTCACACGGATACCGTTGTACCACTCGCGTTCATAGTCGACCGACACGATGGCCAGGTTGCCGAACGTGTACGAAGCGCCGAACAACAGCCGCGAAGGCGACACGAAATCCCAGCTGTTGCCGCCGATATCGTCCTGCCGCGGCGTAGAATCGAAATTATACTGATCGTCTTCCGTTTTATTATTGATCAGGTGCGATTCGATGTCGGCACGGTAACTGCGGTCGAGCCAGTAGTAGGTCGGAGTGTGGAACGCCACACCCACGCGCAGGCCGGCCACGGGGCGCACGATGACACCCAGTTTGAAATCCACGCCGCTGCCGTCGATCTTCGATTCCTGATAGAGGCTCATGTAATCGAGCTGCGCATTGAGCGGGGTACCGTTCTTATCGACCGCAGGGGTCGCATGGCCGTTGGCATCGAAATAACCGTACTCTTCCTGATAGGTCATGCCCACCTTCTTGTAGACGCTGCGTATGCCGATCGTGGCTCCGACATAGACGACGTTGTTGAAATTGGCCCCCATCGAAACGGCGAATTCGTTGATCGAGCCCTGGCTCACGACATCCATCGAGTGCACCACCGAAGCGTTACGGCCAATGCAGTCGGGCACCCACTGCCCGCCTACGTCGCTGATCAGGTAGCCATTATAGCCGAGAATGGCCGGCCAGTACCAGGGATTCCAGTTATATCCCAGATTGCCCTTATCATCGGGGAAAATACCATCCTGCCCGAGCTGCTGCCCGAAGACATCGGCGATGGTCGGCATCAGCTGGTCGGGCTTCGAAGGGTCGTAACGCGACTCCGAGGAGAACGAATAGCGGGTATTGAAATCCGCGATACGGTTCATGCCGATACCGAGCGTAAGGCTCGTGAGCGGGCTGGCCGGACTCTCGAAAACATTGAGCGCCACACCGACGTTGGCAAAAGCGAAGCGGGTCTTGTTATTGCCCACCCACGACGGCGCGCCCTGCGTTTGGCCATGGGCGACCGACAGCAGCGGTGTGAGCGAGAACTCGTTGCGGCGGTACATGCCCAACCCGGCCGGGTTGATCGACATCGACGAAAGGTCGGCGCCCAGCGAAGTGAAAGCCCCGCCCATCCCCATCACGCGCGCCGTACCGAACGGATGCGATCGGGAAAGCGCGGCGAAATCGGTAGACATCATCAGGTCATTGTTGTACGTCAGTCCCCCGAATTCGAGGTTCTGGGCCTGCAACGGCGCTGCGGCCACACAGGCCGCAAGCAATATTATGATCTTACGTTTCATACACTATCTCTGTTTTATCGTTGACTAACGCCCGCCGTAACCGCGGCTTCCGCCCGATGAACTGCCGCCGCGCGAACCGCCGCCACCGCTGTAACCGCCTCCCGACGAACCGCCGCGCGAACCGCCGAAGCTGCTGCCGCTGTTATAACTGCTGCTGCGCGACCCGCTGTCGTAGGACGAACGCCCCGAGTTGCTGTTGTTGCGGTTGTTATTCCACGAGTTGTTGTTCCAGGAGTTATTGTTGTTATTGCGGTTACTGCCGCCGTTGTAAACCGAACTGTTGCTGTTATTGCGGCCGCCGCTCTGGTAATACGTCCTGCCGCTGCCCGAGTTGCCCCCGCGCGAAGTGGTCGTACCGGTACGGTAGCCCGAATTGTTGGTCCCGCGGTAACGGCTGCCCGAAGCGACATTCCCCGGGACATAGCGCGAGGGGCGCCCGCCGCCGTCGAGGCGGTAATTATGCGGCCTGTATGCCCAGTGATGTCCGCCGTGCCATCCGGGCCCCCAACCCGGGCCCCAGCCCGGACGCCATCCCGGCCCCCACCACGGGTCGTACCAGGGATTGTACCAGCCGTTGAAGCCGAAGCTCCAGCCCCAGCTGCCGAACGAGAACGACGGGCCCCATGCTCCCCAGTAGGGACGTGTCCAGCCGTAATACCACGGGTCTACATAAACCGATCCGCCCCATGTCCCGAACATCGAAGTGATGTACTTGGGCTCCACCCAGACCTGGTCGCCGGAAATGATGATGTTGTAGAATGCCGGGTCGTAGGCCGTAGCATAGGTGAAACTGCCGCCATAGCGGAAGTTATAGTAGCTTGACGGCATCCTGTATGTCGGCGATTCGAAGCCCCGCAGGCGCCGTGCATAGGCGCTTTCGTACGTATCGGCTACGATATCCTCGTAGGGGTTCGAACTGTATTCGTAATATTGGTTCTCCGCAGCGGCGGCCTGCGCCTCCGCGATACGCGCCTCCCATTCGGCCCGGCGGGCCTCGGCGGCGGCCTTTTCGGCTTCGGCCTTCGCCTGTTGTTTCCGGGCGATGGCGGTCTTATCGTGCAGCGAGTACAAATCGTCGTTGGCGTATCCCGACGATGCGTAATAGGCCGACGAACAGCCGGCCAACCCCGCAGCCAGGATAAGGGTTCCGATTAAAATTTTCAACTTTTTCATAGCGCACAATGTGTTTGCGTTAGTTCCTCTTACATTAGTAAACGAAAACCGTACCGAATTTAGTATCGTTTCTCATCTATATAAACGGACAGGCGGGGCCGATACTGCATTCCTCCTCCAGATACAAAGATAGGAATTATTTGGGAAAAGCACGAAAAGAGCCGGATATAGCCGCTTTTTCCCTACCGGAAGAAAAAATTTTCGCACGAAAATGCCGAGAAACAAAAAATATGTCTATATTTGCAGTCCCAAACGGAAGGTTTTTCCGTGCGGAATATACTGGAGAGATGCCGGAGTGGTCGATCGGGCCGCACTCGAAATGCGGTGTACGGGCAACTGTACCGGGGGTTCGAATCCCTCCCTCTCCGCAATAAACGCTGAAAATCAGCAGATTGTAAAACAAGCACCCAATTTTACACCCAAGAGTGTAAAATTGGGTGCTTTTGTATTATTTAAGATTTATACTTGAAAATAGGGACACAACCAATGTTATTGGGTAAAAATAGAGCATTATTATTGATTAAGTTTATTCAATCGCATAACAATTGACGTTTGACTTCTGCCCATTTTGTTTGCAATATATTTGACGCTCTTACCCTCATTATGCAGTTTCAATAGAAATTGGTCTGCACTTCTTGTCCATCTTTTATTGGCATTGGGGTGCTTCACATAACTCTCTTCTGAAACCTTTTCAGGATGCAAAAATTCATCCACAAATACAGAGGGGAAACGCTTGTCATATAGCACAAGAGTTTTCATCTTTGCCCTTGTTATTGCTACATAAAACAATCTACGTTCTTCTCCATATGGGAATTGGTCGCTTTTAGTTAGTACATAGTTAAGCACAGGGTCGTCACTCACAAGAGATGGGAAGCCATAAGTGTCTTTATTGCATTGCAAGAGTATTACGTAATCTGCTTCAAGACCTTTCGATTTATGTACAGTCAAAAACTCGATTTTTTGTCCTCCTATCACATAAAAGAACCTATTGCCCTCTTTGATGGATTGGTACATAAAAGAGAGATAATAATCATCAAAGGAATAACGTCCCAACAAAAATATTGATTTGTCTGATGGAATAGAAGCTACAAGTTGCCCTATCGTATTGCAATAATCACGTCTGTCATAAGAATAAAACTCCAATTCTGTTTTCATTTCAGAACTGAACGAGTGTATATCTTTCTGAATTTGTGATTTATTGCGTTGTATGAAATGAGAGGACAACGAAACCAAAGGTTCTCCAAATCTGTATGTGGTTTCAATCTTATTTATTTCTGTTGCTCCAAAGTATTCGGAGAATTGATTGAAAAGAGCCATATCACTTCCCGAAAAACGATATATGGACTGCCAGTCATCGCCTACGCAATACAACTTTGCTGGTGGATTTCCCTCACGCAACACTTTTAAAAAGTTATAACGGTCAACAGATATGTCTTGAAACTCGTCCACGATGATATAATCATACTCAACAGGACGTGAAACACGACATATTTCTGTGGCTTGAAGAATCGCATCAGTAAAATCAATTTGGTTATTATCTCTTAATGCGCTTATATAGCGTTCATATACAGGCTGGAATATATTCTTGATAATAAAAACACTCCGTTCATCCTCTGCATACTTCGCTCGTTTAAGAACGTCCTTAACTGATTTACAGCTTGATTTCACTAATGTCACAAAAGTAACAACAAGTCGTATAAATGCCTTTTCCTGCTTACTTCCTTTGGGTAAAACTAAATCATATAACTCTTCATCCGTTTTCTCTTGAATTGGTACACCTGCATCATCTAATAGTTTACGGAGTTTATCCCTAATATCAGAATAATGGAAATCAGCACTTGATGTTACTAAAAGTTGAGTGCCAAATTTCTCATGAGCTGCTTTCTTCCAAGTTATACCATCATTATATTTTTGATTGGCTTCTTCGTATGTTATATTTTTATCCTTTGCAAACCAAGCTGGAACAAGACCATGTTCATCAACCCCGAAATGCTCCAGATAGATTCGTTTGGTTACTCCATTTTGCTCGAAATATATGGAAAAATCGGGGCGATATTGAGAGTGCATTTCATCTGCCAATTGATGTTCGTATGCCTCTTCATATCTGAATCTTACTCCAAGTGAAGACAAGACAAAGCATATCTTTTGCTCTTGCTCACTTCTCACATATATGGCTCGACCATCCATATCGGGACACATTGCTTTTAACTGAACATTTTTTTGTTCCGATAACTTTTCTCGCCTTTCATTCTTGCGTTGCTCCCAATCCGCTTCATTGGATTGATAATCAATAAAATATTCTACTATACTATTCTTAAAATCCTTATTCCCTAATAAAGTGTGATAAATATCTACGAATAAAGAATCAGTATTATCGCAAATAGATGGTTTTGTGCCTGTTGCTCTTCCAATAATATCAATGGCTAATTTATGAAAAGTATAACCTTTCAAGCCGTTAGTAGCCATTCTTTCCGTAAGTTCGGCTGCTGCTTTGTTCGTGTAACTAATGAGTAAGATTCTATGAGGTACAATGCCTTTTATTTCTGTTAGATACTTGACTTTTCCAACAATAGAAGAGGTCTTTCCACTACCTGCGCTACTAACAACCAAGCAATTATCTTCTTCTGAAACGATTGAGCGTCTTTGCTGCTTGTCCAATGGATATTTCAAACAATGGTCGAAAAATTCTTTATGTGTATCAAGTAAAGAATTTATAACCGCATCATTATGTTGCTCGACAATCTTATTGATATTCCCAAAGTCACGAATTAGGTTTGAGATTGCTACAGATGGAGTGATATTGAAGGCTTCAAGTCTCTTGACTAATGAATGCGCCTCTTGAAAATATGGTATATAATGATTTGTGAAATCCTTTTCTTGCGTTGCAGAGATTATCTTACATGAAAAAACATTATTAAGGTCGGTCGGAATATCAATAAATGCTTCGTTGTTTAATGCCGACAATCTCTCTTTTGCTTGCTCATAATTGGATTTATTGCTATAAGAAGATATGTGGTTTAACTTTTCTGAAAGTTCCTTGGACTTGTTTTTTAGGCGTATTCGTATTGTGGCTACTGCAATAACAGAAATAGCAACAAGAGAAACCACAACTATAAGTAAAACCAACTGCATATCAGAGGATGATGACTATTTAAATTTTTCAATCCACCTATAATCATCCCCCTTGGTACTCCATTGGAATTTCCACATGTCACCTGTCCTATCATTTATAAGATAGTATTGATACATGCTTGTCAATGGTTGAATAGAGAATATACATTTTTCGTTATCGGATCCTAATTCGTCTTTGTTTATAGGTATGCAAAATAGATTATCTAAATCTTGTGTGCTATATTGGACTTGCCATAGTCGTCCATTATACGAATCTAATAATATGAAAGTCCACATGTTTTGGGTGGCAAACATCTGAAACCTATTAGTCCAATTTGAAGTTGCTTCGGGATATGCAAGAGAGAAGATGTTGATTGGGGCAGCAAACATATAATCTTCACCTTTTACACTAAATTGAACTTGCCAATTTTTCCCTGTATATGTATCAAGCATTATGAAAGTCCACATGTTTTGTGTTTCATAAACACTACTGTCCCGTAAAAGCGGGCAAGTCGGTCTTTGAAATAGTTGAAACATAG
>ENA-UONV01003214-UONV01003214.1-human-gut-metagenome-genome-assembly--contig:-CS4-NODE-3214-length-11220-cov-4.824093_pt1 | contig 11220 bp, 8 predicted proteins | sample MGYA00242461_ERZ724008 | MGnify/ENA metagenome assembly ERZ724008 | reverse complement strand
TCTTTTTGTTGCAAATCAGAAAGCCCGAATAAACCGCTCCAATAGCTTCTTCTCTCAAATACCGAATATCGGTTATAAACACATTGTTTAATCTTATTTTCCCTCCTTCGGATTTTTTGAAAGAGTTTAAAATAATACGGCTATGCGCGAAATAAAATTTGTCGGGATTACCGATAATACAATCTTCTTCGAATATAGGAGTAGGTTCTAATTTGCCGAAGAAATCCGCCATATAAACCGATACCGTATATTCTCCGTCTACAATATCAATATCGAAAGTTGAAGACACACCGGAAGTAATTTCATATCGGTTATCTTCATTTTCCAAGACTATTGAAAATTGCGTGAGCGCATCGCCTATATAATAGGGCAATAAGTCAATTCTCTTATTATCTAAATCAATATCGATATCGGATAGAAACGGCTTATTATATACAGTAAATAAACGAGTTTCACTATTGCCAATGCGCAAAATAACATCATTACTTTTATTTTTTGCACGCTCTGTGAGTGCATCGCCCAACAGATATTTCCCGCTTGACGCAACAGGGACTTCCTCATCATTTATTAACAATGCAATGTCACGCCGAGAACAATTTTCGATTTCTATGACGCAATTACTATGTATTATGTCATCTTCTCTCCACAAGTCTCTACCATATGAACCATAATACCATTCATCTGAATCGTCTATACGCCATTTTATATACGGTAATGCAAAAATAATTTGCCCATCATCATAAGGATATGATAGGCTCTCTAATCCACTTTGCGGATTGCAAGAATAAAGTGCACGATTTATTCCGCCATCATTCGTTTGTATTGCAAAGTTAATCGTATCTCTATCAAATACATATCCATTGCAAGTAGTATTGAACGAAAGACTGTTGTCTACATAATATACGACTTTATGAAGTAGTTTTTGTTTTGAGCTATCTGAAATATAAATAGTATGGCAACCATTTCCTATGGCATTGATTTTCCGCAAATCTATTTCATAAGTATTGTCATCATTCGTTGCACAGCTATTCAACGGATAAAATCTATTATCATTGCCTGCCTTGACAATGACTCTTTCGACTTTAAGCGATTGGTCTAAAATTACTTTCAAAGACTTAACGCATTTATAAAAAGGATACTCTATGTCGTCGCGTACAAACAAAATCGATTCTATATTACGCCCCTCAATAATAACGTACGAATCTTTCGGTTGTTGGTTAAAGAATACTTGCTGTGTTACTCCTGTAATATAGTCGTTTTCCTCGGCAATTACGGTGGACGTAAATTGGTTAATATTGCGAACTGAACAAGTTGTTAGTTTTTCAAGCTGTACGTTGCTCGGATGTACCACATAATATGTATTCGGTTTGCAATTCTGGAGCCTAATTTCACGACTTAACCTAAAAATAATAAACTCTCTATAAAGCGACTCTTTCGAGTCGTATATTTGACGTTTCAGGTATCCGCTCTGCAAAGTATACATTTTTACTCTGAAGTGGAGCGTCTGTTGCGCTTGCGTACCGAAAAAGTTAAATGGTATGGAAATCCGCTTGATTTTACGCTTTAGGTCGCTACCTACGATATAGCCTTGCGTTTGGAATATTATATTGTCATCATTAAAAATCTCAAGTTCGTACTCATCTGCCAATTCATCAATTGCTCGAATTTCCGGAATAAATATAGCGGCATTACCACTATCGTCAACTTCATAAGCAGCATAGATTTTACTGTAATCGCTGACAATATGTTCGGTAGCCATTCGTTTGCGGCGTTTAATCATGTCGTTGCTTTCATCCAAAATTCTGTTTATAATTTCATAGCAACTTTCCGAATAAAAAGATTCGTCATTATATCGCCCATTAAAATATATGTCATCAAAAAATGCAAATAGTGTATTAAGTAGCTTTATTCCTTGCTCTTTATTTTGCGTAAATAAATACTTGAAAGAAGATTTAATGGCATAAGTTTTTCCTTCGAAAGATGAATCCTCATCCATATTCACTTCGCCTGAAAACTTTTTGTCAAGAAAATTAGCGATTTCCGTATAAAGTGGATCATTTGGTTGAAAATCGTATCCAACAACGTCTGTATCTGTATACCAATTCCACAAAAGTCGCACAAATGAATCACGGGATTTATCCGGAGCAAATGCGTGCAACAAGAAAACCTCACGGAACATTCTCTTATTTTCTTTGGACAAAAATAGCGTTTTGCCGTGGTGCTTTAAGGAATTTTCAAACTCATTATAAAACTTAATCGGAGAAATAGAAGCATCATCAAAAATTTCGCCAAATAGCTTTACCCAAAAACGACTTTCTTTATCGTCGTCCCAAGTCTTTGCAATATTGATAATTAAGACAATCAGTTCGTTAATATCTTCCGAACGATAAACTTTTGACCAACTTTGTTGTGCTGCGCGGTAAAACTTGCGGCAATCGGCTTTCATTTGTTCTATTTCTTCATCATCAAAAACAACGTCACCGACAAAATCCGATTGCATTGCTTGCGCTATCTTCTGTTGCAGTTCTTCCATAAGTACCTCTATTTATTTCACGATAGTAGTTTAATCTTTCAAGCAACCAATCGGAACAACAATTACACCGTCGTCGCGTTTATAGCCATATTCCGTTCCCGTGATTACAATTTTCAAATCGGGTAGACGAAGAGGGCATTGTGTTTCCGTCTTATTGTATTCTGAAATTAGTCGCTCGATTTCGCACAAGTGTTTTGCCCCTAAGTCGATTTCGCTCGAACCGAGCTTGAATTCAATCAATGCATATTTGCCGTTATTTAAGTGCAGGACGCAGTCGGCTTCGAGACCGTATCTGTCATGATAATAAGAAATTTCTCCGCCGAGTACAGAGCTATATACTTTTAGATCACGTATACACAGCGATTCGAATAAAAACCCGAGCGTTTTGAAGTCGGTATTAAAATAATCGGGCGATAGTCCCATTGCCGCAACGGCAATGGATGGGTCGATAAAATTTCGTTTTGCCGATGAGCGAATAGCCGTTTTGGAGCGAATAGCGGGACACCATGCCGAAATATCGTCTATAATGTATAGCTTTTCGAGTGCGGAAATATATTCCGCAATTGTTTTTTCGGAAACGTCGCAAGTTGACATTACATCGCGATAAATAGTTTTCAAATCGGCGAGTGTGCAAATGTTTCGCGCGTAAGAACGCAAAATCGTTTCGGCCCATTTTGAATTTCTCTTTACCTTGTCGATGTTGGAAATATCCATTTTGTAAGTCTGAACAAACAAATCTTTTGCGATTTCCAATTGATAATCGCCTACATCGTCCGACACACTTGCCGGCCAGCCGCCACGACAAATAGCAAAGATAAGGTCATCAATCGACAAATTCGAAATACAACCATCGAAGCTTTCGGGATTATTAAAAAGCTCTGTAAGAGAAACCGAACCGTTCGATTCATTGCTTTCGTAAAGGCTCATCGGACACATTGTCATCGTGGAAATGCGCATTGTTCCGGTGTGTGGTGTTTCAACCGTCTGCGACGACGAACCCGTCAAAATATATAATCCTTTTTCGCCGCGGTCATCTACCGATTTTCTGATTGCTCCCCATAATTTCGGCGCGTCTTGCCATTCGTCAAACAAGCGCGGATTATCGCCAATCAAAAGTTTCGACGGCATTTCTTTCGCTACTGTCAAGTAGCTTTCACGTTTATCTTCGTCTTGAAACTCAATTACGCTTTTTGCTTTCTGTTTTGCTGTTGTAGTTTTACCGCACCCCTTCGGTCCGACAATAAGCGTAGCCCCGAATGCTTTTAATTTTATGTCCAACAATTTATCTGCGATTCGCTTTTTATACTGTTTCATTTAGCACCTCAAAAACAGTATAACATATTTAAGAAAAAAAATCAATAGCATTTCCACAATTTGTGGCAACTAATTTCCACAATTTGTGGCGATTATCTGCGATAATTTGCGTAAATTCCAAAAGCGGGTTTCCCGCTTGTTGCCGCGCGAAGGTGGGAATATACCACCTTCCTTATCCTGCTTAGGCGTTGAAAAAGATACCAATATAGCCAAAATTATCGGGCAAGATTTCGGGCGTAAAATTATCGTAAATTATGGCTTCGTTCGCTGTATTTATCGGTTGCTTTATGGTATAATGAGTGTATGGATAAGGTCGCGTACCATTTTAATAAGAAAAAACTTCGAGCCAAGACGGACGGCAAATTTCTGTATTACTATCCCTGCAACGAGGAAGATAAGGCTAATACTTTCCTTTACGGTAAGGGGTATTTCGTCATAGAAGTTACCGAAAAAGAATGGAAAGCGTTATTCGAGTTGGACAGATTCGAGTACAATAATTGGCACAAAGTGTACCGCCATAACGAGCCGTTTCCTGAAAACGAAGAACAACTTTCTCTGGAGCAACAGCAAAAATGGATCAATCGCGACGTGCCGCTTGCGCTTACTACCGCCGAGCGGATAGACAGAATACGTGCGCTATCCACGCTTACAAAACGCGAGCGCGAAGTGTATTGTTTGAGCGTGGACGACGGAATGACGCAAAAAGATATAGCCGCGGAATTGGACATAACGCAAGGTGCGGTATCTTCTACGTTCCGTCGCGCAAGACGAAAATTGGACGCTTACGATCTGAGCAAAGACAATACATCGGACGATATTGTTTGGAAGCTTTGGGAAATATATATACGCGACTTTGAGTTGCCCGATTTCCTTGACGTAGAAATAGAATTTGTCATAAGGGGCATATTCGGAGATATTCTTCCGTTCATAAATTGGTTTTACAGTATCGGCGAGCTGTGCCGCTATATACTTCGCTACTATCTATTTGACGAAGATAAAATCAATGCCGACATAGAAAACTATCTTTCAACCGCGTCGAAAATAGAACAGCAACATTTCAAAGATTATTACGAGGAGCAACCGCTAATCATACAAGGCGTATATGTTCGGCTGTGCAAGGAAGTAAAAAACCGCGAAAGAAACGGTTTACACGACTCGCACAAGGCATTCGAGAGTATTTATACTGCGGTGGAAAAACTTGCAAAACCGTTAAAGAAAACCGTAGAACAATGCCTAACAGAGCGGCTTTATCCTTTTGTTGCCAATATGCGAAACGGCCGATTGCGAGCATTTTACGAGTATTATACAGGCAAAAAAATAGCGCACTGAAAAAATTTTTTGAAAATTTTTAATTTGATGTAATATTTTCGGCGTTCTCGTGGCTTATATATAGGAGGCGCTTGCGCAAAGCGAAACAAAAACTTAATATTGTCGAACAGACATTTTAAGGTCGGCTTTCGAACGGAGAGCCGATTTTGTTTTATTCCGAAAATCTATAAAGGAGGTAAAAATATAGGCTATTACAGTAATCACGATTATACTTGGCTTTATCCGAGAGAGAAGCACGCTACTATTTCCGTTCTTGCATTCAGACAGCAAGATTTGCCTGCACAAGACAACTATCTTGTAGAAGCGCAAGCGGAATACTCGGTGCATTGGCTGAAACGCAAAACCGGCATATTTCAAACCGAAATTGCCGAAACAATAAAAAAGCTAAATGCACAATTTCATCCACGCGGAAAGAATAAGGTTTTGGAATGCTTGCAATTCGGCGGCAATCGGGAGTTTTGGCAAGACTTTCCCGACGAGGAAGAAATAGAAATGTACTTTCGGCATTGTTATGATTTTGCCGTAAACTACATAGGTTTTTTGCAAACGGATAAGAACATTATCTGCGCTTTAACAGTAACCGAGCCGAACAGGCGAAATCTTTTCTTGTACTATCTGCCTATCACGGATAGATGGAAAGTAAAGACAATGGGAAACGCCAAAAGCGAAAACGGAAACAACCTGCAAATGCGCGACGAAAGCGGCAACCCGATTTACAAAACAAGACGGTATATAACAAAACCGTTATTGTGCCATTCCGAGTTTTGGAAGCAACGCGGCGAACAAATGTCCTACTCCGTTTTGCAAGAGTGCTTTTATCAAGCGATATCCAAGCGTTACGGCGCGAAGCGCGGCGAAAGTACGTCGTTACTTAAATACACTACTCCCGAACAGGCAAAGCGTTTTAAGCGGTACGCCGACGATGAGTACGATATTTTTAAGAATCCGAAAGGAATTTGGGTGTAACCTATTGACAAAACGCAAAAAGTATGCTATCGTATATATACGATACTTGTTTTACGAGGTGGTTTATGGTTACACGCAAGGAAAACACTCCTCAACGGATTGCTAACCGCAAGTATGAGGAAAAGAACAAGGACAAAAGAAAAGCGACAAGCGGTAATTTTCAGACAATGATACCGCGCGAGCTTTTGGAGAAAATCAATGCGTTTTTGAAAGAATACGGTTATACCAAAGTCGAACTTATACAAGCGGGATATGAAGAATTGCTCGCAAGGCATGATACCGATTTTGCGAAGCTCAAAGACGGGTATGACGATTTTTTCCCAAGCGAGTTGGAGCAATTCAAAAAGCAAGAATAATTCAATGCGTAACTACCCGATCGGGCGAACAGTCCGGTCGGGTGGTTTACAAAAATCTATTAAAGGAGGACGAACGCTATAAATGATGAGAGAACATAGTAATCATAGGGCGAGAGAACATTGTAGCCGTTCGACAAAGAGAACATAGTATGTCGTAGCATCAAAATAAGGAGATTTGAAGCAACATAACTTCGTGTCCGTGGACTTATCTACGGGCACAACACAAACAACAGATTATGAAATTACACAGGAACAGATAGAAACGAGTGCGCAGATATTGGCGAACATCTTACTTGATTATGTAAAGCAACACGGGGATACTTCTATCTTATCCCCCGAGAGAGTATTCGGCAAAGGAGAACAACACAATGAATAAACGAGCGGTTATATATGCGAGATTCAGCTCGCACACGCAAACAGAGCAGTCAATCGAAGGACAATTACGTGAGTGCTATGACTACGCCAAGCGGCACGACTTACTCATAGTCGGCGAGTACATAGACCGCGCATTGACGGGAACGACGGATAAGCGTCCGAACTTTTTGCAGATGATTGACGATAGCAAGAAAAAGACTTTCGATTACGTTCTTGTTTACCAGCTCGACCGCTTTGCTCGCAACCGTTACGACAGTGCAAACTACAAAGCGAAGTTAAAGAAAAACGGCGTTCGCGTACTTTCGGCGAAAGAGAACATAACCGAAGATGCGAGCGGTATTCTCATAGAGGGTGTACTCGAAAGTATGGCGGAATATTACTCCGCAGAATTAAGTCAGAAAGTCCGTCGAGGCATTAGAGAAAGCCTATCCAAGGGCTATTTTATAGGCGGATATAAGTTATTCGGTTACGACATTGTAGACAAGCATTGGACGATAAATCCCATAGAAGCACCTATTGTAAAAGATATGTTCGAACGATACAAGAACGGCGAGAAAGCAAAAAGCATAGTCAATCGTTTGAACGATATGGGCATACACAACAAGAGCGGCGCGAAGTTTACCGTCAATTCCTTTGCTAAAATAATCCGCAACAGCAAGTATATGGGCGTGGTTATAAGTAATGGGCAAACGTATAACAACATAGTACCTGCGCTTGTGGACGAACAAACCTTTAAGGCTTGTAATGATATAATGGATAACCAACGGCACAAGCAAAAGGCTGTGCAAGACCATAGCCCGTACATATTGAGCGGAAAACTCTTTTGCGGCAATTGCGGTACGCTTATGACCGCCGAGGACGGAACAAGCCATACGGGAAAGGTCTACCACTACTACAAATGTTTTAATCGTAAACTTCATAAGGAACAATGCAATAAAGCAAACATTACCAAAGAGAGGCTGGAAGATTTGGTATTCGGCAAAACCGTTGAGTATGTATTGCAACCGAGCATAATAGACAAACTCGCGGCGGCGGTTACGGAAAAGTTTAACGAGAGTTTGCAAAAGTCCGATACGCTTGCTCTGCTCGAAAAGGAACAAAAGCAAGTACAAAAAGCAATAGACGGATTTCTTTCAGCGATTGCGGCAGGTATAGTTACGAAGTCTACGAAAGAAAAGTTGCTTGAATTGGAACGGCAAAGCGACGAATTGGGAAGTAAAATTGCGGTAGAAAAGGCGCGACAGATACAACCGCTTGACGTTGAAAAAGTAAAAGCGTTCTTAACTTACTTTGCGAGAAAAAAATACCAAAGCAATGAAGAAAAGAACGAATTTTTCAACTCGTTCATATACCGCGTGGTGTTATTCGATGATTGCATTTATATCTTTTATAACACTTCACCGAATATGCCGACGAAGGTTAAACTTGATAAATCCGACTTAGCCGAACTACGCGAATACCGCGAACATAGAAAAAGCACCCGATTTCAACCTCTTGGGTTCAAATTGGGTGCTTGTGGCGGAGGCAGAGGGATTCGAACCCCCGTGCCCTTGCGGGCAAACGGTTTTCAAGACCGCCTCGTTGTGACCGCTTCGATATGCCTCCGTAATATTATTTTCAAAAAAGCTGCGCAATCTTTCGATTTAAACGGCTGCGGAACCAAACTTTACTTTTTGATATGCAACACCGTTACCGCATATTGCTCGGCGTGCGTTTATTTTAACAGAACGCCGCTGTTTTGTCAACGCTGCGGCGCGGGCTGCCGAGTTTAAAAGCAAACAATTTGACGGAGTTTGCTAACTCAAGCTTTTTGCCGATTAATCCGCCTGAGAAAAACGTGTTTGACGGCCAACAGGCGGCGCGAAGAGCTTCCTCTTTTTACGTTTTGCGGCTCCAACGCCCGCCGCCTGCGCTTATAACACACATTTTAAACAATAATAGACAGCTTTATTCAAGCCCGTCGTCGCCCCGTCAATCGCCGTCGGACTCCTCCGGCGCGTCTCTCAATTCAAATTGGTCGCTGTCCAGCTCCCGCACCACCGTATGTTTTACCTTTTTAATCTTTCCGGAAACAAAAAAGTTAACCGCAAAGCCCAAAATACCGTTAAGCAGAGAACACACGCCGAGATAAACAAACAACGCCCTTTCGGCTCCGAAGGGGTCGAACAGCAGCACCACTCCCAAGACAAGCAGCAGCGCCGCGTACGCCGTTTCCGCCCACCAGAATTTTACGCCGAACCTCTTCATGTCCGCAGCCGTCTGAAACTCGAAAATGCTTTTCCCGACCAACAGAATGCCGAAAAGCAGAGCGAAAATTTCCGTCTGTGCGAATATATCCGCCGAGCTGACAATAAAAATACCCGCGAAAACGTCGATGATTCCCCACAGAAAACCGAAACGAACCACCGAATACAAAAAATAATTTATTATCTGCACCAAACCGCTGACAATGAGCATGGCTCCCGCAAAATAACAAACGGTACGTTTCGCGGCGTCGGGCACGGCAAGCAGACAAATGCCGAGAACAAGATAAAGCAATGAAACGACGACAGACTGTACTTTGAGTTTTTTAAATATTCGCATAATAATCTCCGTTGCTCTTGAAAATTAGTTTTGATTATAGCACACTCCCGCAAAAAATGTTAAATCTTTGAAACGCATAATTTTAAAAATAGACAAATTTCCGAATTTGTGCTATCCTGTTGCGGGAGAAAAAGCATGAAAAAATTGGTGGCAGTCATAGATATGCAAAACGATTTCATCTGCGGCGCGCTTTCAAACTCGGATACGGAAAAAATTTTGCCGGCAGTCGCGGAGTACGTAAAACGCGCGGACGAACAGGGCGCCGAAATAGTTTTCACCCGCGACACTCACGACGAAAACTATGCGCAGACTCAGGAGGGGCGAAAACTGCCCGTGCCCCATTGCGTCAAAAACACAAAGGGTTGGCAAATCGCCGAAGCTCTGTCGGATTATGTCCAAAACGTATTCGACAAATACACTTTCGGCAGTCTGCTGCTTGCGCAGTACGCGCTTGACAATCAATTCGACTGCATAGACCTCGTAGGCGTCTGCACAGACATCTGCGTGATTTCAAACGCGCTTTTGCTAAAAGCGTTTTTACCCGAAGCGGAAATAAACGTCGTGGAAAGCTGCTGCGCGGGAGTCACTCCCGAGCGGCACAGAAACGCCATAGAAGCCATGCGCGCCTGCCAAATCAACATAATTTGAAAAAATAAATTTAAAAACAAAACGCGCGGCTTCCGCGCGTTTTTTGTTGCATTTACATAAACAAAATCAGGCTTATCGCCATTATCAGCATACCCGCAACAAGCCCCGCGTTTACCGCAAACTTTTTCGGCGACTGCTCGTGTGCCGACGGCAAAAGCTCCGCAAGCGCTATGTAAAGCATGATTCCCGCAACCGCTCCGTACAGAACGCCGAACACCGTTTCGTTGAGAATGGGCATAAGCATCAGATAACCCGCAATCGCCCCCAGCGGCTCGGCAAGTCCAGACAGAAAAGAGTACCAGAAAGCCTTGCTCCTGCTCCCCGTCGCAAAAAACACGGGCGTGGACACGGCGATTCCCTCCGGAATGTTGTGTATGGCGACGGCAGCAACCACCGGCACGGCAAGCTTGGGATTGTCAAGCGCGGAAACAAAGGTCGCAAGCCCCTCCGGAAGATTGTGCACGGCAATGGTAAGCGCCGTAAATATCCCCGACCTGAGCAGACGCTTGCGTTTTTTCTCCTCATCGCAAATCTCCCCGCCAAACTCCTTTTTTTCCTTTTCGGGCAAAAGCCCCTCTATCAGCATGACTGCCGCAATGCCGCAAAACAGCGAAACAGCCGAAAAAATCGCACCCTTTACCTGTCCGAAGCTTGCGGCGAGCATTTCCTGAGAATTTTTAAACAGCTCCGCAAAGCAGACGTATATCATAACCCCCGCGGAAAATCCCAAGCTGACGGACAAAAAGGTTTTGTTGCTCTTTTTGGCAAACAGCGCTATCAAGCTGCCTATACCGGTAGAAAGTCCGGCTATCGCGGAAAAGAGCAGCGCCTGCCAGACGTTCTCGTTCATATATCCTCCCTCTTTATACTATGCCCGCCGACACGGAAAAGCCAAACGCCGCGTTTTCAAAGTCGATAAATTTTAGTTATAACCGCATACAAAAAAATTTCTTTTCAGCAAGCTATACATTTCCGTTGACATTGAATTTTTATTTGTTAAAATAATATTGGTTGAGATTGGCTTTGAGCTGCTTTATGCCCTTTCAAGGCGCAAAACCTGAATTTTATTCATGTTTTTTGCAGCTTTTGCCCTTGAAAGAAAGGCAAAAATATGAA
>ENA-UONV01003213-UONV01003213.1-human-gut-metagenome-genome-assembly--contig:-CS4-NODE-3213-length-11223-cov-5.693857_pt1 | contig 11223 bp, 7 predicted proteins | sample MGYA00242461_ERZ724008 | MGnify/ENA metagenome assembly ERZ724008 | reverse complement strand
ACCAGAGGTTACTTTGGTGCAAGAAAGAACGTTTGGACCGTTGCCAAGAATACTTGGGAAAAAGGTTTGACTTATGCGTTCCGTGACCGTAAGAATAAGAAAAGAAACTTCCGCGCTTTGTGGATTCAACGTATCAACGCTGCCGCACGTCTGGAAGGTATGTCTTATTCTAAACTGATGGGCGCTCTGCACAAAGCCGGTATTGAAATCAACCGTAAAGTTTTGGCTGATTTAGCAATGAATCACCCGGAAGCTTTCAAGGCTATTGTTGCTAAAGCAAAAGCTGCATAAGCTGAGGTAAAGAATAAAAAAGCTGCAAGGCGCTGATTACAACTACGTAATCGGCGCTTTTTGCTTTTAGCGATAGTGAGGAAGTGTGAAAACATTGGATGCAGGCAAACAATTTTCTTGTTTTTCTTGTTTCTTTCATAGAAACTCACTACCTTTGAAGTAGAAAAAATAGCCGCATTGATTGGATCGGGAAACTCATCAATTTTAATGAAATACCGAGACAAGCTTCAGTTCTTAATGGCGGGCCACGCCCTTCGGGGTAACTCTTGAGTCGGTGGATTACAAAGAGGAGGAGCACTCAAATCATGTCATACGGAGTTTCATCACATCATCGGTGCGGCTTTCTATAAAAGAGGAACGGTAATCTTGGTTGACTACCGTTCCTCTTTCTTTTTTGCTTTTGCCGGTACTTTCCGCGCTGTTAATATTGTAGTATAATAACGCGGAAAGTATTGGCAAAATGTTATTTATTGTCTCGTAAGTCTTTTACTCTGACGGCTTTTCCTTCGCTTTGAGGCAGGGAGCCTTTCTTGACGAGTTTCACTTTAGGGGTGACAAGGATTTCATCTTTCAGCTGACGGGAGATGGCTTTGCGTATTTTCTCCAGTTCTATATAGTTGTCGGTAGATAAATCGCTGAGTTCCACTTCTACAATCATTTCATCCTGATTGTTGATGGTTTCCAAAGTAATGAGGTAGTTGCTGCCCAGTTCGGGGAACTGTACCAATACCTTTTCCACCTGCATGGGGAAGATGTTGACGCCCTTGATGATAAACATATCGTCACTGCGGCCTTTGATACGGTCGATACGAAGGTGTGTACGTCCGCAAGGGCATTTGCCGGGAAGTATGCGAGTGAGATCGCGTGTGCGGTAGCGTATCAGCGGCATCATTTCACGGTCGAGGGTGGTCAGTACCAATTCCCCGATTTCGCCGTCGGGAACGGGTTCGCCGGTTTCGGGATTGATGATTTCAACCAGATAGCAGTCTTCCCAGAAGTGCATGCCGTTTTGTTCGGCACACTCAAAGGCGACGCCGGGGCCGTTCATCTCGGTCATTCCGAAACTGTTATAAGCTTTGACGCCTAATATCCGTTCAATCTTCTTGCGTTGTTCGTCCGTATGCGGTTCGGCTCCGATGACAAGCGTCTTCAGTGTGGTCGATGCCGGGTCGATGCCTTCTTCCTGAAATACTTCCGCCAAACGTATGGCATAGCTGGGGATGGCATGCAGGGCGGTGGTTTTGAAATCCATGATGAATTTGATTTGCCGCTTGCTGTTACCGGCCGCTGCGGGTACGGTCAGCGCCCCGAGGCGTTCGGCTCCGTATTGAAAACCTAATCCGCCGGTAAACATACCGTATCCGGAGCTGTTTTGGAACACATCGGTTTTACGGATGCCGACTGTGTACAGGCATCGTGCCACGAGATTCGCCCAAGAGTCCAGGTCGTGCCGGGAATGGACAATGACGGTAGGGGTACCTGTGGTTCCGCTGGAAGAGTGGATGCGTACGCCGTCTTCGTGCATATTACCTGCCACAAGTCCGAAAGGATAGTTGGCGCGCATGTCCGCTTTGGTGGTGAACGGGATTTTCCGGATATCTTCTACCGACCGGATACTGTCCGCCGTAATACCGTGTTCTTGAAATACTTGTTTGTAATAGGGAGAATTTGCAGCAATGCCGATTGTCTTTTTAAGCCGCTGAAGTTGCAGTTCACGCAACTTCTCACGCGGCATGGTTTCTATCTCTTCTTCCCAGTATTTGTCGTTCATGGTTATTGAAATTTGGATTTACATCAGGTTTTCTGCGATTTCCTTACCGGCAGCCAGCGCTTTGAGGTTCAATTCTACAATGGCTTCGCCTTTACGCTGGAAGATGTCGCGAATGCTGTCCTGTACTTTCTGGTAATCAATGCCGAGGAACGGAATGGTAGCTCCCAGCAACACGATGTTGGCTACGCGGGGAGAACCTGTTTCTTTGGCTACTTCGTTTACGTTCAGCACAATCTTGTGAGGAAGCTTGTCAAGTTCGGCCTTGAGCGCTTCTTCGGCAGGATAGCGGGGAATATTGATGAAAGGAGCCTCGTTGGTTACCAGCCAACCTTCGGGACTGAGGTAGGGGAGATAACGCAACGCTTCCATCGGTTCCAGGGATATGATAAGGTCGCATTTGCCCGTAGGGATGAGGTCGGAAGCGATGGGGCGGTCGCTGATGCGAAGGTTGGACTGTACGTCGCCGCCTCGCTGGCTCATTCCGTGTACTTCGGCTTGTTTCATGTATAACCCGTCTTTCAGGGCTGCCTGGCCGATTACGGTGGCGATAGAGAGGATACCTTGTCCACCTACGCCGGAAAGTATAATGTCTTTTTTCATGGTTTTACTTGTTTCGTTTCTTACGTGCTAAGGTTTGAATACATTCTCTTCGGGGGATAATGACGGATACTCCGCGGAACTCGATTTCTTCCCGGATGATTTGTCTCATTTCCTCGTAGTTCTTCTTCAATGGAACTACCACGCGGATGTGTTCCGGTGCTACGCCGATACCTGCGCAGATAGCTTCGAGGCGGCCTGTTCCGGCTGAATCTTGTCCGCCGGTCATGGCAGTGGTTTCGTTGTCGGAGATTACGATGGTGACGTTGGCGTTCTCATTTACGCAGTCCAGTAATCCTGTCATGCCGGAGTGGGTGAATGTGGAGTCGCCGATAACGGCAACCGCAGGATGTACTCCCGCATCCGAGGCGCCTTTGGCCATTGTAATGGAAGCTCCCATGTCTACGCAGGAATTGATGGCGTTGAAAGGAGCGTTGGCTCCTAAAGTGTAACAGCCGATATCGCTGAATACCTTATGACCGGGATATTCTGCACGCAGAACTTCGGTGAGTACGGTATACATGTCGCGGTGTCCGCAACCTTCGCACAAGGCGGGCGGGCGCATTTCCACGAGTGACGGAACTGCGAATTCGGCTTTGTTTTCTTTGCCTAAGGCGCGTGCTACGCTGTCCGGATTCAATTCTCCGTCTTGTGACAGTGTGCCGTCCAAGCGTCCTTTGACTTTTACGCCGATACCGAGATAGCCTTTCAGTTGTTTTTCTACAAACGGCTGCCCGTCTTCCAGTACGAGTATTTCATCACAGGCTTCTACAAGTTGCGTCAATTGTTTCTTGGGAAGCGGGTATTGACCGATTTTTAATACCGGATATTCGCAGCCTTCGGGGTAGTTCTCCATGAGGTAATTGTATCCGATACCGCAAGCTATGACGCCGAGTTTTTTGTTAGGGCCGTCAATATACTTATTGTATGGTGAATTCTCCGATGCTTTGATGAATTCGTCCTGGCGCTGCAATAGCTGTTTGTAGCGTTTGCGGGCATTGCCGGGAAGCAGGATGAACTGGCGAGGGTCATCGCTGAAAGAGATTTCGTTCTGGGGCTGTTGCGCTTTCCGCTCCACGCCGGAACGGGAGTGTGCCAAACGGGTCACCATGCGCATCAGCAGAGGTTCGCCGGTTTGCTCGGAAAAGGCAAATCCGTTGTAAACCATATCGTAGGCTTCTTGCTGGTTGCTCGGTTCATACATCGGAATTAAAGCGAAGTCGCCATAGAATCGGCTATCTTGTTCGTTTTGTGATGAATGCATGCTGGGGTCGTCGGCTGCAATGACGATTGTGCCGCCTTTAACGCCGGTAATGGCGGAATTGATAAAACAGTCGGCAGCCACATTCATGCCTACATGTTTCATGCAGACCAGTGAACGCTTTCCTGCGAACGACATTCCTAAGGCTGCTTCCATAGCGGTCTTTTCGTTGGAACACCAGCGGTTGTGGATACCTTTTTCGGCAGTAATCGGCGCTGTTTGAATATATTCGGTAATCTCCGTCGAAGGAGTGCCCGGATAGGCGTATACGCCGGAAAGTCCGGCGTCTAATGCAGCTTGTGCAATGGCTTCATCGCCAAGTAAGAGTTGCTTGCTCATTTTTTATTGTTTAAGTGTTAGTCACGGTTTAAATAATAATCGCAAATATAGCTTTTTGCTTTTATTTTATTATAATATTAATTGAAAATCTTTCTTTCGTTTAATGCTTTCCAGTATTTTCTTGCATTTTTCATGTGGTCGGCATAGTTGGACGCAAAGTTGTGAGTGCCGGAAAAATCTTCTTTGGCGCACATGTAAATATAGTTGTGTCTGGTGTAGTTCAATACCGCATCCAGACCTATGGGAGAGGGAATGCGGATGGGACCGGGCGGCAAACCGGGGTTGCGGTAAGTGTTGTAGGGCGAATCGATAGCGAGATGCGCATTGGAGATCCGACGCAGGCCGAAGTCTTGCAGGGCAAACTTTATGGTTGGGTCGGCTTGAAGCGGCATTCCGGTGTGCAGGCGGTTGATGTACAGGCCTGCAACCATGGGCTTTTCCGGGTTATTATTGGTTTCTTCTTCGACGATGGAAGCAAGGGTACATACTTCTTCCGGGGTCATACCGATGGCTTGGGCTTTGTTACGCCGTTCTTGGTTCCAGAATTTTTGGTGTTCTTTCTGCATCCGCTTAAAGAAGTCGTCTACGCTCATATCCCAATATACCTGGTAGGTTTCGGGAATAAAAAGGCAGGCTATCGTTTCTTTTTCGTATCCCAGTCGTTGCCGGAACAGCGAGTCGTTCATTACTGCGGCTATTTCGGCGGAGTCAATCATCAGTTGTTTGCCTACGCTGCGTGCAAGTTTATCCAGGGTACGTACGCTTCCTATTGTCAGATTCATAGGCTCTTGGTAACCTCTGTAGAAGCGGCTGAATACATGATATACGTTTTCGCCGGGACGTATCGCGTAGCGTCCGGTGTGGATGTTGAGAGGGTAATCGCGCCATTGGGACATCCATTTGAAGCCGATGAAACTGTTGGGATTTCCTTGTGCTTTCACCTTATTATATATGGAGTCTGCCGTATCGTCACGGTCTACGTAGATATAAGTTGTCTTTTGCGGATGAAATTGCGGGGCGAACAAATAGTAATACACTGTTCCTGCGCCTGCAATGCCTATGAGCAGAATGAATGCCAGCGCTCCGAGAAGGATTCTTTTTTTCTTCTTGTCCATATTATCTTGATTGTTTTTGAGTTGGGCAAAGTTAGCAAGATTTTGGAATAAAGAGAATGCTTCTATTGTTTTATTCGTGAGGGATAGAGCAGGGCTTCGTGGGAAAAATAAAAAGACCGATATGATTAATATCGGTCTTTCGTCGAGCCGCTAGCCAGACTTGAACTGGCGACCTACGCGTTACGAATGCGTTGCTCTACCAACTGAGCTATAGCGGCAATAGCATTTCTTTACGGGGTGCAAAGGTACATCTTTATTTGAATTTGCAAAAAGATTTGCTCGATTTTTTAGAAATATTTCCGGTGGGCTGCCTTTCTTTGATATGAGGAGTTACCGAACACGTTACGGTTGTAGCGCATGAAGTAAAAACATTTAACCTCGTTGGGATGATGGGATAAACGGCTTCTCCGGTAAGTGACAGCCATATGGAAACCCCGGCTGTATTGAGGAAAGGAATTAATTCTTTTTCCGAAACTTCAGAATGAAATAAATGTATATTATGAAAATAAAGTATTACCTTTGTCCCCAATTAAAAAACATTACTAGATAACTAAAAGATTAATCAAATATCTTACTTATGCGCAAATTTATACTATTGTGTTTGTTGATGTTTACAGTGTCAAGTGTGGTATTTGCCCAACAAATGACGGATGAACAAGTCATTCTGTATGTGCAAGAGGCTCAGAGTCAGGGGAAGACACAGCAACAAATGTTGGTTGAATTGATGAAGAAAGGAGTCACGAAAGAGCAAATCCAGCGAATACAGTCTAAATATTCAGGTAAATCGGACGGTAGTGCTGGAGATGATGCTGACTTCATGGGAGAGGCAAGTTCCCGCTTGCGTACGCAGAAAACTTACGAAAATAAAAATAAGAATATCTCCCAGGATGAGTCCGGTTTGGATGAGCTTAACTCTAAAAAACAAAGCATTAAGGGTTTGCGGACAAAAGCCAGCCAGCAGGGCAGCGGTTACGGAATGGGGTTGAATGGCAGTGAACAAACCGGGTATAATAACCTGGACGCTATGGAAGTCGATCCTACCCAACAGATTTTCGGGCATAATATCTTTGATAACGAGTATCTTACTTTTGAACCTAATATAAATGTAGCGACTCCGAGCAACTATCGTCTGGGTGCAGGCGATGAGGTTATCATCGACGTTTGGGGAGCTTCCCAGAATACGATTCGTGAAACAATCGCGCCTGAAGGTACTGTGCAAATCGAGAATCTGGGCCCGGTTTATCTGAGTGGAAAGACCGTAAAGGAAGCCAATGATTATTTGAAGCGTGAGTTCGCTAAAATATATGCTGGTGTTACGGGGGAAACTCCCAATACCCAAATAAAATTGACATTGGGTGAAATCCGTTCCATTCAGGTGAACGTTATGGGTGAGGTTGCCGTGCCGGGTACTTATACGCTTTCTTCATTCGCGTCCGTTTTCCATGCTTTGTATTGGGCGGGCGGAGTGAATAAAATCGGCAGTCTTCGCAGTATAAAGGTGATACGCGATGGAAAGACGGTTGCCGATTTGGATATCTATGATTTTATCATGGAAGGTCGGTTGAAAGATGATATCCGTTTGCAGGACGGTGATGTGATTCTCGTTAATCCCTACCAGACATTGGTTCAGATATTGGGTAAGGTAAAACGTCCCATGTATTATGAGATGAAGCCTACGGAAACAATCGGCACTTTGCTGAGATATGCCGGTGGATTTACGGGTGATGCATATAAAAAGGCTATCCGTCTTGTACGTAAGAGCGGACGTGAACATCAGATTTTCAATGTGGACGAAATGGATTATTCGGTATTCCGTCTTGAGGATGGCGATGTACTTACCGTGGATTCGGTTCTCAATCGTTTCGAAAATCGTGTGGAGATTCGCGGTGCTGTTTATCGTGAAGGTCTGTATCAGTTGAGCGGAGAGGTAAATACCGTGAAGCAATTGATAAAGAAAGCGGAAGGCGTACGTGGAGACGCTTTCTTAAATCGCGCCGTAATCAATCGTGAGCATGAGGATTTGACTCGTGAGGTGATTTCAATAGACCTGAAAGGCTTGTTGAAAGGTGTGGTTGCGGATATTCCTTTGCAGAAGAATGATATACTTTATATTCCCAGCATTCAGGATTTGAGAGAAGATCCTACGGTGACTATTCATGGTGAGGTTGCAGATCCGGGTACTTATCTTTATGCGGATAAGATGACCATTGAGGACTTGGTGCTGCAATCCGGCGGTTTGCTTGAGGCAGCTTCGACAACTAAAATAGATGTTTCACGACGCATCAAGTCTCCTAAGAGTACGGATGACAGTAATGTGGTCGGTCAGACTTTTACATTTGATTTGAAAGACGGCTTGCTGATAGGTGAGGGAAGCGAGAACTTCTATTTGGAACCTTTTGATGAAGTTTATGTCCGTAAAAGCCCCGCTTATCGCAAGCAGAAGAATGTGGGGATAATAGGCGAGGCGTTGTTTACCGGTACTTACGCTTTGTCCAAGAAGAACGAACGTTTGAGTGACTTGGTCGCTAAAGCCGGCGGGGTTACGTCCGATGCTTATGTAAGAGGTGCCCGTCTCATTCGTAAAATGTCAGAAGAAGAACTTCGCAGAAAGGAAGATGCTACCCGTATGGCTGTAAAGGTTGGTGCCGATTCAACTACTTTATATGTATATACGGTAGGTATTCACTTGGATGAAGCTCTGAAGAATCCGGGGTCGGATTATGATATGGTACTGCGTGAGGGAGATATACTGTTTATCCCTGAATATGTAAGTACTGTAAAAATCAATGGCGCCGTGATGTATCCTAATACGGTGCTGTATAAAGAAGGTGAAAACAGTCGCTTCTATATCAATCAGGCCGGCGGATATGCTACGAATGCCAAGAAGCGAGATGCTTTTGTGGTTTACATGAATGGTACCGTATCCCGCATACGCTCCGGAAGTAAAACGGCAATCGAGCCGGGATGCGAGATTATAGTTCCGAGCAAAGACCCGAGCAAGCGTATGAGTGTGGCTGAAATGGTAGGTATGGGTACTTCTGTTGCCACTTTGGGTACTATGATTGCTACTTTGGTTAATCTCTTTAAGTAATAAAGACAATGAACGAAGGTAAAATACAAGAAACTCCGCAGAAACCGGAGGAACAGGAAATTGATTTGATAGAACTGGCTCAGAAAGTATGGGCTGAACGCAAAATGCTCTATAAGGTATGTGGTATTGCCGCAGTGATAGGGCTGATTGTGGGATTCAGTATCCCTAAAGAATATTCTACGGAGGTGACGTTAGCTCCCGAAAGCGCCAGTAAAATGAATGCCGGAAGCATGGGAGCATTGGCTGCCATGGCCGGAATCAACTTAGGTGGTGCTTCTGCCGGAGAGGATGCCTTGTCACCCGAATTGTATCCTGATATTGTCAAGTCGACTCCTTTTCTGTTGGAGCTGTTTGATGTAAAGGTCAAAGATCAAAAAGGAAAAATCGACACGACTTTATACGCTTATCTGGATAAATACCAACGTTCATCATGGATGGGTACTGTGGTATCTGCGCCATTCAAGGCTTTGGGGTGGACATTGTCTTTGTTTAAGGATAAACCGGAGAAAAAAGAAGGGAAAATCGATCCGTTCCGTTTGACATTGGACGAAACAAGGGTAGCGGAGGCTTTGAGTAAACGTATTTTGGTTACGATTGATAAGAAAACCGGAGTTACGACTTTAGAGGTTACCATGCAGGATCCTTTGATTTCCGCTTCGCTGACTGATACCGTCATGCGTTGTTTGCAGAATTATATCACAGATTACCGTACCAATAAAGCCCGTCATGATTTAGCTTTTACTGAAAAACTTTATAACGAAGCAAAAGCTGATTATCAGAACGCTCAGAAAAAATATGCTACTTTCGCGGATGCTAATCAGAATGTGGTTCTGTTAAGCTATCGTGCCGAACAGGAGCGTTTGAAGAATGAGGTGGAGTTGGCGTATACCGTTTATACGCAGGTTTCCGGACAATTGCAAATGGCAAGAGCCAAGGTGCAGGAGATTACTCCGGTATATACGGTTGTACAACCGGCTACGGTACCGTTACGTGCCGCCAAACCTAATAAGATTATGATTCTTATAGGCTTTGTATTCCTGGCGGGAGTAGGTTGTGTCGGTTGGATATTATTTGTGAAGGATTTATTTAAGGATTGGAGAAAAGCAAATAAGGCGATATGATGACTAATAATAATATGAGTCGTTGGTGTGCTCTGCATACAGCACCAAAATCAGAGCGTAAATTGATGCAGCGTTTGAATGCTGCAGGATATACAGCATTTTGTCCTATGCAGATTGTATTCAAGAAGTGGAAAGGGCAAACCAAAGAAGTGTTTGCGCCTCTTTTCCCCGGTTGTGTTTTTGTTGAAGAGACAACCGGCGTAGCATCCTTTGTCGTTTCACAGCATGCGGCTCTTTTGGTAGATGCTGAGGGAAAGTATCTGTCTGTTTGTGCCGGTAAGGCTGAATTACCAGCTAAGTTTGTGCACTTGCTGAAATAATCATTACGCCATTGCTAAAGGGAAAAACTAAAGAAAAAAGATAACCTTCTATTCTACGCTAGGGAAAGAGTAGAAGGTTATATTTTAATATTCGAACATCCGGCTTCGTGCCAGCATGCAAGCACCTACAATTCCTGCCCTGTCTTTTAGTTTTGAAACTGTAATAACAGAATCCTGATTTACGAGGTTTAGCGAATATTTTCTTATTGCTGTCTTAATAGGCTGGGCTATATAGTCATCGGTTAATGATAGGGTTCCGCCAATAATAACCAATTCAGGATTAAATATATTGATTAATCCTGCAATTTGTTTACCTAGCTTCTGTCCGATTTCCTCTACAATTTCAATACACAGCAAATCTTCTTTGTTTACGGCAGAAATAATTTCGTCCAATGTAAGCGGAAGCTCTTGGTTGTTTGCCCGACCGGACAGTATGGAACACTCGCCTTTTTTAATGCGTTCTTGTAAAATTCTATATATCGCGGAACCGGATGCTTCTGTTTCCAGGCATCCTTTTTTGCCACAGTGACACAGTATTTCGTTATCAAAAACATTGATATGTCCGAATTCTCCGGAGAAACCTGATTTTCCGGTGTATATGTTACCGTCTATGATAATTCCGATGCCAAGTCCCCAGCTTATATTGACGAATATAATGTTCTTTTCTCCTTTTACACAACCTTGCAAATATTCACCATAGGTCATGGCACGGGTATCATTATCAATACAGACTTGACATCCTATTTTGTCAGTTAGGACTTCTGCTAACGGACGCTCTGAGAAATTGAACTGACTGAAACTATATCCTGACTCAGGATTAACTCGTCCGGATATGTTGATATTGATATTTAATATCTTCTCTGTATTGACTTTTGTTTTCTTTATGAAAGAACTGATAAGTCTGCATAGCTCTTCCATGGCTTCCGGTGTATTTTCAAATTTGTAGGGAATATTCATCTTCAATTCCATCATATCACCTTTGAAATTAATCAAGCCGATGTTGACAGCAAACTTTTTGATATCTACGCCGATAAAGTATCCGGATTCCGGATTAAGGCCATATAAACTTGGATGTCGCCCACCACTGGTTTCTAATTTACCGTAATCATTGATATATCCGTCTTCGCACATCTCGCTGATAAATTTGGTAACGGTAGGTATACTTAGGTCTAATTCTTTGGATAGGTCGGTAATGGTAGAACTGCCATTATATATATAATGTGTAATAATTCTCTTTTTGACGAGAGCACTTTTGCTTCCTAACTCTATTTCCTTTAAAAGTTGCTGTCTCATGTCTTCTACTGATTGAATTTCTAC
>ENA-UONV01003198-UONV01003198.1-human-gut-metagenome-genome-assembly--contig:-CS4-NODE-3198-length-11244-cov-4.400840_pt1 | contig 11244 bp, 7 predicted proteins | sample MGYA00242461_ERZ724008 | MGnify/ENA metagenome assembly ERZ724008 | reverse complement strand
GCTGTGCCTGCGGGCGGGGTGCGGCAGCCGTGCGGCTTGCCGAATTCCGCCGTGCCGCCTCCAGCTCCCGCTGCCGTGCGAGCGCCGCGCGCTCCGCCGGGGAAAGCCATGTATTGTTATCAGCCATAGTTTACTCCATTATACAGAAATATCTGTTATTTAATCAGTCCGATCGCGTTGTCGGCAAGTCGCACCACATCGGGGGCATAATACAAAAGGAAGAAGCAGAGCGCCACGCAGGCGACGAGAATGCCGACAAGCGAGGCAATGCCGCCGCGAAGCGGCTTGTAGCGCTTGAGCGCGGTTGCCCGCCGTTCTTCCGGGATGTAATAGCGCGCGCGGGAAGGATCGCCCGGTTCTGCCGGGACAACATATTTCGCCAGCACGGAGTCGCGCCGCAGCTGCTTGCGATAAGCGCGGCGGTCGCATCCGATTTCGGCAAGTGTCTTTGCCTCGGCGGGCGAAAATGCGCTTTGCGCATAGAGGCTGCGCACCGCGCGGCCGAGATAGACACAGTTGTAGTAGTAGATCAGCGCGGCGAGGAAAATGCCCGCGCACAGCCCGACGATGCAGAGCGGCAAAAACCGCACAGCTGCGTCGCTGCTCAGATAATTGAGGTCGCCGAGGTCCGGCGAAAAGTATTTCTCGCCGAAATAGTCCGCAAGCTCGGCGAAGAGGTCACGCAGAGCGGACATGCAAACACCTCCTTATTATTATATACAGGGATTTGCGGGGACTTAACCGTGCACAATCTATCTTTGCCTCCCCCCGGTAAAGGGAGGTGGCATGCGGAGCATGACGGAGGGATTGTTACAAAGTAGAGAACAACCCCTCAGGCGCTCACGCGCCGGCTCCCCTTGCACAGGGGAGCCGAAGCGTTGAACGACGATTCGCGTCGATGACTTGCCTTACGACTCAATGATGCCGTTGCCGCAGAGCTTGGTCAGGAGAATCTCCAAATCCTCGTTGTCCGCATAGGAGACGGAGATGTGCTTGGACACACCGCGGTGGCTGATTTTCACCCGTCTGCCGAGGATGCCCATCGCCTTCTTCTCCAGCTCTGCAAAATAGTCGATTTCCAGTCCCAGTTCGGGGACTTCACCTGCCGCGTCGGCTTCGTGCGCCGCACGGTTCTCTTTTTTCACCAAATCCTCGGCGGCGCGCACCGAGAGCCCGCCCGACACGATTTTGCCGGCGACCTCCCGCTCGCGGGACTTGTCCTTCAGCGACAGCAGCGCGCGCGCATGCCCCGCGGTCAGTTCGCCCGCATTCAGCATCGCAATCACGTCGTCGCCGAGGTCAAGCAGACGCAGCGCGTTGGTGATCGTGCTTCTGCCCTTGCCGACCTTTGCGGAGACCTCCTCCTGCGTGAGGTTGTAGCCGTCAATCAGCGCGCGGTAGGCCTGCGCCTCCTCGATCGGGTTGAGGTCTTCGCGCTGGATGTTCTCAATCAGCGAAATCTGCGCGGTCTCCAAATCGTTTTTGTCGAGGACAATGACCGGAACTTCCGTCAGCCCCGCCATCTTGGATGCGCGGTAGCGCCGTTCGCCCGCGATGATCTGGTAGTGCCCGTCCGCAATCTCGCGGACGAGAATCGGCTGCAGCACGCCGTGCGCTGCAATCGAATCTGCCAGTTCGGCAAGCGCCTCGCCCTCAAAGACGCGGCGCGGCTGGTCTGCCTTCGGCTCAATTTGCCCGATGCGCAGGCGCGTGACGCCGCTCTTTTCCTCAATGGAGTTGTCAAAAAAGATGTTGTCAAAGCCCTTGCCGAGCCCTGCCGGTTTCTTAGCCATGGTTCGTTTCCCCCTGCATGTGTTGTCAGATGCGTTCGAGCAGTTCTTTTGCAACCTCAAGGTATTCGTTTGCGCCCTTGGAGGATTTGTCGTGGTAGTAGACCGGCTTGCCGAAGCTGGGCGCTTCACTCAGCTTGACATTGCGCGAGACCGGCGTCTTGAACAGCTTGTCCGCGTAGTACTTTTTCAGCTCCGAAATGACCTGCATGGTCAGAATCAGCCTGCCGTTGAACATCGTGATCAGGATGCCGCAGATCTCCAAATCGGGATTGTACAGCTGCTTGATTTTGCGGATTGTGATCATCAGCTGCGACAGCCCCTCCAGCGCGTAGTATTCGCACTGCATCGGGATAATCACGGCGGCGGCAGCGGCAAGCGCGTTGACGGTGATCATGCCGAGTGACGGCGGACAGTCGATGAAAATGTAGTCGTAGTTGTCCTTGACGGTCTCCAACTGCTTTTTGAGGCGGTATTCGCGATTGTCGAGCTGATAGAGGTCAAACTCTGCGCCCGCCAGCGAGATATTGGACGGAATGACCGAGAGATTCTTGAATTCGGTCTCCACCACTGCCTGCGCGGCGTCGATCTCGTCGATGAGCAGTTCATAAGAAGTAGACTTCAGATTCTTTTTATTGATGCCGACGCCGCTGGTGGTGTTGCCCTGCGGGTCGAGGTCGATGAGCAGTACGGACTTCCCGAGAATGCCGACCGATGCGGCGATGTTGACTGCCGAGGTGGTTTTACCCACGCCGCCCTTCTGGTTGGCAAATGCGATGATTTTTCCCATATGACCCTCCAAAACTTGAAGACTGTCCCTATTATAACATCCAAGCCGCTGCAAGTCAACCGCAGGCGCATAAAATTAAGATAAAATTCACATTTGTGTCGGGTAAAATGTTTCACATGAAACATTGCGCGACGGCAAAGCAGCACCGCGCCGCTGCGAAATGCGGGAATGTTTCATGTGAAACATTCCCGCACCTCTATATCTTGTGTCGCGCGGGAAAACCACCACAAGCGGCGTGCAAAACACGCGGTACATACGGCGCGTGCAGGCGAAGCTCTGCTTTGCCGTCCTGCGGGAACGCCTGCCGCCGCCGACGGCATCGGCGTTTCCCGCCGACGCGGAATGCGACTGCCGCCGCACGGCAGTTTCGGCACAGCCGAAACGCCTGTCCGCACACTCGCCGCAAAGCGGCAAACGGGAGCGGCAAATCATGCGGCCGCGCGGACAATTTCGCACCATAGAATCTCTCTATATAATAATGAAGAAAACTGCGTGAATTTTGCCCGAAAACCGCGTGAAAAACCGCCGTTGCCAACCGATTTTTCGCGCGGATTTTCCGCCGTGAAACACGCGCGTGAAACATCAAAGAAGCGGGCGGATTTTCCCGCCGGCGGGATGGGAATTTTCTGCCGCCTTTGTCGAAAACTGCCGCCGAAAACCGCATTTTCGGCGCGGCGGCGCAAAAAAAATTTTTGCCCGCAAAAAAGTGTGTTTTCGCACCGCCTATATATAATAAGATTGAATAAAACCGTGCAAAACGGGGCAAGAATGGAACTGACCTCCGGACGGTCTTCGGGCACACTTTGTAAAAAAGTGTTGACAAAGTGGGGCAAGTTGTGCTACCATAACAAGCGTTTTCGAGAGAACGGGTGCAAAAGTGTGGGCAAACGCCCGTTTTCCGAAGTTTGCTTTCAAGCAATGGACCCCCAAAATTTACAAGGAGAATAGCAGAATGAAATTATGCAAAAAGACGGCGCTCTGGCTCTGTGTCACGGTGCTCTCGCTGCTGCTGATGTCATTTACCTGCGCGGCTTCCGAAAATTTCGGTACCCCCATTGACCTTTATATCAACAGCAACCCCGTAGAAGGCGCACGGCTGGCAGACGGCACGGCGTACATCCCCTATCGCGCAGGTATCCTCGCAGCAGACCCCAAAGCCACCTTTGCGTGGGACGACGCACGCGGCGTCTCGGTGGCAACCTCGCTCGGCATGACGATCGAGGCCAAGGCAGACGAACACTACATTGAGGCGAATGCCAGAATCCTCTACACCGAGCTTGCGAAAAACCGCAACATCGAAGGCACGCTGTATGTGCCAATCCGCGCAATCAGCCGCGCCTACTCGCTGGATTGCGCGTGGAACGCCGCCGAAAAGGCGGTCTATCTCACGGGTACGCCGACCGTGCTTGAGCACGGCGATACCTTCTATGACAGCGACATTGTGTACTGGCTGTCCCGCATCATCTCGGCGGAGAGCCGCGGCGAGCCCTTCCGCGGGCAGATTGCCGTCGGCAATGTCGTGATGAACCGCACCGAGGACGGCTCGTTCCCGGACACGGTCTACGGCGTGATTTTTGACCGCAAGTACGGCACGCAGTTCTCGCCGGTCGCCACCGGCTCGATTTACAATGACCCCACCGACAGCTCGGTGCGCGCCGCCAAGGTCGTGCTCGAGGGCGTCGAGGTCGTGGACAACGCGCTTTACTTCTGCGCCGACCGCGTCAACAAGGGCAGCTGGATGGCAAAGAACCGCGAGTATGTCGAAACCATCGGCAACCATGTGTTCTATTATTGATTTTGGCAAAATGAGCGTAAAAACCTCCCGATTCGGGAGGTTTTTTGCTGTGTGAGGGAGATCGCCTCCGTGCCGTTCTAACCAAGCCTCCCCTGTGCAAGGGGAGCCGACCCCCCATCTTCACTTCCCCGTCGCGGCGGCTTTCCGCAAATTTCTTTTGACTTGCTTTCGCGCGTGTGCTACAATGGAATTGACTATACAGCTTTTCCGCGAAAACGCAAAGAAGGAATCCCGCATGACGCATACATACCAAAGAATCACGGCGGCGCTGACGGCGCTTGCCTTATCCCTTTCCCTGCTGCTCCCCGCCGCCGCCGAAACGGCTGCGGCTGCCGACGCAGCTGCCGAAACCGCTGCATCCGCCCCGGCGTCCGCCGAACCTGCCGCCGAACCTGCCGCCGAGGCGGCGGCGCCGGTCTACCCGAATACGCTCGGCGCCTTCGGCAGTATCACAAACCGCACGGAAACCCCGCTCGGCGCGGCGGCAACGCTCACCCGCTACGAGAACCGCGCCCCCGGCGCGGCGGTGCAGACGGCGTTTGCCGTCACCGCGTCGCCGGCAAACGGCGCGCACATCGCCGCTGTCAACCTCGGCAAAGACCTCCACAGCCGCGAAAAGCTCTCGAGCCTGACGCAGGCGGCAGCCGTTGCGGGCGAAACGCTCACCGCCGCGGTCAACGCCGACTTCTTCAGCCTCTACACCGGCGTGCCGATGGGCGTGCTGGCGGCGGACGGACGGCTGCTGTCCACCTCGGACGGGCGCGATGCCGTCGGCTTTGACGCAGACGGCGGCGCGATGTTCGGCAAGGTGGGCGAGACCGTCACGCTCGAGACCGATGCGGCGTCGCTCCCGGTCAGCCATGTCAACAAATACCCCGGCGTCTACGGCGTCTACCTGCTCACCCGCGACTACGGCGAAACCACCACGCAAAAGGGCTTTGCCGCAACCGAATATGTCCTCGAGCTCGAGGGCGACCTCACGCTCGGCGGCGAGGTGCGCGCCACCGTCACCGCGGTGCGCGCGGCGGAGGAGAACGGCGAGATTCCCGCAGATTCCGCTGTGCTCGTCGTGCCGGACAGCTTTGCCACTGCGGCGGACTACGCCGTGCTCACGCCGGGCACTGCCCTCACGGTGCGCGTCGCGTGCGAGAGCGGGTTTAAGAATGCGGTCTCCGCGCTCGGCGGCGGCGATGTCATCCTCCGGGACGGCAAGGCGGTCGACGGCGTGGCGGACGAAGAGCACGAAAAGACCCGCCAGCCCCGCACGGCGCTCGGCGTCAAGGCGGACGGCAGCTATCTCCTGTTCGTCGCCGACGGCAGGCGCACCGGCTATTCGAGCGGGCTGACGCTGGCGGCGCTTGCCGACACGCTCGCGGCGCTCGGCTGCACCGATGCCGTCAACTTCGACGGCGGCGGCTCCACGGCGCTCGTCACCTTTGCGGGCGGCGCGGCGACGGTGCAGAACCGCCCCTCGGACGGCAGCGAGCGCAAGGTTGCCAACGCGGCAGTGCTCTATGAGAAGGACGAAGTCGCCGCAGCCGCGCCCCGCCTCGTGCTGGCGCAGGACGCGCCGCTGCTGCTTGCCGGTGCGGCGTACACCGTTGCATGGCGCGTTGAAAACGGCGCGGGCGAGACGCTTGAACACGCGCTGACGGCGGAGAACACGACCCTCACCGTCCCGGACGCGCTCGGACAAGCCGAGCTGCGCGACGGCGCGGTCGTCTTTACCCCTGCGGCGGTCACCGGCGGCGGCATTCTCACGGTGGAGACCCGCGTGGGCGACGATACGCTGCGCGCGTCCTGCTATCTGCGCGTCACTGACACGGTGGATGGGCTGTGCACCGCCGAGACCCTGCTGCTCGCCCCGGCGGACGGCACCGTCACGCTGACGCTGCACGCCTATAAGGACGGCGAGGACGTGTATTTCGGCGACCTTGCCGAAGTGCGCTGCGAGAATGACGCCATCGGCAGCGCGCAGTGCGGCAATGTCTTTGCCTTTGCCGTCGGCACGGCAGCGCTGCCCGGCGATGACACCGATGAAACCGACAAAACCGATGAAAGCGACCAAACAAACGAGACCGAACCCGCCGCCGCCGTGCGCGGCAGAGTTGCCTTTACCCTGCTCGACCGCACGCTGGTGCTCCCCGCCCTGTTCGGCGAGCCGACCTCCCCGCTGAAGCTGGACGGCCTGCTGCAGAGCGGCGCGGCGGTCGCGGGCGGCGACTATACCCTCACCTATGAAACGGCGGGCGGCATCGCCGCAGGCGGCGCGTTTGTGCTGACGCCGCGCGTCCTGCCCGCGGAGACGACGGCGGAAACCGCCGAATCCACCGCTGATTCGACCGCTGAATCCGTCGAACCGACCGCGGAAACCGCGGAACCTGCCGAGACGACGGCAGCCTCCGCCGAAACCACCGCTCCCGCAGAAACAACCGACCTCGCCGAAACCACCGAATCCGAACCCATCGAAGAACCCGCGCCCGCGCCGGTTTCCGTGACCCTGACGGTCAGCGGACTGTCGAGCGCCGGGCTTGCCGGGCGGCGGCTCTGGCTGTGGGCGGACGGCATCTCCGCTGCCGAGACGCCCTACGCCGTCTTCACGCTGACGCACGCGGACGGCACCGAGGAGACGCTGACCGTCCCCTATGACGCCTACTACGACTTCGCCGCCTACAACGGCCGCGCGCTCCTGACCCTCGTGCCCGAGGCGGCGGACGGCGTGCTGACGCTCCGCACGCTGCTCGGCTTTGCCGTCACCGACCCGACGCGCACCGTCGCGATAGGCCCGCTCCTGCTCACGGAGCAGTATGACACGGGCCGCTATGCCGACCTTGCCGACCACTGGTCGTCCTACTTTGTCAACGCCCTCTCCTTTGCGGGCGTGGTCAGCGGCAGCGAGGACGAGACCGGCAAAGTCGTCTACAACCCCGATGCAAACCTCAGCCGCGAGCAGTTTGCCAAGATTCTCTGCGGCGTGCTGAACCTCGATACCGCCGCCTATGCCGACACGGCGCTGCCCTTTGACGATACGGCGTCCGTCGCCGCCTGGGCGCTTCCCTATGTGCGCACCGTTTTCGGTGCGGGGCTGATGCGCGGCAAGGACACGCCGGACGGCCGCCTGCTCTTTGCGCCCGGCGATGCCATCACGCGCGAGGAGGCGTTCTATGTGCTCGGCGGGCTCTTTGAGAGCGACGCTGCGGCGGACACGGCGGATTTTGCGGACGCGGACACGATAGCGCCCTGGGCGGCGGCGATGCTGCAGAAGTCGGTCGCCGCAGGTCTTGTTTCCGGCTACGACGACGGCACGGTGCGCCCGAAGGGCAGAATCACGCGCGCTGAGACGGCGACGGTCGTCGTCCGCCTGCTCGGCAGGCTGTATCGGACCGTGGCAAAGGACTGAAGCTCTTGCATTTTGCGCCGTTTCATGTTAAACTGAAATAAAGGTTTACCGCCGATGCGGGAAAGGAAGAATTTCATGCAGGAAAAGTACAGCATTTCCCTGGAATCCCTGATGCGCGAGTTCGCGCTCGAGCCCCTTGCTTTGCCGACGGAGGCATCCGAGATTATGATTACCTCCAACGAGGTCAACCGCCCGGTGCTGCCGCTCATCGGTTTCTTTGAGCTGTTCGACGCCGAGCGCATCCAGATTTTCGGCAAGGGCGAGGTGCGCTTTCTCAACGAGCGCCCGCGCGACGCAGTGGAGAAGGCGCTGGACGCCTTTTTCGCCACGCATCCCCCGGCGGTCGTGGTCACCTCCAGCCTTGAATTGCCCGCCAACATGCTGTCCTGCGCCGAAAAATACGATGTACCCCTGCTCCGCACTGCCGAGCGCACGAGCGAGTTCATGGCGGCACTGATTGCCTATCTCAATGTCATGCTCGCGCCGCGCATCACCCGCCACGGCGTGCTCGTCGAGGTCTACGGCGAGGGCGTGCTGATTCTCGGCGACAGCGGCGTCGGCAAGAGCGAGACGGCGATCGAGCTGGTCAAGCGCGGGCACCGGCTGATCGCAGACGACGCGGTGGAGATCAAGCGCGTCTCGGCAAAGTCGCTGGTCGGCTCCGCGCCCGAGATCATCCGGCACTATGTCGAGCTGCGCGGCATCGGCATTGTCGATGTGCGCCGCCTGTTCGGTATGGGCGCGGTCAAGGACACCGAGAAGATTGATCTGGTCGTCACGCTGGAGCCCTGGGTGCAGGGCAAGATGTACGACCGCCTCGGGCTTGAGCCGCAGACCACCGAGATTCTCGGCATCGAGCTGCCGTCGCTCACCATTCCGGTGCGCCCGGGCAGAAACCTCGCCGTCGTCCTCGAGATTGCGGCGATGAACAACCGCCAGAAACGCATGGGTTACAACACCGCCGAGGAGTTCAACAAGCGCCTGATGGGGCAGTTCGGCATGGACGAGACGGATAAGAATCGGTAAAGAGCGAAGTGGGAAGAGACAACGAAGAAGGCCGCCCCGGGCGGCTTTCGCGGCGGCTCTTCTCTTTTTGCGCGGAGATAGATTGCCCCTTCACCTCCCCCTTATCGCGGCGGTTTTACCCGCGTTTCACAACCTTTTGCGCAAAACATCCGAATTTTTGGGGACAAATTCGAAAAAAACTCTTGTAAATTTTGCGAAGGTGTAGTAATATGCTATTAGGAAATCTGTCGCCGCAGGCCATTTTGCACAGGAATGCTTTGCGCAGCGGCGCCCGAAAAAGGAGAAAGAGCATGAAAAAACACACGAAAATCGTTGCGATCGCCCTGTCGGTCGTTATGATGCTCGCCATGCTGTTGTCGGCGAGCGGACTTGAGATTTTCATCATTGCTTCATCCGATGCGTATAAGGATTATACCACCTCGGCGAAGTATTTGGAGACGATTTCGGTCCTGAAGGGCTACGACGACGGACAGATGCACCTCGAAGAGCCGATTCTGCGCTATCAGGCAGCGCTTTTCTTCGCGCGCATTGTCACCGGTATCACCGATGAGAGCGCGTACGGCTCGGGCAAGAGCGATATTTACACGGATGTGCCCGAATACGGTCCCGTCATGGATCTCATTTCCAACATGGGCATTATCCGCGGTTACGGCGACGGCCGCTTCGGCTATGACGCCAAGATTATGTACCAGGATATGTGCGCGATGCTCGTCCGCGTCCTCGGCTACGAGACCGACGAGATGATCAAGGGTTACCCGGTCACCTATATGCTCAAGGTGAAGGATCTCGGGCTCGACCTCGAGAATGTCAAGGGCACCGATTACCTCAACCGCGGTCAGACCGCGCAGATGGTTTACGATGCGCTGACCACCGAGATCGCAGAGTTCCCCGCCGATGAGAATGAGGCGCTGATCGCCTTCATCAAGAGCCTGCGCGGCGACGATGCGCAGGACACTGCCAAGGATACTTACCTCGAGCGCAACTTTGAGGTGTCCTCCCGCATGGAATTCGTGCTGGTCGCCACCGAGAAGTACAAGCTGGATATTCCCGAGCTGAAGTGCGCAGACAAGGACGAGATCACGATGTCCTATACCTACAAGGTCAACAAGCAGGACGTCACCGAGTACTGGACCTTCCCTGTCGAGGGCGGCCCCACCGCCGGTGTCACCGAGGCTGACCTCGTCGGCAAGCATTTCACGCTGGTCTTCAACGACAAGACCCCCACCCAGGCCAAGCTGGACAAGGGCGACGTCAAGGTGATTTTCGCCGAGATGACGGAGCCGGATGTCTATGAGAACCTCGGTGAGCTGAACACCGTCAAGTACGACGAGGACGACAAGACGCTGAGCCTCGCCAAGAAGACGGTTCGCTTTGAGGATGCCAAGACTGCAGCGCCCACCATCCTTGCTTATACCACGAACGCAAACAAGGTCTTCGAGAAGATTGACTACAAGGATCTCTTCGGCGAGACCGGCCTTCTGGAGACGAACACCTATTTCCGCATCGAAGCGTATGACTATGACGACGACGGTGTGTACGACGAGCTGATCTACATCCCCTACACCTTCGGTCAGTATGCGGTTCGCTCCTACAAGGACAGCACCAACGGAAACAAGTCGACCGACTTCACCATGATCGGCAGCTATGTCACCACGCCGGTCTACGATGTGTCGAACAGCACGGCGCGCACGGCGGAAAACCGCACCAACTTTGTCGAGCGCTTTGCCGGCACCAACACGGTTGCGGGCGGCTCTGTCTCGAACTATACCCCCGGTAAGACTTCGCTGACGGTTTCCAAGGCGAACGGCGAGCTTGCAAAGGCTGTCACGCTGTCCGGCGTCGAGATCAAGTCCGGCGAGTTCATGATTTACAACTACAACAAGCTGACCAACGAGCTGTATGTTGCCGCCAATCTCGGCACGCTGCAGACCGGTACGCTGTCCGGCCTCAAGAAGCAGGCACAGCAGGTCATTATGGACGGCGATGCGATCACCGTCGGTGTCGCCGGCAGCCTGGATGCGTCCACCGGTATCCTCTCGGGCACCGATGTGTACAAGACCATCGAGGATTCGACGCTCAGGAACATCCTTGCCAACTACACCAAGGGCAAGATCAATGCCCGCTTCCTCGAGTATGACGGCAAGATTGCCTACATCGAGGCTTATTCCGACACCGACAATCTGGTCTCGGCCGACTATGTTGTGGTCGACATTGAAAAGACGCTGAAGGATCACGACAAGGAGCTGAAGTCCGGCGAAGAGCTTTGGGACATCGGCTTTGACGGCAACAACGCAGTCCTCAAGGTTTACAATCCCGAGACCGGCGCCACCGAGGCTGTCAAGGTTGAGAGCCTGACGGTTCGCGAGGGCTCGAAGGATAAGACCTACGACTTCAAGAACGCGGAAGAGCGCCACAAGCTCGGCGTATGGACGAAGAACAAGGC
>ENA-UONV01003172-UONV01003172.1-human-gut-metagenome-genome-assembly--contig:-CS4-NODE-3172-length-11306-cov-16.496489_pt1 | contig 11306 bp, 10 predicted proteins | sample MGYA00242461_ERZ724008 | MGnify/ENA metagenome assembly ERZ724008 | reverse complement strand
GCCTTTATTTCGTTCATCGTTTCGGTAATGTATCTGGGCTTTGCCGCCATCATGCCGAAGAGTATCTTTTTGAACCTTCTCACGAGGGGCGCAATCACCAGTCCGAACCTGTTCCAGAAAAATTTTCTCCTCTGGAAGCGGTGAGAGGCGACATAGTCTTCCACAATGATTTTTTCGTCCACGCCAAGAAGGCTTTCAACCAGCATGGCAACCAGTCCGGCCCTGTCCTTTCCGCCGCTGCAGTGCCAGAGAATGCAGCCGTCGTTTTCTATTATCAGCCGCATTAGTTTTTTGAGCAGCGCCACTGGTTCTTCCGAAAAGAGCACCATTTTGTACATCGCAACCATGTAATTGTCCGCCGTGCCGAATTCGTTTTTGATCCTGCGCGATTCTATCGCCATGGTGCGCGTCATGCTCTTTTCCCTCGTAATGCCCGGCGTCGCCGTGCAGAGCAGGGGGAGGTGAATATACTCAACGCCCTCGATAACGGTATCGGGATATTCCTCGCATTCTGTAAAAATGCGCAGGTCAACTACGGTTTTAAGATTTAACGCCTTGAGTTTTTCAACCGTTTCGTCGGGCAATTTATAAAGTTTTCCGCTGCGTATCAGCCTGCCGTGTTTGATAACACGACCGTCCGCGGCGGGCATTCCGCCCAGGTCGCGGGTGTTGAACAGCTTTTTAAGTTGCAGTCGCTTTATGTGCATACAGTAATTTTATCACAGCTTAAACCTTTCGTCAAGAGAGGGCGGGCATGTTTAAAAGGCAAAATGCGCGCATTTTGTCGTCTCTTTTTTCTTTGGGCGTTTTGCAGACGAATTTATCGATAAAGATTTAAAAAAATTGTGTCCGAATGTTTAACGCCGCCTTTTGCGAGTTATATTTAAACTGTAAACCAATTACGGGAAAAGAAAAATGTCCAAGAAAAAAGAAGAACTCAAACACAGCGACGAAGAAGAGCTTATGGAAAACCTTCCCGAGCAGCCCGAGGCAAAAGCCGAAGAACTGACAAAAGAGAAGGATACCAAGGAAGAGGTAAAAGAGCCTTCCGAACTTGAAAAAGCTCTCGCTTCGGCTGAAGATTACAGGCGCAAGTGGTATTCGGTTTCGGCTGAGTACGATAACTTCCGCAAGCGCAATCAGACTGCGGTTGCACAGGCGTATGCGGACGGCAAGTCCGAAGCCATTTTAAAGCTTCTGCCCGTTGCCGATAACTTCGGTTACGCATACGAAAGCGCTTCGGACGAAAAGACGAAGGCGGGTATCGATAAGATAATTAAAAATTTCAATACGATAATCGCTTCGCTCGGCGTCGAAGAAATTGTCATAAACGAAGGCGACGCGTTCGATGAAAGCGTTGCCGAAGCTATAATGAACGTACCTTGCGGCGAGGGCGAACAGCCCAACACGATAAACAAGGTGCTCAAAAAAGGCTACCGCCGCGACGGCAAAGTCATACGCTTCGCCCAGGTAGTCGTTACAATATGAAATTCACAGTAAACATAAGGAGCTAATAAATATTATGGGAAAAGTTATAGGCATAGATTTAGGTACAACCAACTCGTGCGTGGCGGTAATGGAAGGCGGCGAACCCGTCGTCATCCCCAACAGCGAGGGCAACAGAACCACTCCTTCGGTGGTTTCATTCAAGGCTGACGGTTCGAGAATAGTAGGTCAGGCGGCAAAGCGTCTCGCAGTCGCTCAGCCTGAAAAAACCGTCATTTCCATCAAGCGTCATATGGGCGAAAGCTATAAGGTAAATATTGAAAAAGGCTATTCGCCTCAGGAAATTTCTGCAATGATACTTTCCAAGCTCAAGGCGGATGCGGAAAGCTACCTCGGCACAAAGGTTACGGACGCGGTCATCACCTGCCCCGCATACTTCAACGACAGTCAGCGTCAGGCAACCAAGGACGCGGGTAAGATTGCAGGGCTCAACGTTCTTCGTATAATAAACGAACCCACCGCGGCTGCTCTCGCTTACGGTCTCGATAAGCAGGAAGGCAGCCAGAAGGTCATGATTTACGACCTCGGCGGCGGTACGTTCGATGTATCCATACTCGAAATAGGCGACGGCGTATTCGAAGTGCTTGCAACCAACGGCGATACTCACCTCGGCGGCGACGACTTCGATAACAAGATAATCGAATACCTCGTAGATACCTTCAAAAAGGAAACGGGCGTAGATCTTTCCAAGGATAAGGCTGCAATGCAGAGGCTCAAGGAAGCGGCAGAAAAGGCAAAGATAGAGCTTTCCGGCATGTCCACGACCAACATCAACCTTCCTTTCATAACCGTGGTAGACGGTCAGCCCCAGCACCTCGACATCGACCTTTCCAAGCAGAAGTTCGATAACCTCACCGCAGAGCTTGTAGAGCGCACGGTAGAACCCATGAGAAAGGCTATGCAGGACGCAGGTCTTTCCTATTCGGACATCAAAAAGGTCATCATGGTCGGCGGTTCGACGAGAATTCCCGCCGTGTACGATAAAGTTAAGCAGATTACGGGCAAAGAACCCTTCAAGGGCATCAACCCCGACGAATGCGTCGCAATCGGCGCGGCTATTCAGGGCGGCGTGCTTTCCGGCGAAGTCAAGGACGTCCTTCTTCTCGACGTAATGCCCCTTACGCTCGGCATCGAAACGCTCGGCGGCGTATCTACGCCCCTCATCGAGAGAAACACGACTATTCCCGTAAAGAAGAGCCAGGTATTCTCGACTGCGGCAGACAACCAGCCCGGCGTTGAAATCAACGTTCTTCAGGGCGAAAGAAAGTTTGCCCGCGACAACAAGTCGCTCGGCAGATTTATGCTCAACGATATACCTCCCGCACCCAGAGGCGTTCCTCAGATCGAAGTTACCTTCGACGTCGACGCGAACGGTATTGTAAACGTAACGGCAAAGGACCTCGGCACGGGCAAGTCAACCAACATAACCATCACGGCTTCGACAAATCTTTCCGAAGAAGACATCGAAAAGGCTGTCAAAGACGCCGAAAAGTATGCTGAGGAAGACAAGAAGCGCAAGGAAGCGGTAGATAACAAGAACAACCTCGAGGGCATGATAGACAGCCTCGAAAAGACGGTTAAGGAAGCGGGCGACAAATTGTCCGAAGAAGACAAGAAGACGGTCGAAGATGCAATAGCTTCCGCAAAGACCGAACTTGAAAGCGGCGACGACAACCGCATTAAGGAAGCTTACGAAAAACTCACGCGCGACGTTCAGCCCGTAGTTGCAAAGATGTATCAGCAGGCACAGGGCGCCGCAGGCAATCCTTCGAACAGCGGCAACGGCGACGATACCGAATTCAATCAGCACAACTGATAAAGTAATTTAAGTTTTCAGGCAGCGCGCGGAATTGCCCGCGCGCTGCTATGACGGTTTATAAAAGATTATGGCAACAGAGAACAAGAAAAATTATTACGAAGTGCTTGGCGTGTCCAAGACCGCCACGCAGGACGAAATAAAATCGGCTTACAGAAAGCTCGCAAAGCAGTATCACCCCGACTTTCATCCCGGCGACGCAGCCGCGGCTGAAAAGTTCAAGGAGATAAACGAAGCCAACGCCGTGCTTTCCGACGAACAGAAGCGCAAGCAGTACGATTACGAGCTTGAACATCCCGGCATGGGCGGTTTCGGCGGCGGCAATCCTTTCTCGGGCGGAAACCCCTTCTCGGGCGGTTTCGGCGACATAGGCGATATATTCTCGTCCATGTTCGGCGGCGGTTTCGGCGGAGCGCAGAGGCAAAGCCCCGCGCGCGGAGCAAATATCGAGCAGACCATAAGGCTCTCTTTCCTCGACGCCATAAAGGGCTGTACCAAAGAGGTAAGCTATTTCCGCAACGAACCTTGCCGCACGTGCAACGGCACGGGCGCAAAGGGCGGAACGGCTTTCAAAAAGTGCGCAAAATGCGGCGGCAGCGGCAGGGTAAAATATCAGCAGGATACCATCTTCGGCAGAACCATTCAGGTGGGCGTCTGCCCCGACTGCAAAGGTACGGGTAAAAATATAATTGAAAAATGTCCCGACTGCAAGGGTACGGGCGTATTGCGCAACCAGACGCGCTTTACAATAAATATCCCCGCGGGCGTAGATAAGGACAGCTCCATGCGCAAGCGCGGTTTCGGTCAGGCGGTTCAGGGCGGCGAGCCGGGCGATTTATATATCTATTTTCAGATAGAACCGCATAAGTTACTCAGAAGGGAGGACAGAGACCTTTTCGTTACCGTTCCCATATCTTACAGAACGGCTGTGGTTGGCGGAAAAATTCAGGTTCCCGCAATAGACGATACCATAGAACTTTCAGTCCCTGCAGGCACGGCGAGCGGCACGCGCTTCTGCATAAGGGGAAAGGGCGTCAGAACGGTCAACGGCACCGGCAATCTGTATGTTGACGTGCAGATAGACATTCCCACCAAACTTTCGCGCGACCAGCTCAAAAAACTTTCAGATTTCGAGGACAGCGTGCCTTTGAAATCGTGCGAAAACATGCAAAAGTATTCTTCAAACGTTTCGGCTATTTACGGCAGACAGATAGACAAACAATAAATTTCTTTTTATAAATTACGCGCCCGCGGAGTTTTTCCGCGGGCGCTTTTTCGTCGAACGCGGCATTGCATAATATAAAACGTTGCGCGAAAAACGGCTTTGCGACCGCTCGCGCATTGTTGATAACTGCTTAAAAAATGCCGTTTTCTGCAAAAAACAGCCCGTTTATCAACAAAAAGTTGTGCACAATTTTATTGTCGGAATGAATAAAAAACAAACATTTATAAAAAGTTATCAACAATTTATCAAAAAACCGACAAAAATCGCTAAATTTCAGGCATTTTCTCGGGCGCTTACACCTAATTGTGTATAAAGTTATCAACATTTGCATAAATATTTATGTGCTTTAAAATGTTTTGCTTCTGAAAGTCTGAAATTTTGAGTAAAATGCACTATTGACCTCGACTTTTTTGTATGGTATAATTTTAATACAAAATAGTAAGGAGGAGCGTTTATGGCAAGAACATGGCTGGGAAATATCATTCGTTTCTGGGAAAAGGCTGACAGAAAATATAATAAAATCAAAGCAGACGAAGCGCAGAAAGAAACCAGCGTAAGCCTTGGCGTGCGCGGCATAATACAGGCTGTATTATCTGCCGTTGTAGTTGCGCTGTTCGTGTTCGGCGGCGTATTCTGTGCAACGAAAATAGAATTTGAACTTGCAGGACTTATATATTTATTGGGAACAATAATTGCATTTCTTTGCGGACTTGCCATTCTTGTGCAGGGTCTTGCCGGCGCGCTCATTTTTATAATCTACCAGATGAAGCTCAACAAGCGGGCAATCGGCTGGATAGCTCTGATTATATGGTTCTTGTGTCTGGGCGGCGCGATAGCGGTATCCGTAGTGCTTATCGGGTTGATTTAAGTTTTAATAATAAATCTAAAAACAAACAGGCGGCGGGCGATTTATAAAATCGCCCGCCGCAATATTTTATTGTAATTAATGATTAATTTGTTTCTTTTGCGTAATGTCCAAGGCGTTATGCATGCTTTCAGAATTAATTATTTATTTTGAATTCGCCAATTGTCTGTCATTGTTGTTCGTGAAATAAAATTTCTTTTTTGTGCGAGCGAGCATAGTCTATTTCTTCGCTGACCGATTTTCCTATATACCCTCCGACATTTACGACATAAATACCGTCCGAAATGTCTATTTTTTTATAATGCGCCGCCGCGAGGCTTTTAAGTCGCTCTGCATTGAGTGTGTTGCCGTCACAATAAATGGGTTGCAATACGCAATAGCCGTTTTCAATTTCAAGCTTTTTGGCAATTTCTTTCATCTGTGCAGAAAAGCGCATGCTTCCGCAAATTGTAAAAATTTTCATTTGTACCACCACGCATAAATTTCATTATAATTTTTTATGGAGCATTCAGTTATATATTTGCCGACAAACACTGTTCCGCCCGTAACTAAAATTTTCATAATGATAACTCCATAATAATCTATAAGTTCATTATAACACGCAAAGTTAAAATTTCAATAAGTCAAAGAAATTATTATTGTGTTTATGATAAGGTAATTGCGCCAGTAAGGTGCGCCGCTACGCAACTCGCCTCCGATTAGCTACAAAACAAAAACGACGAAAGGAGTTCTCATCCCGTCTCGCAAGGCGCAAGGGCAACGCCTTGCTCGGTCATCGCTCGCACGCTGTTTTGTGCTCGCTCGTCTCGCGCACGCACGAATGGTGTACTACACCATTCTATGAAGAGCATGCGCTCGTCCTTCGGTTCGACGGAACCAAAGTCGCAGGGATACCGAGTACCAAACATAACAAAAAGAACTGAGTTGAAACCAACTCAGTTCTTTTTGTGGTGCACCGTAAGGAGTTTTGCCGAAACCCACCAAGGGGACCTCTCGGCAAAGCGTCGCTTCGCTCGCGCGAGCGGGCGCGCATACGTTTTTTCAAAACAACAGACAGATTTTTTGCGCCGCTACGCAACTCGCCTCCGATTAGCTACAAAACAAAAACGACGAAAGGAGTTCTCATCCCGTCTCGCAAGGCGCAAGGGCAACGCCTTGCTCGGTCATCGCTCGCACGCTGTTTTGTGCTCGCTCGTCTCGCGCACGCACGAATGGTGTACTACACCATTCTATGAAGAGCATGCGCTCGTCCTTCGGTTCGACGGAACCAAAGTCGCAGGGATACCTCGTACGAAACATAACAAAAAGAACTGAGTTGAAACCAACTCAGCTCTTTTTGTGGTGCACCGTAAGGAGTTCGAATCCCTAGCCTTTGGTTCCGTAGACCAACGCTCTATCCAGTTGAGCTAACGGTGCAAATTCAATTTACTGCACGGACTTTCCCGAACAGCCTAATTATTTTACTAAATCAATTACATTTTGTCAAATACTTTTTGGCGACAATTTAAAATAAAAATTGATTGCATAATTTTATAATTGTATAAAATCTGTCGTTTTGGGTGCGATTAATGTTGACATAAAAATTTAAAATGTTATACTACATTGAGTATATAAAGAGGTTAACGTTTTATGTCATCCGTCCGTCGCGCTCGCGCGCTTTCGCTTACGCAGGGTTCGCTTCTTAAAAATATGTTCATATTCAGCCTGCCGCTCATGCTTTCAAACGTGCTGCAGGTTCTTTTCAATATGTCGGACGTAGCCGTGGTCGGTCGCTTCGGTACGCCCGACGCCCTTGGCGCGGTAGGTTCTACGACTACTTATGTCGCGCTCTTTACGGGGCTTCTTATAGGTCTTGGGACGGGAATAAATTCCATAGTTGCCCAGCGAATAGGAGCAGGGGACGACGACGGCGTTTCACGCGCTTCGCACACGGCGTTCCTTGTGAGCATTGTATTCGGTGCGGTCGTTTCCGCCGCCGCGATAGCTCTCGCGCGTCCCGTCCTCAATGCCATGGGGACCAAACCTGAATTCATGGACGGCGCGCTTTTATATGTATATATTTACTTCAGCGGTTCTGTTGCGACGTCTGTTTATAACTGCGGAAACGGCGTGTTCTCCGCCGACGGCGATACGAAAAAGCCGCTCATTTTCCTCGCTGTGGCGGGCGTTACCAACGTTGTTTTAAACCTGTTTTTCGTCATCGTATGCAAAATGTCTGTCGCGGGCGTGGCTACGGCTTCGTCGGTTTCGCAATGGTTGTCGGCGGTACTGATAGTCATTGCGCTATTCAGGTCGGACAGACCTTACAAGCTCAGGCGCGGCTGTTTTAAGGCGGATAAGCTCATAGCAAAGCGCATACTCCTTTTGGGTGTTCCCGCCGGCGTTCAGAACGCCGTCTTTCAGGCGGCAAACCTCTTTATTCAGTCGGGCATAAACTCGTTCGACAAGACGGTGGTGGAGGGTAACACCGCAGCGGTAAATGCCGATACTCTCGTTTTCGAAATAATGGCTGCATTCTATACCGCAGGCACGAGCTTCATCGGTCAGAACTACGGCGCAGGCAAGCGCGACAGAATACTCCGTTGTTATTTTGTCAGCGTTGGTTATGCTTTTGTTTTCGGTCTGGTTTTCGGGCTTTTGTTGCTCTTTTTCGGCAATGCCTTTCTTTCGTTGTTTACGGGCGATCCGCTCGTCATAGAGGCGGGAATTAAGAGGCTGCAGGTAATGTGCCTTTCATATGCGATTTCCGCGTTCATGGACGGAACGATTTCTGCCGCCCGCGGTCTGAACAAGACGCTCGTTCCGACGATAATAGTTATGCTCGGTTCATGCGTTTTCAGAATTTTCTGGGTTTACGTTATCTTCCCGTTAGGCGGAACTACGACGCTTTTATACCTGCTTTATCCCGTTTCGTGGACGATAACCGCCGTAGCGGAAATTGTATATTTTGTTTTTGCTTATCGGGGCGCTATGAAAATACTTCGCTCCGGCAACGACGTGAGTAATTGCGAAAAATTGGCAAATTAAGTTGTTTTAAACTATTGTAGGCGTGTTAAAAGCAAAATAATGCGTTATAACACTTGCAATTAGATTAAATAAATGATATAATATAAAAAATTTTTAAATAAGGGGGATATATGGACGACCCATCTAAACCAAGTTGCACGTGCAAGGAATTGAGATTGCGCGCACACTTCGTTTTGGAAAGACCTCCTCTCAATTTGTAAAGCGGAACGGCATTTGTTTCACTGTTGCTTAAATAAATTGGAGGAGTTTTATGAATCAAATAGTTTTAATAATAATCATACTTGTCTGTCTTGTGTTGTCGGCGTATTTTTCGGCGACTGAGACGGCGTTTACTACGCTCAATAAAGTGCGTATAAAGACAAAAGCGGAAGACGGCAATAAAAGGGCGAATCTTATATTGAAGCTCGTCAACAACTATGACAGGTTGCTGTCGACCATTCTTATAGGTAATAACATAGTCAACATTTTGGCGTCGTCAATGGGTACGTTGCTGTTTATCCAGTGGTGTAACGGCAATTCGGACCTTGCGTCCGTTCTTTCGACTGTTGCGTTGACTATTCTCGTTCTCATCTTCGGCGAAATATCACCCAAGAGCCTTGCGAAAGAATATCCCGAAACTTTCGCTTCATTCTCGGCGCCCATAATAAATGCGTTTGCTTATATCTTGTTGCCGATAAATTTCTTTTTCTCGCTTTGGAAAAAGTTGCTCAATAAGATATTCAAGAGCAAGGAAGACAGCACAATTACAGACGACGAACTCATGAACATTGTCGACGAAGCCGAACACGAAGGCGGCATCAACGCCCAGGAATCCGAGCTTATCAAGAGTGCGATAGAGTTCAACGATCTCGAAATAAAGGATATACTTATCCCCAGAGTCGATGTGGTCGCGGTGGATATTGCTACGCCCGTAGAAGAGGTGTGCAACATTTTCCTCGAAACGCGTTTTTCGCGTTTGCCTGTGTACAGAGACACGATTGACCATATTGTTGGCATTCTTCACGAAAAAGATTTCATCAAACAGCGCGACGAAAAGAATTTCAGCATAGAAAAGGTTGTAAAACCTGCAGTATTCGTCGTTGCGACGGCAAAGATTTCCGACGTACTCAAGCAGCTTCAGAAATCGAAGTCTCACATGGCTGTCGTTTCGGGCGAATTCGGCGACGTCATAGGCATTGTTACTATGGAGGACATCCTCGAAGAACTTGTTGGCGAAATCTGGGACGAACACGACGAAGTGCTTTCGGATATTTCCCAGATAGGAGAAAACGAGTTCAAGGTGCTGGGCAGCGTTTCCGTCAATGATTTTGCGGATTATTTCTACCTTGGCGACATAGAATGCGACAGTCAGACCGTCGGCGGCTGGGTAATGGATATGCTCGGCAAAGTTCCCGCAGCGAACGACATTCTTGTTTACGAAAATCTGACGATAACCGTAACCAGGACTGAGTTCAGACGCATAACCGAACTTCAGGTTACCGTTGCTCCCAGAGAACATGAAGAGGAAGAAGAATAACTTTTCAGATTAATATATGCGCACGCGCGTCGTGCGCATATTTTTTTAAAGTCGGCATAAAAATGTTTGTAAAAAGTCGCGCGTTGTGTTATACTGTATTTACAAAATATTAAACACGGAGATACCATTTATGGCTAAGATAACCAAAGACACTCTTATAGCAGATTGCCTCAAAATAAATCCCAACAGCGCTGCAATTCTTCAGGCTGTAGGCATGCACTGCCTCGGTTGCGCCATGGCTCACGGCGAAACCATCGAAGAAGCGGTTTTCGTTCACGGCAACGACCTCGACGCATTGCTTGCAAAACTTAACGAAGGCGTCGAAGACTGATCGGTTTAATTTAAGCGCGCCAACGCTTTGTAGCGTTGGCGCGCTTTCCCATTTATGGAAAAATGTTTGCATTGCGCCTTTTGCGCGCCTGATGTATAATTATTATACAAATAAAATCAGGAGGATACATATGAAACGCAATAGCAAATGGCTGTGCGCGCTGGCGATTTTGTCCGCGATGACTTTTGCCGGTTGCGCGACGGTACCGATGGGCGGCGATGCGGGCGACGGCGGAATAACCGAAGGGGAGGAAACGGTGCTGCCCGACGCTCCGTTGAACCCTCCCGAAGATTTGCCCGAAAACGAACAGCCGCTCATAAATCACGTTACTTACATAAAAATGGCGTCGGACGGCGTCAATATACGCAGCGGAGCGGGTACGGGCTTCAACTCTCTCGGCGTTGCGGAAAAGAATACGCTGTATTCGCTCGAGGGTACGGTCGGTAACTGGTATAAGACTTATTACAAAGGTATGGAGGCGTACATCTATAAAGATTACTGTCTGCTCGTCGAATTTGAACAGTCTTCAGACGAGGTCGAAAGCGTAATAAATTACGGCACGCGCTTTATGGGTGTAAAATACGTTTACGGCGCGACGCGCTATCATAACGGCAAGGGTGTGCTTCTTTCCGGCTTCAGTGAAAAGGCGTTCGACTGCTCGTCGCTCATGCAGTATATTTTCAAAAAGGGCGCGGACGTAAATCTTCAGGTAACCACGCGCACTCAGGTTGTGCAGGGTCAGACCGTCGTCGGGGCGCTCAGGCGCGGCGACCTTATGTTCTTTACAAACTCTTCGCGCAAAAACAATACGGGGGTTGAGCGCATCGGGCACGTCGCTCTTTACCTCGGCAACAATTACATTCTGCATACGGCGTCAGACTATGCAAAGATAGAATTGATTTCGGCGACGCGCTGGGGCTATTACATTCAGTCCCAGAGATTTTTCTTAAAATTAAGGCTCGGGGGCACAGATTGCGCCCCCGAGCCAAAACTATTTGTATGCGCGCGCATGTGCGTGCG
>ENA-UONV01003171-UONV01003171.1-human-gut-metagenome-genome-assembly--contig:-CS4-NODE-3171-length-11307-cov-5.295770_pt1 | contig 11307 bp, 9 predicted proteins | sample MGYA00242461_ERZ724008 | MGnify/ENA metagenome assembly ERZ724008 | reverse complement strand
AAAATGACCCGGGCTACATCGGCACACTGGCCTCGCTGCCGGAGGCCGAAAAGCAGGCGCTGCTCTACGGAAACTGGGACAGCTTTTCGGGGCAGGTGTTCACCGAGTGGCGGAACGACCCGAACCATTACAAGGACCAGCGCTGGACCCACGTCATCGAACCGTTTCCCATCCCGGAGCACTGGAAGATATGGCGGGGATACGACTTCGGTTTCTCGAAGCCGTTTTCTGTGGGGTGGTATGCAGCGGACGAGCGCGGGCGGCTTTACCGTATCAAGGAGCTTTACGGCTGCACCGGCACACCCAACGAGGGTCTGAGAAAGGACCCGATGGAACAGGCACGGATGATCCGGGAGGCAGAGGAAAATGACCCGCTGCTGAAAGGCCGGGTCATCCTGGGCGTGGCTGACCCGGCCATCTTTGACGAGAGCCGGGGCGAGAGCATCGCGGACATGCAGGAGAAAAGTCCGAACTTTCTGCACTGGATGCCCGGCGACCACACCCGTCTGGCGGGAAAGATGCAGTTCCACTACCGGCTGGCTTTCGGCGAAGACGGCAGGCCGATGCTGCAGGTCTTCAACACCTGCAAGCACTTCATCCGCACCATCCCGAACCTCGTCTATGACGAGAGCAATGTGGAGGACATCGACACCACCCAGGAGGACCACATCTACGACGAGTGCCGGTATGTGCTGATGGAGAACCCCATCAGCGCCGCAAAGCACACCCAGCCGCCGCCCATGCTGGACGACCCGCTGGATATGGACCCGAGGAAGGACAAGACGAGGTTTATGAGGATATGAACGAAATGGAGAGAAAGCTGCTGGAGGCGATGGCGGGAGAGGGCTTTGGGGACAGAACCCACGGCCTGCAGGGCCTTGCTGCCGGTGTACCGGGCGGGCCGGAGGAATTGCCGGGCTCCGCTGCAGAGGGCAGCGAGAGCTTGACCGATGTACTGAGCGGAGAGCAGCCCATCGGCGAGAAGGAGATCAGCGAGGCGATGGCCATCCTCGAAAAGTACAAGTCGGCCAAAGCCAGTCTCGACAAGCGCATCATTGACAACGAGGAATGGTACAAGCTGGGACACTGGAAGCAGTACGGCAACCGGGTGATGGAAGGCAAGCGCGCCCCCAGCACGGGGTGGCTGTTCAACTCCATCGCCAACAAACACGCCGACGCCATGGACAACTACCCGGAGCCGAACGTGCTGCCGAGGGCGCAGGACGACGAGGAGACGGCGAGGCTCCTCTCCGACATTCTGCCGGTGGTGCTGGAACAGGCCGACTACGAGAGCGTGTACAGCGACACCTGGTGGCGTAAGCTCAAGCAGGGTACCGGCGTCAAGGGCATTTTCTGGGACCCGGCGCTGCGAGAGGGCCTTGGGGACATCGCCATCCGGAGCATGGACCTTCTGATGCTCTACTGGGAGCCGGGCGTGGAGGACATCCAGGACTCGGCCAACTTCTTCTCGCTGGCGCTGGCCGACAACGACCGTCTGGCGGCCCGGTGGCCTCAGCTCGAGGGCAAGGCGGGCAGCAGCGGCATCACCGTGGGGCAGTACGTCAGTGACCAGAACATCGACACCAGCGAAAAGAGCGTGGTGGTGGACTGGTACTACAAGCGGGAGAAGCCCGGCGGCCAGACCGTGGTGCATTACTGCAAGTTCTGCAACGGCGTGGTGCTCTACGCCAGCGAGAACGACCCGGCGATGGCCGAGACCGGTTTCTATGACCACGGAAAATATCCCTTCGTGTTCGACCCGCTCTTTGTGGAAGAGAACAGCCCGGCGGGCTTCGGGTACATCGACGTGATGAAGGACACCCAGGACGCCATCGACCGGATGACCCAGGCCATGGACGAGAACACGCTGGCGGCCGCCAAGAAGCGATACCTCGTCTCGGACACGGCGGGCGTGAACGAAGACGAGCTGCTGGACACGGCAAAAGACGTGGTACATCTGGTGGGCCGTCTGGATGAGCGGGGCTTTATGGAGCTGGAGACCGCTCCGCTGCCCTCCAACACCATCGCTTACCAGCAGAACCGTGTGGCCGAGCTGAAGGAGATCAGCGGAAACCGGGACGTGAACCAGGGCGGCGCGACCAGCGGCCTGACGGCGGCCTCGGCCATTGCGGCGCTGCAGGAAGCAGGCTCGAAGCTCAGCCGGGATATGCTGAAAAGCTCTTACCGCTCTTTTGCAAAGGAATGCTATTTCATCATCGATTTGATGCGGCAGTTCTACGACGAAGAGCGGGTCTACCGCATCACCGGCCAGCAGGGCGGTACGGAGTACCGGGAATTTTCCGGCCAGATGCTGCGGCCGCAGCCGGTGGAGAGCGTGGGCGGCGTGGAGCTGGGCGCCCATGAGCCGGTGTTCGACATCACGGTGAGCGCGGCCAAGAAGAGTACCTTCAGCCGCCTTAGCCAGAACGAGACGGCAAAGGAATGCTACCAGCTGGGGTTCTTTGCCCCGGCCAACGCGGACGCCGCACTGGCGTGTCTGGACATGATGGACTTCGAGGGTATCGAGAAGGTGCGTCAGCGGGTGGCCCAGAACGGCACTCTGTACCAGCAGCTGCAGCAGGCGATGGCACAGATCCAGCAGATGGCGGCTGTCATCGACCAGCAGAACGGCTCGAACCTGAGCGAACAGGCCGGTGCTGCTGCCGCTGCCATGACCGGCGGCGGGGGCGGTGGAGAGACCAGCGCGAAGACAGTGACGAACTCTCTGGGCGGACAGGTGGGCGGCGGAACGAACCCGCTGGCCACGAAAGCTGCCGAGAGGGCGATGAATATCAATGACCCGAATAAGTGAGGAGGTTATATATGATCAAAATTGAGATGATGGACACGGACAAGGGCTACAGTTTGGCTGTAAGCGGCCATGCCGACTACGCACCGGAGGGACAAGACATCGTATGTGCGGCAGTTTCTGTGCTGGCGCAGACGCTGGCAAACAAGGTGGACGCGGCTGCAAGGAGTGGGAGACTCCTGACGAGCTGTGTGCAGCATGGCGAGACTTTTGTGGTGCAGGCCCTGCCGAAACCCGGCCCGAACAATCTGATGGTCGCAAGCTGGTTTGACTTTGTGGAAGAGGGCCTGCGTGCGCTGGCGGAAGCGTATCCGGACAATGTCGAGCTGGTAGTCACAGACGGCGGCGCAGATGATATGGACGAACCTGCCATGAAATTGCAGATGTTTGCAGAGGGCGGTGGTGCAGGCGAAGCGGCTGCTGACGGTGAAGCTGCGGCGGAAGAAAAGGCTGTGTCTGCCCCCGCCCAGAGCAAGGGCCGGGAGGCTGCTGCCGCTGAGGTGGATGAGATGCTGAGTCCGGCGGAAGAGCCGGACGCGGAGCAAGATGCTGCTGAAGGCGAGGAACAGGACGGTGCGGCAGACAAGAGCGGCACCGACCCGGAGGCACACCGGAAAGCGTTTGGCGAACTGATGCGGGGCGAGTACAACCGGGAGTTTGGCGAGATGATCGTGCAGGCCACCCAGAAAGCCTACGACAGCATCCTGAACGAGCAGGGGCCGGTGGGGCGTATCCTGAACGCTTTGGGCCAGAAGTACGGCACTACTCCCGGCGACTACGAGGCACTGGCCGCTGCGGTGGAGGGCGGCGTCGTGAAGGACGACGCCTACTACGAAGACATGGCCATGAAGAAGGGCATCAGCGTCCAGCTGGCCAAGGAGATGGACGCGCTGGAAAGCGAGAACGCCAAGCACCGTGCCGCCGAGCAGCAGCGGGCGGAAGCCGCCAAGATGGAAGCCATCCAGCAGGAGTGGGACGCCGCCGTGGAGCGCATCCGGGCCGAAGACCCGGACTTCGACATCAAGACGGCGCTGGCCGACCCGGACTTTGCCCAGATGCTCAAGCTGGGCGTGAAGATGGAGGACGCTTACAAGGCCCGCTATTTCGACGACATCATGGCCCGGCGCACCACCCAGACGGCCAAGACCGTAGAGAAGGGCGTGGAAGCCCGTATCCGCCAGCGGGGCGCACGGCCCAGCGAGAACGGCACGAACCCCGGCGGCGCGGCGGTGCTGAAGACCGACGTCTCCAAGCTGACGCCTGCCCAGTGCGAAGAGCTGGAACGCCGGGCCATGCGGGGGCAGATCATCACTTTTTAACCGGAAGCTGCCGCTGCCCGGAAGAAAACCTCTCAGCTTTGCAGTCCGCCTGACGGCGGCGCTGCAAAGCAGCTCTCCTAGAAAGGAGAGCCTTTCTCAAAGGAAATGGCGGCTCTCAATAAAGCAAGACACGAAAGGAGAACACAAATGAAAATCCACATGAATCTGCAGCTGTTTGCACAGCCTGCAAACCACACCGGTGCGACTGGCATGAGCGCCGAAATGAAGACCTACTACGAGAAGCGTCTGCTGGACCAGGCAGAGCCGCTGCTGGTGCATGACCAGTTTGGCGACAAGTATCCCATCCCGGCCAACAACGGCAAGACCATCGAGTTCCGCAAGTACGAGAGCCTGCCCAAGGCCACCGAGCCGCTGACCGAGGGCGTGACCCCCAATGCTCAGGCCCTGACCGTCACCCCCATGACCGCCACCGTGAAGCAGTACGGCGGCTGGGCAGCCATCACCGACGTGCTGCAGCTGACTGCCATCGACAACAACATCACTCAGGCGACCAAGGTACTGGCATCTCAGGCGGGCCGTACGCTGGACACCGTGACCCGCGAGGTGCTGGCAGGCGGCACCAACGTCATCTATGCGCCGGCGGGCGACACCGCCGTGACCAGCCGCGCCAATCTGACCACCGCCAGTGTGCTGACGCCCGACCTCATCGACCAGGCGGCCACTGCCCTGAAAGCCCAGAATGCCGACGCCATCGGCGAGAGTTACGTTGCTATCGTCCACCCCTATGTGGCCTATGATCTGCGCCGTAACCCGGAGTGGATCGACGTCCACAAGTATGCTGCCCCTGAGAACATCTACAACGGTGAGATCGGCAAGCTGGCCGGTGTGCGCTTCATCGAGACCAGCGAGGCGAAGATCTGGACCGGCAGCGGCTGCCCGAGTGGTCTGGCCGTGTTTGGCACTCTGGTGCTGGCGGCTCATGCCTACGCTGTGACCGAGGTGGAGGGCGGCGGCCTGCAGCACATCGTCAAGCAGCTGGGTGCGGGCGAAGACCCGCTGAACCAGCGCGCATCCGTGGGCTGGAAGGCCATCAAGACTGCGGAACGTCTGTGTGAGCAGTACATGGTCCGCATCGAGAGTATCAGCCCGAAGTACAGCGCGAAGGCGAAGGCAAACTAAGGAGGAAATACTATGGCTACGAAGAAAGAACCTGCGGCCCAGGCCGTGGAGAACGCGGTGGAGACTGTGGAGAAGATCGAAGCAAAGGCCGAAGAGAAGGACGACGGCATGGTGACTATCCATCTGTTCAAGGATGACGACCGCTATTCGGCACCGGTGTTCGTGGGCGTCAACGGCGACAGCTACCTCATCCAGCGCGGCATGGACGTGAAGGTGCCGAAGGCTGTGGCCGAGGTGCTGGAACACAGCATCAAACAGGACGCCGAAGCGGCCCGGAAGAGTCAGGCCATGCAGGCGGCGGCCGGAACCCAGATGATGACCATTTGATATTTCCCCCCGGTACAGCTTGCAGGCGCTTGCTGCGCCGGGGGATTTTGTGAGCTGAGGCCGAACAATCATTTTGAGAACCGGTTGAAGCAGCTATGGCTGCGGCAGGCAGACAGCGGGATGCGCCGGAACATCGTGGAGCGCAGCCAGACCGGCGGCGACTTTGAGGACAAGGGCGCGGATATTCTGTGGAACGACGGGCTGGAATATGACACCCCGCTGCTGGCCTGCTGTGCGGCAGAAGCACTTTATCCCCACTGGCTGGCTGCGCAGATGGACCTGGCACTGGGCGAGACGGCCCGGGCGGCGAATGAGCTGCAGCTCTACACGAGTTATGTGCAGGAGTTTGCGGTGTGGGTGAGGCGGAACTATATGCCGGCAGGCGGCGGGAGGCTGATGACGTGACGAACCTGAACCAGATAAACAGCCAGCGGCAGCTGCTGCGGGTATTCGGCGGGCTGAACGAGGGATATGCGTGCAGCGAGGCAGAGCTGAGCGAAGAAAAGAACTTCTCTTCGCGGGGATACCCGGCCCTCGAGACCCGCAAGCCCCGGCGGAAGGTGCGGGAAGCAGCCGGGATGAACGGGATGTACCATCTGAACGGCCTTTTGACCGTGGAAGGCACGACCCTGCGGTATGCCCCGGATGACGGCAGCGCCGCTGTGGAGCTGAAAGGCGCCCTGAGCGACAACGAAAAGAGACTGGTGGGCATAGGGACCAAGGTGCTCATCTGGCCGGACAAGATGTCCTTTGATACTGTGAGCGGAACGCTGAGTGCGCTGGGGTCCAGCTGGCAGCAGGGCGGAGTGAGCCTGACCGTGACCCCCTGCGATGCTGCCGGTGTAGTGTACACGCCGAATCTGTTCGGTGCGACCGAACCGGAAAGCCCGGAGAACGGCGATGTCTGGCTCAAACAGGCCGAAGACGCCCCGTGGAGTTACCGCGACGCCCTGAAGCTTTACAGCACGGCGGGCGGCTGGCAGAACATTCTGCTGAACTACTGCCGCGTGACCTGCAAGGGGCTGGGCGAAGCTTTCAAAGCCGGGGACACTGTGACGCTGACGGGCATCCCGTCTGTGGTGAAGAATGCCTACTCTTCTGATTTCAGCGGGGACGTAGTGGTGGACGACGTGGCTGGAGACTCGGTCATCCTCTCCATCGCGCCGGACATCGAGAGCGTTTTGTATTACGGCACCTGCGTGGTGACAGGCCAGAGCGTGGTGTGGACGGCCATGGACGGCAAGACCACCCAGACCTTCGACGGGCCTTTCCCGGACGTGACGGCCCAGCGGCGGGTGCCGGACCTCGACTGGCTGACGGAGCACAACAACCGGGTGTGGGGATGTTCAAGCACCGAGAACGTCATCTATGCCTGCAAGCTGGGCGACGCCACCAACTGGTTCTCCTACCGGGGAACGGCAGCGGACAGCTACGCCGTGACCGTGGGCAGCGACGGGGCCTTTACCGGTGCGGCTACCTGCATGGGATACGTGCTTTTCTTCAAGGAGAACGGTCTGCACAAGCTGTACGGCACCAAGCCAAGCGACTACCAGATGAGCAGCATCCAGTGTTCGGGCGTGGCCAAAGGTGCGCACCAGAGTCTCTGCGTCATCAACGAGACGCTGTACTACCTCTCGATGGACGGCGTCATGGCGTGGGACGGCAGTCTGCCCACCAAGGTGTCGGCCTCGCTGGACGAAGAACGCCTCAGCCATGTGACGAGAGCCGCCGCCGGCGGGCTGGTGGGCCGGTACTATCTGCACACCGAAAGCTCCGGCGGGCAGCGGCTACTGGTATACGACACTGAGAAAGGGCTTTGGCACGAGGAAGACGCCACCGGCTGGGCCATGTGCAGCACCGGGCGACAGCTCTATCTCTGGGACAAAGAGGCCATCTGGGCCGCAGACGGAAGCCGGGAGGCCAGCGGCGAAGAGGACACGGTGGAATACGAGGCTGTGACCGGTGACATCGGAATCGGGAGCCCGGACGACAAGTATTGCAGCCGGGTGACGGTGCGGCTGGACGCGATGGAGCGGACCGTGGTGACGCTCTGGGCCAGCTTCGACGGCGGCGAGTGGCAGGAGATGGGCCGAGTGGACACCGCAGGGAAGCGTGTGAGAGTGAACCTGCCCTTCGTCCCGACCCGTCACGACACCATGCGGCTGCGCCTGACCGGAAAAGGGCAGATCGCAGTGAGGAGCATCGCCATGACGCTGAGCAGCAGCGAGGGCGGAAGAGTGAATGGAGGTGTACCGAGACGTGGCTAGTATCGTGGGACTTTCGAAGATCTCCATGCCGAGGCTGGAGGGGCTGGATACGGCCAGCGCCCGGGAGCTGCGGAATTATCTGTACCAGATGCAGGAGCAGCTGGAATATATTTTGAGCAACATTGACACCGAGAATCTCTCGGGGGACTTACAGGAGAAGCTGAAATGAGTAATTTGAGCAACGCAAGAGCGCAGCTGGAGGAGTGGGAGGCGAAGAAGCCGGAAGACTACACCAGCAAATACAAAGACAGGATAGATGGCGTGATGGGTCAGCTGGACGGGATGAAGGATTTCAGCTATGACCCCACCCGGGATGCGGCCTACGAGCAGTATAAGAACAGCTACACCCGACAGGCAAAGCTGGCCAACGAGAACGCGCAGGCCAACGCCAGCGCCATCTCGGGCGGGTACGGCTCGAGCTATGGCACGCAGGCGGGCCAGAGCGCCTACCAGAATGCTATGGCAGGCTTGAGCAATGCCACGAACGGGCTGTACAGTCAGGCACTGAACCAGTACACCCAGAAAAAGAGCGACCTGCAGAGCCAGCTGAGCGGATACCAGCAAGCCGAGGCGCAGGACTACGAGAAGTACCAGACCAACTATCAGAACTGGGAGAACCAGCGCAACTACTATCAGAGCGTGTACAATCAGGCAGCCAGCGAGGAACAGGCAAAGAAGAACCGGCGCTCGGGATTTTGGAACACCGTAGTGAGCGTGGGAGCGACCCTGCTGCCCCTTCTTTTCATGTAAAGAAAAACGCCCTGCCCGGGAAGGGGCTGAGCGGTCAAAAACCTCTCCGTCACGCCTGACGGCGCGACACCTCCCCTAATAAGGGGAGGCTAAGAGGAAAGGAGATTAGAAAATGGGAGTTTTTAAGAGATACAAGGACGCGCAGGCGGCGCAGAAAAACGCCGAGAACGCGATGCCGGGGGTGTACCAGAGCAACTACACCGACCGAATCAACGAGGCACTGGACAGCATGGGCGCGGCCAGCAATGCGGGCTATGACGTAGGCACGGACAGCGAACTCTACCGGCAGTACCGCGCAGGGGCACAGGCGAATGCCAGAGCGGCAGCCGAGAACGCCGCTGCCGGTGCGGCCGCGCTGAGCGGCGGGTACGGCTCGAGCTATGCGGGCAGCGTGGCCCGGCAGGGATACCAGCAGGCCATGGCCAACGTGGACGGCGGGCTGGCCGGGCTGCGGGACAAGGCCCTGACTCTATACCAGCTGAAGCAGAACGGCCTCTCGGGACTGCTGAGCGCGCTGCAGAATCAGGACAGTCTCGAGGCGGCGGAGCATCAGGGGGCCGTGGCCAACGCGCAGGACTGGCGGGACTACAAGAAGAGCCGGGCAGACCAGGCGGCGCAGGAGAAGAGCGATTTCCTCTCGAACCTGTGGGAGATGGCGAAGAGTGTGGGCAGAGCCGGTCTGACGGCCTACGACACCTACAAGGGCTACACCCAGCAGCAGTGGGAGAACGAGTTTGCCCGGGAACAGTGGGAGTACAACAAAGAGCGCACCGGCCAGAGCGATGCACTGAATGCCTACGAGCAGGCGTTCAACCTGTACCAGCAGGGAGCGGGCGATGCCGCGAACGCCGTGCTGGGCCGGTATGGTCTGGATACCGGAATCTTCGACAATTACAGCGGCGCACCCATCACCCGCGCAGACAAGGCGGGTGCGCTCACGACCGCAGCCGGGCTGGCAGGCGGCGGCAGCGACGAGGCTGCACGGGCGGTGCTGGAACTGTACGGCCTGGATCCGAACTCTGTGGGAAATTACAGGACGATTGCAGGACGGCAGCTTGCAACGGCGCTGGCAACAAAGAGCGCAGGCAGCTCGGGCGGCTCTTCGGGCAGAAGGAGCAGCAGCGGTGCGAAAAGCAGCGGTGACAAAAGTGATGGCATCGAATGGAGTGCAAATAATCTGTTGACTGCCGCGGAAAAGTACGGAAGTTACAACAACGATAACCCGGCAAAGGATATTTACAAAAGAATTTTACAGGAAGGCGGGCTTCTGGAAACCCCGACAAACGGGATGAAGAGTATTACAGATGACGTGCTGAACCGTGTGGCAGGTTATGCGCAGCGTGGCATGAACGGCAGTGCCATTACGGTAAAGCTTCAGCACGAGGGATACAGCAACGAAGAAATTGCCGAGATTTTCAACCGTGCAGGGCTTTGACCGCAAGATACGTTCTCTTTTGCGTGCCAAAAGAGAACCAGAAAAGCACCAGCGATTTCGACGCGCTGGATCCACGAGAAAGGGGCTGCTCGCCCCTTTCAGACCCCAAAGGAGAAGTCGAAACGGAAAAAAGCTAGCCGCTTCGCTAAACGCTTTTTTCTCGTTTCTCCGATTGGAATGAGAACGAGAGACCGGGAGGACGATAAACATGGCTTGGACGGCAGCAGATATTAACAGGCTGGCGCAGGGAAGCAACAACCAGAAAAAATGGACAGCGAATGATATTGCAGCGCTGGCAAATGGAACGAACAGCCAGAAAGCAGATACGAAAGAGCAGGTTGCAAAGAAGACCGACCCGGACAGCACCCGGGCCAGAGCCTTGAAGCAGTACACCGAGCGGCACATAAGCGACATGGGGGAGGTGGATGCGAGGAACGATACCAGCCTTGCCGGAAGAGTATCGACCGGGAAGAAACCTCTCAGTCAGGCTGCGCCTGCGACCGCTGAAAGGGCGCTGGACATGGGGCAGAAGTGGGGCGTACCTGCGAAGAGCGGGAACGTGCTGGAGAACGTGGGCAGCGGGGCCATGGCCTACGGCACCGGCCGGGCGCAGGAGCTGAGAGCCAGCTTTGCCAAGGACAGCGTACCGGACGAGTTTGACCGCATCAACCAGTGGCTGGACACCGGGGACAACAAGAATCTGGCCGACGCGGTGCGCCGGGTGGATAACACCCACGGCGCGTACACGGACGCCGACCTGATCAAGAAGGGCGGCTGGACACAGGCGCAGATCGACGAGGCCCGAAAGATGAACGCTGCGCTGGACGCCATCCCCGCATGGCAGCGGGGCGTGCGCCGGACGGCGAACACCATCGGCGGAATCGCGGACACGGTGGCAGCTGCCCCGGTGCTGGGCGCGGAGTACGGAGTACAGGCGGACAAGAACATCGCGGCCACCATGGAAAACTGGGAGAAGGTACGGCAGGAGATCAAGGGCGACGAACACGCCCAGAGCCTGTTTGACCTTTTGACTGACGTAGACATGGACTATAACCCCACATGGCCGGAGAGCCGGAACCGGGAGCTGATCTCGATGGGGTACAACTCCAAGGAGATCCGGGAGATGCGCCAGAAGCTGGCGGGGTTGGAAGTGGGCGACGGCATCGACAAGAACCAGAGCGTGGGCTACCAGCTCTACGACCGCGGGCAGCAGCTGACGGCTGCGGCCCAGAGCGGCCTGAGCCCGACTCAGCGGGCCGT
>ENA-UONV01003170-UONV01003170.1-human-gut-metagenome-genome-assembly--contig:-CS4-NODE-3170-length-11316-cov-4.532368_pt1 | contig 11316 bp, 7 predicted proteins | sample MGYA00242461_ERZ724008 | MGnify/ENA metagenome assembly ERZ724008 | reverse complement strand
CAATCACATAGAGTTCTCGCCCGCAACAATCTCCATATCAAAGAAATCAAAATAATTGGGTGATACTTCCGTAAGATCTATCAGCAAACCTTCGCCACCATTCAGATTGCGAACACCCACTCCATTTCCCATGCGCAATGGCAAGTCATATTGCTTCATGGCAACATCTGCAATAGCAGGATTCTTCCTCAGCTCGTTCCGCAAGGTCTTATAATCGGCACCGAATGCACCCCAGCCGTTCACATAAAACACATTTTTATTATCAAACCCGAGGTCTTGAGATAAGAGTGTGTCGATCTGTCTACCGAAAAAGAACACAATTATCAGGAGACTTATCGAAGAAGTGAATTGTATGATGACAAGTGCTTTCTGGAAAGCCGACATCTTCTTGCCGCGAAATTTACCGCCAATCGTTTCTATGATACCGAATTTCGTCATTCTGAATGCCGGAAAAGAACCTGCTACCAAAATAGTAACAATCAGCAGGCAGAAGAGAAATACATAAAGCTGCGGACTGGCAAAATCGATAATAGTTGTGGAACCTGTATAATTATTGAATACGGGTAGCGTCAGCATAGCCAGCAACAATCCTCCAGCTATGGAAATAAAAACATAAACGGCTGTCTCTTTATAGAATTCCAGTATCAGGGCTTTCCGTCCGGCACCCTGAGATTTCTTGATCCCGATACTTTTAGCGCGTATGAATGCAGTGGATATAAACAAATTAGTGAAATTAATACAGCCTATTATCAGGATTACAAGAGCCGTGAACACTAATATCTGCAAGAAACTTTTGTCGCCCTTCACAGCATTATCAAATCCGGGGTCTGTCTTACTGAAATGTATATCTTTTATAGGCTCCAGTCCCACTTTATTATATGCATCTTTTAGGAAACCACCTGCCCCGGTTTTATTAATTTGAGTAAGGCGTTCCCCTATTAGATCTAAATCGGCACCGGGTGAAAGAATGAAGTAAGTATCATAGTAAAAGCCGCTATCCCACTCCCAACTCTTGAAATAACTAAATAGAGGAAATATGACCTCAGCCTGTATATGTGCATTACGGGGAATATCATACATTATCCCCGAAATAAAGAAGTCATAACCATGCGATACAATCCGTTGCCCGATGGGATCTTCATCCGGAAAGTACTTCCTGGCAGCCGATTCCGTAATAATCGCGTTATTCGTTCCTGAAAATGCAGTCTCAATATCCCCTTCTTTTAAGGAAAAACCAAAAAAGGAAAAGAAGTTAGTGTCAGTCACAATGGATGGCACCCCAAAATGCACCATATTATGGAAAGTGACTCCCATAGGTCTACCTACAATCCGACACATTTTTTCAATAGAAGGAAGTTCTTTCTCAGCAATCTCTCCCAGTGGCTTGAAGGAGGTGGCTGCCCTGACCGGCTTGCCATTGAGTTCGAAACTCTGCACAACCCTATACATTCTGTCCCCATCGGGATAGAAATCATCATAAGTAAGCTCGTTTATAGCCCATAAACCGACGATTATGGAAACCATGATACTAAGGCTGAGGCTACAGATATTAAGTGTCCCTACTACCTTCTGCTTATTGAAGTTTCTAATAAATTGTTTCATTGGGTCAATTGTTCTTTTTAAAGTTACAGCCGACTATCCGGCACCAAAGATAGAATTTAATTGGTTTTCTCTGCAAATAATATATCCAAATCCATGCCAAAAGGATACAGGGCTAATAATCAAACGATTAATTTAACGTCTAAGAATATAAGTGTTAAGTAAGTTTACAGTCAGTGGAAAAATAAAGCATTTTATTACCAAGCGTCTGGAAATCCCTACTATATTTATTTACTCCGTTGTCCTCCTTTCTTTTCCAGATAATTAAAAAGTCTTCATTTGCAGATTTTCCCAAGAAATTTCGTATTTTTGCGTTCGACTGAAAAATTCAGTGATTATTCAGAATAGATATTCCCGAAATAGATATGAGCGAAGACTTTGAAGCACCGAAAGACGACTTGGAAAAGAACCTCCCGGAAGGGAACGAAGGACATTCGGATTATAAACCCGCTGACACGAAAGACGTAAAAGCAAAATACCAACTTAGCGGTATGTACCAGAATTGGTTTCTGGATTATGCTTCATACGTTATTCTGGAACGTGCCGTACCCCACATCAATGATGGTTTAAAGCCTGTGCAGCGACGCATCTTGCACTCCATGAGGCGTATGGAAGATGGACGTTACAATAAAGTGGCAAACATCGTAGGACATACCATGCAGTTTCACCCGCACGGTGATGCTTCCATCGGTGATGCATTGGTGCAGCTGGGACAGAAAGATTTGCTTGTAGACTGCCAGGGAAACTGGGGTAATATACTCACCGGCGACGGTGCGGCTGCTCCCCGTTACATCGAGGCACGTCTGTCTAAGTTTGCACTCGATGTGGTATTCAACCCTAAAACAACCGAATGGAAACTCTCCTATGACGGACGCAATAAGGAACCGGTAACTCTACCGGTAAAGTTCCCTTTGCTCCTGGCACAAGGGGTAGAAGGTATTGCCGTAGGTCTTTCTTCCAAAATACTTCCCCATAACTTCAATGAGCTTTGCGATGCATCCATCCGCTATCTGCACGAGGAAGAGTTCAAGCTCTATCCGGATTTTCAGACTGGCGGTAGTATCGACGTTTCTAAATACAACGACGGTGAACGCGGAGGTGCAGTGCGTGTACGTGCTAAAATCGAGAAGATCGACAACAAGACACTTGCCATCAAAGAAATTCCTTACGGTAAGACGGTAGCCAGTGTTTGTGACTCCATTGTGAAAGCAAGTGAGAAAGGCAAGATCAAGATAAAGAAAGTAGAAGACCTCACGTCCGGAAACGTGGAGATACTCGTTCATCTTGCCCCCGGCGTTTCTTCGGACAAAACAATCGATGCCCTGTATGCCTTCACGGACTGCGAGGTTAGCATATCACCTAACTGTTGCGTCATCGACGACCAGAAACCTCATTTCCTCACCATTAGCGATGTACTGAGAAAATCGGTAGACAATACCCTATCCTTGCTACGCCAGGAACTGGAAATACGCAAAGACGAAATACTGGAAAGTCTGCACTTTGCTTCACTGGAAAAGATCTTCATCGAAGAACGCATTTATAAAGACAAGGAATTTGAGCAAGCCAAGGATATGGATGCTGCTTGCGCACATATCGACGAACGTCTGACGCCTTATTATCCACGATTCATACGCGAAGTAACTAAAGAGGATATCCTCAAATTGATGGAGATAAAGATGGGACGTATCCTCAAGTTCAACTCTGACAAAGCGGAAGAACTCATTGCTCGCATGAAAGCGGACATAGAGGAAATAGACCATCATTTGGCAAATATCGTGGAATATACGGTAGACTGGTATTTAATGCTGAAAAACAAATACGGCAAGAATTTCCCACGCCGCACAGAATTGCGAAACTTCGACACCATCGAAGCAAGTAAAGTGGTGGAAGCCAACGAAAAACTATATATCAACCGTGAAGAAGGCTTCATCGGCACAGGTCTGAAGAAGGATGAATTCCTGTGTAACTGCTCAAGTCTTGATGATGTCATCATCTTCTTCCGGGACGGACGCTATCTGGTTACTCCCGTATCCGACAAGAAGTTCGTAGGCAAGAATATTCTCTATGCCAACGTTTTCAAGAAGAACGACAAGCGTACAATCTACAACGTTGTCTATCGCGACGGAAAAGAAGGTACACAGTATATCAAGCGGTTTGCCGTAACAAGCATCATCCGCGACCGTGAATATGATGTAACTCAAGGTACGCCCGATTCACGCATCATGTACTTCACAGCCAATCCTAACGGTGAAGCGGAAGTCATCAAAGTAACCCTGAAACCCAATCCGCGTGTGCGCCGCATTATCTTCGAAGAAGATTTCAGCAACATCAGCATCAAGGGACGCCAGGCAAGAGGTAATATACTAACCAAGCTTCCGGTGCACAAGATTGCCCTGAAACAGCGTGGCGGATCAACACTGGGCGGACGGAAAGTCTGGTTCGACCGCGACGTGCTTCGACTCAACTATGACGGACGGGGTGAATATCTGGGAGAATTCCAGAGTGACGACAGCATCCTGGTAGTACATGATAACGGAGATTTCTACATCACCAACTTCGACCTTAGCAATCACTATGAGGCTAACATCCGAATATTGGAGAAATTTGATCCGAACAAGGTATGGACCGCTGTGCTCTACGATGCAGATCAGCAGAATTTCCCGTATATCAAACGTTTCTGCATGGAAGCAACCAACCGCAAGCAGAACTATATGGGAGAGAACAAGAATAATCGCCTTATTCTGTTGACGGACGAATGTTATCCCCGCCTGGAAATTATATTCGGCGGACATGACAGTTTCCGCGAACCGATGATTATAGAAGCTGATGAATTTATTGCCGTAAAAGGTTTCAAGGCAAAAGGCAAACGCATCACTACGTTCACGATGGAAACCGTCAATGAACTGGAACCTACAAGGCAACCCGAAGTTCCTGAGGAAACGGAAGAGCAGAATGAAGAAGAACCGGAAATACTGGACCCGGATCATGGCAAAAGTGAAGACGATATCCGGGACGAGATAACAGGACAGATGAAACTGTTTTAAGTGATTAACGGCTAATGATTAGTGATAAGCAACTCTATCAATGAAGCTAAATAAGATTGGTGTAATACTAATGGGATGTCTGCTTCTGGCAGGCGGAAGTATACAGGCGCAAAGTGTGGAAGACAGGGCGCTACAGGAATTAAGAGCGGACTCTTCGGCCCGGACACGTTTTATAACCCGTGCCACCATGTATGGCGTCGGTTACACCAATGTGTACGACACTTACCTGTCACCGCAGGAATACAAAGGTATAGACTTCCGCATTTCACGCGAGAGCATGCGCATGACCAAGTGGATGAATGGCAACGTATCCCTGCAAAGTTTTTTCCAGGCTGATTTCGGTTATACCCACAACCGTGTGGATAACAACAATACATTCTCCGGGCTTGCCAACTGGAATTACGGGTTGCACTACAACTTCCCGATTACTTCCAACTTCAAGTTGCTTGCCGGAGGGTTGATCGATCTCAACGGTGGCTTTGTCTACAATCTGCGCAATGGCAATAATCCGGCACAGGCACGCGCTTATATCAATCTGGATGCATCCGGAATGGCAATATGGGATTTACGGATCAAAAACTATCCCATCAGCCTGCGCTATCAGGTTAATCTTCCTTTTGCAGGCGTTATGTTCTGCCCGAATTACGGACAATCGTACTACGAGATATTTACGCTGGGCAACTGGGGCGGAGTGATAAACTTCACCTCCCTGCACAATCAGCCATCTTTGCGGCAAATGCTGACTGTTGATTTTCCGGTAGGAAGGGCAAAAATGCGCCTGGCTTATCTCTGGGATGCACAACAGGCAAAAGTAAATGACATAAGGATGCATACCTACTCGCACGTATTTATGGTAGGTTTCGTAAAAGAGTTGTTTCTCATTCGTGATAAGAAAAGAAAATAGAGTGATAAAGCGACACCGTATTAAGGTGATAGAATAATGAAAATAAAAGGAATATATCATATTAAATTAAGGTGGCTTGGAATACTTTTCATATTGCTGCCATTGTTTTCAAGCTGCATTCGGGAAGAAGAGTTCAACAACTCTCCGCAAGGCAATTTCGAAGCTTTGTGGAAGATTATCGACGAACAATATTGTTTCCTTGACTATAAACAGATAGACTGGAATGCCATTCATGACGAGTACCAGCCTCTTATTACTTCGAATATGCCCAACGATGGGTTATTCCAAGTACTTGACAGTATGCTGGCGGAACTGAAGGATGGCCATGTCAATCTGTACAGTTCTTCGAATATGGCCCGATACTGGGACTGGTACCTGGATTATCCACGCAATTTCAACGAGGGTATCATTGAACGGCAGTATCTTGGAAAGAGTTACCGTATCGCCGGTGGCCTCAAATATAAAATCCTTGAAGACAACATAGGGTATATCTATTACGAATCATTCTCCAATGGTGTCGGCAACGGTAATCTGGACGAAGTTCTCTCCTACCTTGCTCCATGTAGCGGACTGATTTTCGATGTACGAAATAACGGCGGAGGTAATCTTACTTACTCTGAGCGTATTGCCTCCCGCTTCACTAATGAAAAGGTATTGACGGGATACATCCAGCATAAGACAGGAAAGGGACACAGTGATTTCTCTGATCCTGAACCTATTTATCTGGAACCATCCAACAGCATTCGTTGGCAGAAGAAGGTAATGCTCCTCACCAATCGCCACTCTTACAGTGCGACGAATGATTTCGTGAACGCTATGCGCTACTTTCCTAATGTCACTTTAGTAGGTGACAAAACCGGTGGTGGTTCAGGTTTGCCTTTTTCTTCGGAACTTCCTAACGGCTGGGGAGTACGTTTTTCTGCCAGCCCGCATCTGGATGCCGAAAAGCAACATATCGAATTCGGCATTGATCCGGATGAGAAAGTAAATATGGCAAAAGAAGATGAAGACAAAGGGATAGATACGATCATTGAAAGGGCACGGAAACTCTTAAAAGTGGTTCAATAAATACTTTCTGCACCAAACTATTTGCTGAAAAGAAAAATCTTTCTATCTTTGCCGTCGCTTAACAAGAAAGCCACTGCGGGTGTGGCGTAATTGGCAGCCGCGCCAGACTTAGGATCTGGTGCCGAGAGGCGTGTAGGTTCGAGTCCTATCACCCGCACATAGATTAGAAAAAGGGGTTATGTCTCACGACACAACCCCTTTTTCTTTTCAAAGTCAGAACTATCTTTTCCTTATCTTACCTACTAACTTTTTAATGGAGCCAAAACCTATTGTAGGAGCATGTGCATGACAAGTATCAAAAACAACAAATTGTCTGGGCTCCACTTCGATAAGTTCACTAATAGAATCGTCAAAGAACTGAATATCTTTTATGGTATCCATCTGAGCTTTCGGAAATTTGCACTCGCTACGCAATTTGTAACCATAGTTTTCAGCTACTGAAATAGGCATCTGTAAATCAAGATAATTATCGTGTATTTCAAGTAATGCCTTTTCCTGCTCTTTCATATCACATTCTATTATAATCACCCAAGCATTATCACCATCCAAGATATAAGTACCTGGTTCTATATCAATTAGATCAGTAGTATCTATAAAATGGAAAAGTACTGCAAATGATGGATTTAAGGCTTCCCAAAAAGCCCTGGTTTCAGTATCAAAGTTTTGAGCAATCGGTTGCATAAACACTTGCCTTTTTGCACAACCACACATTGTAAGAGACACGCAGAGCACAACTAATGATCTCTGTATAGTCAATAAAAGTTTCTGTAACTTCATTTTATAAGATTATTTTCACATTATATCCTAAATATGGGATTCCTATCCGGACCTCGTATTTTAAACTATAATCCCAACGCAGTCAATGGAACACGTGTAATCGCCATATCCTCTTTACCTACGGAATATAAAGTATATAACCATCCATTTAATATCATAGAACTGGAATAAGCATAGCCAAAATTTCGTCCTTTGATACTTGTAAATCGATATTTCCTGGGTGCATCAGCACGTAAAACATATACACAATCGAATTTATATCCGTCCTTACTAACTGACACAGTCATCGGATCCCGGTCTAAATATAAGGCTTGATCAAAACTATATGCATTTTGGTTGCCTATCAGCAATACAGTCCCATCACCTAATGAAATTGCCTGCGCTCTGCTTGGTGAATCCGGAATATCTGTCGGATAAGGAATACCCCACCCACCTACTCCATCATTGAAGCTTACATAAATTCTATTATCATGTACCGGATTCTGTGAGGTTCCCCAGTCACGTAACATGAGTACCAGTCCTCCATCTTTAGCCCGATAGATAAAACTTTCTATTAATTTATGGTCATCAATCGCCGTACGCAGTACTCCCCATGTGTCTGCCGCCCACCAACTGATTTGATTGTTCTCTCGATACCAATTACGTAGTCGGACACCTATGGGTGGAGCCATAGCTGAAACAAGACCTTGCATGTATACAGGCAATTTTCCACCATCAGGTAAGTTTTCCACCAGAAATGGTTGCCCGAATTCCCCTTTTTCGTTCACAGTACGGGCAATCGGATATACTTTGGCACCATGTACGTAGGTAATGGCATATAACACATCATCAATAATCGCCCATCTATCAGGTTTCAGATGAATGCCTTTTTCAGTACGAGGCAATACAGGACCAGGAGCAGGAAACAATTCTTTTGCCTCCGACCACTTTCCCCACGTATCAGAAGTGGCATATAGTACACGTTGTCCTGGAGCATCTTCCCCTAAAGGATGATTTCCCCACATTGCATAAAACTTACCTTTATAATTAATCAGACAAGCATAATGATTATAAGCGCCATCCTCCTGGGTCAGTGGCTGCCACACTAATGTATGCTCAGCCTCGTATAATACAGGGAATCCTGCACCTGCAGAAAGGTCAACAGTTGGCATTTGAGCATTCCACATTGGTACAACCGGTATCCCTTGCTTAGTCACCTTATTCGTTTTAAAGGTTTTTGTTCCTACTTTCACTTCAATCTCACCTTGATTGCCACCACCCGGAAAGGATTTTTCTGAAGACGTTTGACAACAAATATTGGATAGCTGAATAAAAACAAGCAAGCCAGTTATCAATACTTTTTTCAAATTATCCATAATATTTTTATTTAGTAACCAACTGTTTGTTCCAATTTAGCACCAACATTGCTATCAATAGCTGTCTGTGGAATAGGCCACCACTGGTGAAAATCTTGTATAGAAGTCCGGGTAAGCTCTCGAATACTATATTTCTTTACCCTATCCACCAGTCTCCCCATTCGTACCAATGTTCTGCGGCGAGGTTCCTCAGCAATCAATTCTCTGGCACGTTCATCCAAAATGTAATCTTCCGTTACGTCGGATGCTTGAATCGGTTTTGCTTTTGCACGTTCACGTACCACGTTAATATCCTTAGCCGCATTTTCCAAATCATTCAACCTAAAGTAAGCTTCGGCACGCAACAAATAAGTTTCAGCCAATCGGTATACTATGAAATCCTGATAGGTACGCCCGGACCAAGATGTACTCGTATTGGTTAATGTACCTATATCTCCTTCTATTTTACGAGGATAAGGATAAACATTTTGCATAGTATCGATTTCTGTTTTCCTTGGTTCTACTAACTGCCCGAAATAGGCCGATTTCGGATTTGTGTAACGGAACTCTCTGCGCATATTATACACAGAATTACGCATATCATTGTCCCAGTTTCCTTTCCAGACACTATATAAGAAATAAGGCGTAGGACGTATCTGTCCGGTTCCTCTTCCCATACTATCAACGACAACCATACCTGACTTTCCGGCAGGGTCAGTAAGCCTTTCATACCAAGGTCCCCAATTTCTCAAACGGTTATTGCCATTACTACCACCTTGTCCACCCAATGTCATATCTTCAAACTGCCACACATAAATGGATTCTAAATTACCGGCATCACGATTCTGATTACCATCTTTGAACATATCAGAGAAGGGATCTCCCGGCTCATTCATTTTGGTACCAAAACGCTCATCCATCAACTTATATAAACCGGAATTTATGACTTTATTAGCACTTTCTACAGCTAATTGATATTCTCCAAGACTAATATAAACTTCAGTCAGCAGATGATCAGCAGCAGCTTTCACAATCCGGCCTTGCTTTTTCACCGTTGGAGGTAGCCATTTGGAAGCGTATTCCAGATCAGCACGCGCAGACTGGAGGACCTCTTCACGGGTATTTCGCACAAAATTAGTTTTGGGACTAACATAAATAGTATCTATAATAGGTACTCCCCCATACAGATTAGCCAACATATTATGCGTATAAGCCCTGAAAAACTTAGCTTCGGCAATCATTGCATTCTTTTTTTCTTCACTACTCCATATATCAGCCAACTCCGGTTTACTGGCATATGCAATGATGGTATTAGCTATAGGAAACATACTCTCGTAAGCCCAATCCCACACATATTTAGTCACGGTACTAGTTGGAGTAAGTAGGGTATTATAATTATTACTGGAAGCTGAATTATTGCCAAACGACGCAATGTCTGTTGATGCACTCATTATATAAAAATAGCGGGAGGCATCACGAGCAGCCATCTCATCACGGGCAGCCTTATGCATAGCAGTCATATAGGCTTCAAAACCTATTTCGGAGGTTAAGACTCCTTCTGTACTATAATTAGAAAGAGGCACTTCATTAAGAAAATCCGAACTGCATGCTTGGCCGGTAACTATCAACAATACGGCACACAGTATTTTACTTGTTAGATCGACGAGTGTTCTCATTTTTTTCTTGTATTAGTATTTTTAATATTACTCAAATAAATTAGTATTAAAAGCCTAACTTAAATCCTATTGTATATGTACGAGCAATAGGATATCTTTCTGATGAGATTGATTCAGGATTAGTACCCAACCAATCTGTAAATGTCAGCAAGTTCTTTCCACTCAAAAATACACTGAGATTAGATAAATGATGCTTAGTCAGGAATTTCTGAGGAAAGCGGTAGGACAATGATACTTCTTGTACGCGAATGAAACTGCGGTCGGAATACCAGTTATGCCCAAGCACACTTCTTCTATATTCAAGTGAAGGACGGGAATTTGATTTATTTTCCGGAGTCCACCATCCCCCATCATACATATTAACAGGGCGGACAGGATCCAGACTATTGTTATAGAAATCCAAATCATTGAATGTCCCAATCCAACCTTGCATTGCATTAATGAAGATAGACAAATCAAAATTCTTATAACTGAAGTTATTAGTAATACCCCAACGATACTTAGGCTGGCTACCCTGTCCTATAATTGTACGGTCATGTTCAGCTTCAACCTTACCATCATCATTCAAATCTCTGAATCGTGCATAGCCAGGTGCATATCCTGCAGGAAGCTCATCGCCCTCCTGATAGATTCCATCAAATACATAATCATAATATACATTAATAGGCTTCCCAATGAACCAACTATTACCAATGTCATCATCTTCTTTACCATCCCCGTTAGCATCTTCACCATACAAACTCACAATCTTATTCTTGTTATGTGAGAATACAAAGCTTGTGCTCCACTCAAAATCTTTATTACGGATGTTCACTGTATTTAAGGTCAATTCAATACCTTTATTATTTACCTCTCCTAAGTTCGTCCATATAGATGAATATCCTGTCATCACAGGAATAGACCGCTCTACCAAC
>ENA-UONV01003157-UONV01003157.1-human-gut-metagenome-genome-assembly--contig:-CS4-NODE-3157-length-11340-cov-5.273195_pt1 | contig 11340 bp, 16 predicted proteins | sample MGYA00242461_ERZ724008 | MGnify/ENA metagenome assembly ERZ724008 | reverse complement strand
AGAACCGAAGCGAAACGAAATCACACTCGCACACATGAATCATTGCCGAGAAGATGTCAAGGAGCGCATCGAGTATGAAATACTTGCTAAGCAGTATCCCGGTAATGACTATCTCGAAGCAATCGTTGAGCTGATGGTTGAAACCCTTTGTTCGGCAAAGCTGAACATTAGAATTGCTGGCGACGAACTGCCTGCGGAAGTCGTCAAAGAACGGCTCATGCAGGTAGACAGCGAGATTGTTGGATTTGTTTTAGACTGCCTGAAAATGAACACCACCAAGGTGCGAAATATCAGGCAGTATTTATTAACAACGCTGTATAACGCCCCTGTCACTATAGGCAGTCACTTTACCTCGCTTGTGAATCATGACCTTTACGGAACAGACGATTAGCAAGAAGAAAAAACAAGCAAAGGAGCTGATGAATAATGCAGGAAGAAGTAGAAATGCGAGCCGTAACCCTTGCAATCTCAACATCAAAGCTGTCCGGCAGACTTCTCAAAGCGGCTATTGCTAAGGTTTTGAAAGAAGCTAATAAGCCGAGAGATAAATCCCCCACAGTAAAGCACGGCAAGCAGTCTTTGAAGGAGCTTATGGCAAAAGATGCAGGAGCTTCAAGCATTGAAGCAACAAATCTGCGTGTAGGCTCTTTCGACCGAGTTGCAAGAAAGTACGGCGTAGATTATGCCGTCTACAAGGAAAAGACAGCCGGAAACAAGGACAAGTATTATATATTCTTCAAGGGCAGAGACGCTGACGCAGTTTCTGCCGCTTTTAAAGAGTACTCAGCCAATCAGATACGAAAAGAAACAAACCGACCGTCGGTGGTGGCTAAGCTGCATAAACTTGTGGAACAGGTAAGGAACACTATCAAGAATCCGGTCAGGAACAAGGATAAGGGGCTGGAGCTGTGAACATGAAAAAGATAAATATCAAGAAGCTAATTATTCCTAATTTGCCTTATGCCTTTATCGCCCTGCTTTTCACAAAGTTAGGACAGGCAGTAAGACTGTCCCCCGGAAATGACATCGCTTCAAAGCTCAGAGGAATCTTAGACGGACTGGATATGGCTTCGCAGTCTGCGATGCCGAGCTTTCATACGTTTGACTTGCTCATCGGCATTGCAATAGCTGTAATCATCCGGCTTATCGTCTATGTCAAAGGCAAGAACGCCAAGAAGTTTCGCAAAAATGAAGAATACGGCTCGGCAAGATGGGGCAGGCATGAGGATATAGAGCCTTACATAGACCCCGCGTTTGAGAATAACATAATCCTTACCCAAACGGAGCTTCTTACTATGAACAACCGTCCCAAGAGCCCTAAGACGGCAAGGAATAAGAACGTATTAATAATCGGCGGCTCAGGCTCAGGCAAGACAAGGTTCTGGCTTAAGCCTAATCTTATGCAGTGCCAGTCGGATAAGTACCCATGCTCATTCGTTGTCACAGACCCGAAGGGTTACAATAATATAGGACAGAGAAAAAGTCACACGGTAAGACGAAAATCTCCTGCCATGTGGCTTTTTCTGTACCCTATATAAATTTTCCAGAAAGGAGGAAGCCAATGGAAACCAAGAAAACCAAGTACACAGCCCTCTATGAGCGATTGAGCCGTGACGATGAAATGCAGGGCGAATCCAACAGCATTACCAACCAGAAGAAATATCTGGAAGAGTATGCACGGTCACAGGGATTTAAGAATATCCGCCATTTCACGGACGATGGTTATAGTGGTGTTGATTTCAACCGCCCCGGCTTTCAAGCTCTGATTGCCGCAGTCGAGGCAGGAGAAGTCGATATTGTATGCGTAAAGGATATGTCGAGGTTTGGGCGTAACTATCTGAAAGTCGGCTTTTACACGGAAATCATGTTTCCCGAAAAAGGTGTCCGATTCATCGCCATCAACAACGGAGTGGATAGTGCCAATCCAAGCGAGAATGACTTCACTCCGTTTTTGAACATTATGAACGAGTGGTACGCAAAGGACACAAGCAACAAAATCCGAGCTATCTTCCGTTCAAGAATGCAGGACGGAAAAAGATGCAGCGGTGCTATCCCTTATGGCTATAAGCGTAACCCGGAGGACAAGAACCATCTGCTGATTGACGAGGAAGCCGCAAAAGTAGTCCGCAGGATATTCCAGATGATTATTGACGGTATGGGGACAAAGGCGATTGCAAATAAGCTGTCCGAGGAAAAGGTGCTGATACCGTCTGCCTATCTGGAACAGTCCGAGCATGGGCAGAGCCGAAACCACAGCTACCATGACCCCTACCGTTGGAACTGCACCGCAGTTGCCTACATTCTTGAAAAGCAGGAATATATGGGGCATACCGTGTTGGGCAAGACCATCTGCGAGAACTTCAAGACCAAGGAGCGAAGAAAAGCTACTCCCGATGAACTTATCATCTTCGAGAATACCCATGAAGCCATTGTCGATGAAGAAACATGGCATCTGGCACAGAAGCTCCGCAGGAAAACAAAGCGCACTCTGGCAAACGGGACTTACTCCCACCGCCTGTCTGGACTGCGGAAAACGCCTGTCCTATGCAAGCCCACACTCACAGCACAGAGCAGACGGAAAAACCTACGATGCAGACAGCAACTTCCGCTGTCCTACCTACAAATCCATGTACGGCGAGTGTACGATGCACTTTATCAAGGCATCCACTCTGGACAGTCTGGTTGATGAAGCTATCCGTAAGGTTGCCGCCTATGTTCTGAAAGATGAACAGGCATTTTTACAGCAAGTCAAAGAGCTTACAAGTGCCAGTCAAGCAGTTGTGCAGACCGACAGCAAAAAAGAGCTTGTTACCGCAAAAAAGCGTATTGCAGAACTGGATAATTTCATCAAGAAACTCTATGAGGGCAACGCATCCGGCAAGATACCAGACAGGCAGTTTGAAAAGCTCATGGCTCAGTATGACACCGAGCAACAGGAGCTTGAAGCAAGGGTCGCTGAAATTGAAGCGAGGATCAGCGAACTCCGGCAAGAGGAAGAAAGCGGAGAAATGTTTGTCCGACTGGTAAAGAGATACCGTGACTTTACGGAAATCACGCAGACCATGCTCAATGAGTTTATTGACAAAATCGTTATCTTTGAAGCCACAGGCGGCAGAACGGTCAACCGTAGCCAGAGGATTGATATTTACTTCAATTTCATCGGTCAGTTTGTAGTGGAAGATACCGAAGAAGAAATCCTGTCACAGCAAGAGGAAGAAAAGCGACTGGCAGAACTCAAAGAGCAGGAACGCAAAGGCCGCAGAAATGAGACTGTCCGCAGATACAGACAGCGTAAAAAAGAGAAGCAAGCCGCAGAAGCGGAAGCCGAAAAATCCCGTTGTGCGTAATAATCAAAAAAATATATTTCAAGGAGGACACACTATGGAACTCAAATTTATCAAGTGCGGAGACTACTATGTTCCCGACATCAAGCTGAAAGAAACGAATATCCGTCTCGGAAAATGGGGGCGTATGAGAAAGGAGTATCTGCGACTGGCACACCCCATCACTTTCTCCGAAATGGTACTGTCCGAAACGCTCTATGAGCATTGTGCGGAGATTGAGGAAACCGCCAAGAAACGACTGGAAATCATCATTCCACAGCTTGCAAAGGCATATGGCGTAACGGAGCAGTTGAAAGCCGAGAACCAAATTGAATGGGTTCGCCAGATGAACGCTTGTGTTGCACAGGCAGAGGAAACCATCAAGGGCGAATTGATTTACTGCTGAGAAAGGAGCGTGACCTATGATTTTAGATGCCATCTTTGACGGGCAGATTTATCCGTCAGAAACTGTTGTTCCGAAATGCAGAGCATTTTGGGAAGCCAATGAAGCCGCTACAAACATTATGAGCTACCTTGAACAGAAGTTAAACAAAGAGGACTATGAGAAGTTGGAACGGCTCAATGACCGTCTGGCAGACAGCCAGAACATTCAGAACAAAGAGCAATTCAAATTTGGTTTTGCTATGGGTGTTCTGCTGATGAAAGAAGTCTATGAGCATCCAGAGTTTAAGCCGAAAGAATAAACCGAATTTCATAAGTCCAGACCCAACAATTTCATATCGTAAGCAAAGCGACAGGTATTTCCTTGTGAAGTCTCTGTCGCTTTTCATTTTCACAATTTCAAGGAGGATTTATCTATGAGAATGTCTATGAACGAAAAGAAAGCCCTTTATGCCTTTGGCTGTCCGAACCGTGAAGCCACCGTTGAACGCTTGCGTTTCGTGGCTGCACTTGCTCCCGATCCTGCGGCAAAGAAGCTGTTCTATATGCTGTCCGTCAAGTTGGACGATGAAAGCTGCGACAAGTGGTATCGCTGTTTCTTCTACAACATGAGACTGGAAGTGGAACGCTTCGCCCATCACAAGTACCACTCCGGCAATCAGCCGATTTCTATTAGGGAGAGATTGCATGAGTAAGTTGACGAAGTATGAAAAGGAAACCATCGTCCTGTTCAACGAGGGCGAGGACACAGCACACATCCAGACCTACAATGCCGGACTGAGAAACAGATTGGCGGCATTCTCCAAGAAGCACCCCGACCTCTGCCGACTGGATAAGACCTATGAGCAAGGCGGTGTGTCCTATGTTCTGGACAAATCCCGACTGTCCATCCGTCTGCAACCGCCGTACAGCGAGGAACGCAGACGAAAAGCAAGCGAGAACGCCAAGCAAAACGGTTTCGCCAGTCAGACGGAATAATGTAGCGTTTAGGGTTGATATGCGGTCAAAATGTCGGGTCTGCATCCAATGCTTTGACCGTAACTACATACGGGAATATAAAGTATCATCCAAATGCGTTTTGGGGCAGAAAACTGGTTTGGGGTGAGTTTTTGAAGTTTGGACGATGGGAATTGTAACTTCCTTATGAACATTTTCTTAAACCTCTTGATTTTTATTAGGTAACGTACTATAATGTTAAAAGTCGGTATAATTCAAAGGATTACCATGCCCTTTCATAAAAACGATGGGAGGAGAGAAAGATGGCTCGAATTGACAAAGGTGCTTTGACAAAATTAGAGATTATCACAGAAGCTACAAAACAGTTTCTTGAAAAGGGATATACAAATACATCTGCCAATGCCGTTGCAAAGGCACTGGGAATGAGCCAAGGCAATCTGACCTTCCATTTTCCCACCAAAGAACATCTTCTGGCGATTCTGGTTGATATGCTCTGCGATTTTCAATGGAAGCGTATGGAGCAAGAAGCCAACGAGGGCTACAGCTCCATTATGGCGATCTGCTTGGAACTGACCGCTATGGCAAGTGCTTGTGAAGGCGATGAAACCATTAAGGACTTTTTCCTTTCGGCGTATTCAAGTCCGCTTTGCCTGGACATCATTCGCAAAAACGATGCGAAGCGAGCAAAGGAAGTCTTCGGTGCTTACCGACCGGATTGGACGGATACGCATTTCGCAGAAGCGGAGATTCTTGTATCCGGTATCGAGCACGCAACGCTGATGGTTGCCGGTGATCCTGTAACGCTGGAAGCAAGAATTACAGGTGCGCTGAACAGTATCCTTACTATATACGGCGTACCCGAAGAAACCAGAAATATCAAACTGCAAAAAGTGTTTGCCCTCGACTATATTGGTCTCGGTAAGCGTGTACTTGAAGAATTTAGTGAATATGTAACGAACGCAAACGATGAAGCGTTCCAAGCCTTGATAAAAAGATAAATAGAATTTCAAAAAATTCACAGAAAGGAGTTGCAATGATGCTGTTCACCGCCTATAATCGCACAGACAGACAGACAAGCATAACTGCGGCCTTTTTGCGTGTCAAGCTGAATATTATAAATATGAGCCATCTGAACGGATAGGCGGTTTTGCCGCCATACCTTTCGGATGGCTTTTTGCGCTTTTAGGTGCGGTTTCCCGTAAAGCGAGAGAACCGTGTCCCGTACCCTATCGGCAATTAGAGTAAAAGGAGATATAACCTATGAATCAAAACAAAAAAACGAACAGGACAACGATCATTGTAACCATTCTTGCTCTGATTACCGTTGCTGCTGTATGCGTAACCGTCTGGGCATTGTTCTTCCGGGACAGCGGCGGTCAGCAGGCACTCGCTCCCGACTACGCACCGCAGAATAAAGAAGAAAACGCCGAGACCATCCCCGATGATACGGGCGACAAGATGGAAAACCCGGAAGGCGGCGGTGCTGTTAGCCTTACCTACTCCAACGAGGTCACGATTGATATAAGCGACAAGGCGGCAGCCCTTTACTTTGCAAACCCCGGCAAGTCCAATCAAGATATGGTCATCCAGATTGCGATCCAGGATACCATCATCCTCCAGTCGGGAACGCTGTCTCCCGGCAATCAAGTGAAGCTGCTGAATCTGTTGGAGGGAGCAGAAGATATGCTCCAGCCCGGCGGCTATGAGGGCAAGTTCATTGTCCTCTACTACGATCAGACCAGCGGCGAAAAGTCTATGGTCAATACGGAGATCCCTATCACGATCAACGTGGTTGGATAAAAAATCGGAAGAAAGGAGAATGCAGCAATGAAGAAAATCATCACACTTTTGATGACACTGGCAATGGTCATGAGTTTGAGTGTCACCGCCTTTGCTTCCGATCTTGGTGGCAGCAAGGATGTCACGGCAAAGTATGAACAGAACGAAAGCGAACAGCCGATCTACAACGTAGATTTGAACTGGGGCGATCTGACGTTTACATACACCGAGACCACTACAAAGGTCTGGAACCCCGAAACTCATACCTATGACACCACGACTACAGGCAGTTGGGATAAGACCGAAACAGCGATTACGGTAACCAATCATTCCAACGTATCAGTTGCCGTGTCCATGTCCGTCACTCCCGTTGACGGCACCGGCGTGGATGTAACGCTGACCGGCGGCAATGCTACTCTGGCAGCAGGCGAAGTCGGCAATGTCAGCGGTGCGGCAAGCGTGACCGGAACGGTTAAGGTATCCGGCAAGCCCAACAACACCGTGACGGAAGCAGGCATCAAAGTTGCTTCCATCACCGTCACCATTGAGTAAAATTACAAACCGAAAGGAGAACCTATTATGAAGAAATTTTTATCTTTCCTTCTGACCTTCGTCATGCTGTTCTCGCTGACCATGCCCGCTATGGCGGCAGAAGTCACAGGCAATACCGACAACCCCACCGAGGGCGAAGTTAGTGCAACATGGAATCCCGAAATTGCGTTTGCAGGGATTGTTGTTGATGATGAAAACTCAGATGAATACAGATATGATGAAACCAGCAAAACATATACCATTATTATTCCTGCTGATGAAGTGGGTGGTACTGGCTATTTATCCTACGATATTATTGGTACTAATCTGACACTTATTGAAGATACGAACACACTTCTGAAAGTACAGCATGAAAACGAAGATGGTCTCACCCCTGCTCCAGACGACCTTTTAGTAGATGTGCTGCAAGACAATGGTTATTTTGGATGGAGCGTTTTGGGATATGGAGACGGAGAGTGGGAAAAACTGTTGTATTCCAACGATGGCGGCATGACTTGGACCACCTACACTTTTGAAGTTAAGCAGGCTTACTCCATTACCGTGAATGCTTCTCAAAATGGCACCGTTACTGCTAACGAATATGCCATTGAAGGCGATAACATCGCCCTAAATGTATCTCCCGCCGAGGGCTATATGCTGGATACCCTGTCCGTCACCGATGCAAGCGGCAACTCTGTAACTGTTGAAAACAACCAGTTCACTATGCCAGCTTCCGCTGTTTCTGTCAGCGCAACCTTTAAGGAAGCAACTCCTCACAAAATCAATATTGGTGCTTCCGAGAACGGCTCTGTTACCGCAGATCTTAGCGAGGCAACCGTAGGCACTACCGTTACGCTGACAGTGACTCCTGCTGACGATTACCGCTTGTCTGCAGTAACCGTCAACGACGGTGCTGTGGAAGTAACCAAGGTAAATGACACCACCTACACCTTCGTGATGCCAGATGCAGATGTTACTGTAAATGCTACCTTTGAAAAGATTCCTCATTCCGTTAATGTCGAGACTTCCGAGAACGGTACAGTTTCTGCTGATAAGCAGACCGCTGTTGCAGGCGATACCGTTACTCTGACATGGACTGCTGAGGACGGCTATACTTTGGATAAGATCACCGTTACCGATGCCGAGAACAACGAAGTTACTATCGATCAGGGCGTGCTTGCGTGTACGTTCGTCATGCCTTCTTCTGATGTCACCGTAACTGCGACCTTCAAGGTGCAGCTCGTTACTTCTGTTGCGATCACTTGGGGCAGCATGGAGTTCACCTACGATGATACCGTTGCCGAAGGCGCAACCGAAGAAAACGGTTGGACTTGCGAAGCCGGTGCAAATAACATCGTGGTGGAAAATACCGGCGAGACCACTTTCACCGCACAGGCTGCATACGCATCCTACGAGGGTTACGAATCCATCACAGGCTCTTTCGATCCTGCATCCAAGGAACTGGCTATTGGCGAGAAGTACACCTTTACTCTGGAACTCAGCGGCAAGCCTACTAAGGTATTGTCCGGCGACAAGATTGGTAAGGTGACAATCACTATTAACGAAGCCGCTGAAGGCTAAATCTACTTTCTGTCAAGGCGGGGCAACCCGTCCCGCCTTGACCTTTTATGAGAAAGCATAAACCGTGTTTATGCTCTCTCATAAGGGAAACGAAAGGAGCATAACCGCTTTGAAAAAGCAAAGGAAAAATTACATATTACCTCTGGCGGCTGTGCTGTGCGTCCTCTCCCTTGCCGTGATGGTGTTCGCATTGACACGGCAGGAAGTTCAGACCGAGATGGGAGAATTTACCCCGCCGCCTTTTGATGCTGCCGCTGTGATCGGCTCTCCTACCGTCCCCGATAATCTCGGTTGGCAAGAGTTGGATGCCAAGGTTTATAAAGTCGGCATTTGCGGCAGATTTCTCCCGAAAGGAACCACCGCCGACGTTTGGCTCACAAATCCCGAAAGCAATACCGTGTGGCTGAAAGTCCGTGTGCTTGATGAAAAAGGCAACACGCTCGGAGAAACAGGACTTGTAAGGCCCGGCGAATATGTGCAGTCCGTGGAACTGGATACCGTTCCGAAAACAGGAACCCCCATCATATTGAAGATCATGGCATATCAGCCCGACACCTACTATTCCGAAGGGGCTGTATCTCTCAATACAACCATCAGCGAGGAATAAGACATGAAACGATTATTAGCAGCGCTGCTGGCGGTCATGCTTGTGTGTTCCATGAGCTTCCCCGCCTTTGCAGCAGAAGAAGAAAAAGAAAACAATGTAACGGTGAAATATGTCACCACCGTTGAGGGAGCGTATGTAGCCCCGGTACAGAACGGCGTAGCTTCTATCAATGCAGACGGTGTTTCCGTCAGCGTGACGGGCGCTCCATCCAATGCAAAGACCCTTGTGGTCATTCCCATGACAGGAGATGCGCTAAGGTGGATTGACAGTTGCGTGGATGGCGAAGCCAAGGCAGCTTATGACATTCATTTTGAGGATACCGAGGGCAACCGTATTGGTGCAAACGGCGTAAGCGTGAGTGTTGCGGCTTCCGGTTCGGAGCTGACCGTCAGCTCTGTCAATACCTCCGGTGCGGATAAGAACCTGTCTGCTACTGTTTCCAATGGCAGCGTATCCTTTACTACCGATGGCAACAACTACTATGTGGTATGGGAAAAGAAAACCGGTGGTGAGACACCCGTTACACCGAACACCCCGAACTCTCCACAGACCGGCGATAATTCTATGATCTGGCTGTGGGTGACAATTGCGGTCGTTTCCGCAGGTATGATCTTCTTCCTTGTTTTCTGGAAACGAAGAAAACGCGAGGAACAGAATTAACGAAACAAACAAAATAATGATTAAGCCAAAGGCGATCAACCGTAAAAAGTTGGTCGCTTTTGTTTTACCCATTATTGCGAAAGGAGCCTAACCGATGCCCAATGAAAAACTGGAAAAGCTGAAACACGAACAGTATGTTGCGGAGCGAAAGCTGACCGCAGCCAAGCACAGGGAGAAAAGGTTGGAAAGCGAAATCAAGCGACTGACCCGAAGTGAAAGAACTCACCGCCTTTGCACTCGTGCCGGAATGTTGGAAACCTTTTTGAGAGAGCCAACTGTTCTGACGGACGATGATGTGATGGAGCTTTTGACTTTCATCTTCCACAGCGAAGCGGTTCAAAAGAAGCTGAATATGCTGATTGAGAACCGAAAGGAAACGGAGCAACCGAACGGGAACTAAAAACCCTATTCTTGAATAGGGCGCAATTATACACCACCTAAAGATGGTGATTGCGTTCTGCCGAAAGCTCCTTGCAGGAAGCCGATGATTTCCGCAAAAGTCCTTTGCGTAAATCTCTCAGAGGAAGCTACACTTCCCCTGCGCTGTCTTGCGACAGCTACCCCTTTGTGGACTTTCCGCCGATGAACGATTGCAAGCAATCATTCACCGCCGACAAGTTTATATTTTCACCCCGACCGTGCTGAAAAGTATCGGTCATTTTTTATTGCACCGAGAAAGGAGGTTCAAACAAAAATGCCAGTACCCCATCTGAACATACGAATTGTTCAGAGAAGCAAGGGCAATTCCGTAGTTGCCGGAGCTGCCTACCAAGCCGGAGAAAAACTGTTTTCCGAGTACGACCAGAAGCACAAAGACCACCGCAGAAAACAGCATGAGGTTGTTTACACGGAAATTATGTTGCCGACCAATGCCCCACCCGAATATGCAGACCGAGCAACGCTCTGGAACTCTGCCGAGGAAGTGGAGAAGCAATGGAACTCACAGCTTGCAAGGCGTTTCGTTGTTGCCCTGCCGAGAGAAGTGCCGCTTGAAATGTGTCCGCAGATGATGCAGGAATACTGCAATGAGCATTTTGTGTCCAAAGGAATGTGTTGTGATTTTGCAATCCATGACCCAGATCCTCCGGGACACAATCCCCATTGCCACATCATGCTGACCATGCGAGCCATTGACGAAAATGGAAAGTGGATGCCCAAGAGCCGAAAGGTTTATGACCTTGACGAAAACGGCGAGCGTATCAAGCTCCCCTCCGGCAGATGGAAAAGCCATAAGGAAGATACCGTTGACTGGAACGAACAGTATCATGCCGAGGAATGGCGGCATGGCTGGGAAGTTGTTCAGAACAAATATCTGGAGCTTGCCGGAAGTCCAGAACGGATTGATATGCGTTCTTATGAGCGACAGGGACTTGACATTATCCCAACCGTTCACATGGGAACTGCTGTCTCTGCGTTGGAGCGAAAAGGCATTGCGACCAACATCGGCAATCTGAACCGAGACATTAAAGCCGCTAACCGCATGATGAACGCTATCCGCAG
>ENA-UONV01003155-UONV01003155.1-human-gut-metagenome-genome-assembly--contig:-CS4-NODE-3155-length-11344-cov-12.088848_pt1 | contig 11344 bp, 7 predicted proteins | sample MGYA00242461_ERZ724008 | MGnify/ENA metagenome assembly ERZ724008 | reverse complement strand
AGAGAATAAAATATGAAGATTTAGTTAAAAATGTAGAATTTGAAAGTATTAAAGATAAAGAAGATAAAGAAATTGCTAAGAAGTATAGTTTAGAGAAATTTAATATTTTGGAGTGTAGTAATAATAAAAAAATATTTGTAAATAAAAGTGTTAATGTAAATAGTAATATCTGTGATATGGAACTTGAATAGAGTTAAATATTAAACTGTAGTTGTGGCTTTAAAAGAAATTTTAAAAACTTGCATTTTTAGGTTGACTAGGTGCAAGTTTTTGTTGTATAATAGTTTCATATCGAGAAAAGGGGAAAGTGCCTTTGGAACATTATTTTACAAACAATCCAAATTTAAAAAGTGAGTTAAGAAAACTAACATATAATTATAAAGATGTGCATTTTGAATTTTTTAGTGATAATGGAGTATTTTCTAAAAATAAAGTAGATTTTGCATCTAAATTGTTAGTGGAAACATTCTTGGATACAACAAGGGATGATAGAGATTTTAAGATGTTAGATGTTGGTTGTGGTTATGGGTTTCTAGGTATAGTTATAAGTAAGATATTAAATGTTGATATAGAGTTAGTTGATGTAAATAAAAGAGCACTTCATTTGAGTGAGAGAAATATTAAGTTAAATGAAGTAAAGGGGAGAGCTTACGAAAGTAATGCTTATGAATGTGTAAAAAATAAATATGATTATATAATTACTAATCCACCGATTAGAGCTGGTAAAGAAACAGTGTTAAATATTTTGAAAGGAGCTAAGAATCATCTTTTAGATAATGGAGAGCTTTGGTTTGTCATAAGTAAAGACCAAGGGGCTAAATCAATAAAAAAAGAGCTTGAAGAGCTTTATAATATTGAAATAATGGAAAAAAATAAAGGTTTTTATGTATTTAGAGCAAAAATAGATTGACAAATTAAGAATTAGGCTTTACAATTTTATATTGGTGGCGTATTTATTTTTTTAATAAAAACGAAGAAAAAATAGTCTTAAAAAATTGTGTATGGGGTGATATCGTGGCTTATAAAGTTAAAAAATTTGGTGACTATCGTGAAAGAAGAAGTTTTTCGAAAACGAAAAACGTTTTAGAGTTGAATGATTTATTGGAAGTTCAAAAAAAATCATACAAAGAATTCTTAGAAACAGGTATCAAAGAGATATTTGAAGACTTATTTCCAGTAGAAAGTTTTACTGGTAATATTTCACTTGAATTTGGTGATTATTATTTTGATGAACCAAGATACTCTATTAAAGAAGCAAAAGAAAGAATGGTAAACTATGCTGCTCCATTAAAGGTTGAAGCACGTCTTTATATTCATGAAACTGGTGAAGTTAAAGAACAAACAATATTCCTAGGGGATATGCCTTTAATGACTGATGCAGGAACATTTATTATTAACGGGGCTGAACGTGTAATTGTATCACAATTAGTACGTAGTCCAAGTGTATATTTCAAAAAAGAAATAGATAAGAATGGACGTCACATTTTAGGTGGAGAATTAATACCTAATAAAGGAACTTGGCTAGAATATGAAACAGATGCTAGGGATGTTTTATATGTAAGAATTGATAGAACTAGAAAAGTAACTGTTACAACATTCTTAAGAGCTTTAGGTTTATCTAGTGATGAAGATATTTTAAGCGTTTTTGGTGATAATGAATATATTAAAAATACATTAGAAAAAGATTCTACTAACAATACTGATGAAGCTTTACTTGAAATATATGAAAAATTAAGACCAGGGGAACCTGCAACACTTGATTCTTCAAAGAACCAATTAATTACAAGATTCTTTGATAGATTCCGTTATGACTTAGCTAAAGTTGGACGTTATAAATTTAATAAAAAATTAAATGTGTTAGATAGATTAGAAGGTTTAACATTAGCAGAACCTTTAATTGTTGGTAAGAAAACTCTTGCTAAATCTGGAGACGTTTTAACTAAAGAATTATTAGAAAAATTAAAACCTTATTTTGAAAAGGGTTTAAATGTTAAAGATATTTTAGTTAATGAAGAATTAGATGATTATAAAAGTGTTCAAACTGTTAAAGTTGTTGACCCAGAAGATAATAAAAAAACATTTAATATTATTGGTGTAGACCAAAGCATTGATGTTAGACGTTTAACCATTCCAGATGTTTATGCATCACTTAATTATTATATAGGTTTACATAAAGGTATTGGTTTTGATGATGAAATAGATAACTTAGGAAATCGTCGTGTACGTCAAGTTGGAGAACTTATTCAAAATCAATTTAGAATTGGTATGGCTAGAATGGAAAGAGTTATTCGTGAAAGAATGACTACTCAAGAACTTGATACTGTAACTCCAAAAACATTAATTAATATTAGACCAGTTACAGCTGCTTTAAAAGAATTCTTTGGTTCTTCACAATTATCAAAATTCATGGACCAAATTAACCCAATAGCAGAACTTACTGACAAGAGACGTTTATCAAGTCTTGGGCCTGGAGGTTTATCTCGTGACCGTGCAGGTATGGATGTTCGTGACGTTAATGCATCACATTATGGTCGTATTTGTCCGATTGAATCACCAGAAGGACAAAATATCGGGCTAATTACATCACTTGCTGGTTATGCTAAAATCAATGAATATGGATTTATTATGACGCCATACCATAAAGTTGTTAATGGTGTTGTTACTGATGAAGTATGTTATTTAACTGCTGATGAAGAAAAAGGACATGCTATAAGTCAAGCTGCTGTTAAATTAGATGATAATAATAAAATTATTGATGATGAAGTTGTTGCTAGATATAATGGCGATACAATTTATGTAAAAAGAGAAAAAATCGATTATGTCGATGTTGCTCCAAGTCAAGTTGTTGCTATTACTACAAGTTGTATTCCATTCCTAGAATTCGATGATGCCCACAGAACTTTGATGGGTGCCAACATGCAACGTCAAGCTGTGCCTCTACTTACTTGTGAAGCTCCAATTGTTGGAACAGGTGTTGAATGTATTGCTGCAAGAGATTCAGGTTCAACTATTGTTGCTAAAGCAGATGGTGTAGTTGAATACGCTGATGGTTTAAAAATTATAGTTAAAACTGCTGGTGGTAAAGATACATATCATTTAGCAAACTATGAAAGAAGTAATGCATCAAGTTGTATTAACCATCATCCAATTGTTAAAGCTGGAGATGTTGTAAGCCGTGGTCAAGTTATTGCTGATGGTCCATCTACTGATATGGGTGAACTAGCTCTTGGTAAAAACTTAACTGTTGCGTTCATGACATTTGAAGGTTATAACTATGAAGATGCTGTTATATTAAACGAAAGATTAGTAAAAGATGATGTTTATACATCACTTCATATATCACATTACGATATTGATTGTCGTGATACAAAACTTGGACCAGAAGAAATAACAAGAGATATTCCAAATGTTGGGGAAGATGCTCGTAAGAACCTAGATAAACATGGTATTGTTAGAATTGGTACTGAAGTTAGAGATGGTGATATTCTAGTTGGTAAAGTAACTCCAAAAGGGGTACAAGAGTTAACTAGTGAAGAAAAATTGTTACATGCAATTTTTGGCGAAAAAACTCGTGAAGTAAGAGATACATCACTACGTGTTGAACATGGTGCTGGTGGTATAGTTCATGATGTTAAAGTTTATACTAAAGAAAATAGTGATGAACTACCTGCAGGGGTATCAAAAATTATAAGAGTATATATTATTCAAAAGAGAAAAATTCAAGTTGGAGATAAAATGTCTGGACGACATGGTAATAAAGGGGTTATTTCTTTAGTACTTCCTGAAGAAGATATGCCTTACTTACCAGATGGTAGACCAGTAGATGTTATGCTTAATCCATTAGGTGTTCCATCTCGTATGAATATCGGACAAATTCTAGAATTACATTTAGGTATGGCTGGTAAAAAGTTAGGTGTTCATTATGCTACTCCAGTATTTGATAGTGCAACTTGGGAAGATATTTCTGAAGAAATGAAAGAAGCTGGTATGGAACCAGATGGTAAAGTTGTTTTACATGATGGACGTACTGGAGAAGCTTTTGACCATAGAATTAATGTTGGTGTTATGTACATGGTTAAATTACATCACATGGTTGATGATAAATTACATGCTAGAGCAACAGGACCTTATTCACTTGTTACTCAACAACCTTTAGGTGGTAAAGCTCAATTTGGTGGACAACGTTTCGGAGAAATGGAAGTTTGGGCATTATATGCTTATGGTGCATCTCATGTGTTACAAGAAATTTTAACTGTTAAAGCCGATGATATCACAGGTCGTGTTAAAGTTTATGAATCTTTAGTTAAAGGTAAAACAATTGATCAAGCTGGTGTACCAGAATCATTCAGAGTTTTAGTTAAAGAATTCCAAGCATTAGGATTAGATGTTCAAGTTATTGATAATAATGATAATGTTGTAGAATTTAAAGACATTGAAGAAGATGAAGACGATAATGATGCATTTAGAATTGATGAAATAGATGTTACAACAAATGAACTTAATAATGAAGAAGTTGTTGAAGATAATCTAGAAGAATACAAGGATGAATTTGAAGAAGAAGAAGATTTAGATAGTCTTGAATTTCCAGGAGATATCGAAGAAGATATTTTAAATGATGGGGAAGGTGAAGAATAATGATAGATGTTAGTAAATTTAAAGGTATTAAAGTTAGTATTGCATCACCAGAAAAGATACGTGCATGGTCTTATGGTGAAGTTAAAAAACCTGAAACTATTAATTACCGTACCCTTAAACCTGAAAGAGATGGTCTATTCTGTGAAAAGATTTTCGGACCAACTAAAGACTTTGAATGTTCTTGTGGTAAATATAAAAGATTAAGATATAAAAATATCATATGTGATCGTTGTGGAGTTGAAGTAACTCGTTCAAAGGTAAGAAGAGAAAGAATGGGGCACATTGAACTTGCTGCTCCTTGTTCTCACATTTGGTTCTTTAAAGGTGTTCCTTCTAAAATGGGACTTGTCCTAGATATGTCTCCAAGAGATTTGGAAGAAGTATTATATTTCGTAAGTTACGTGGTAATTGATCCAGGTAAAGCTCCTTTAGAAGTTAAACAAACTTTATCTGATAAAGAATATCGTGCTTATTATGAAAAGTATGGAAATACTTTTAAAGTAGGTATGGGTGCTGAAGCTATTAAAGAATTATTAAAACAAGTTGATATTGATAAAGAAGTTGAAGATTTAAGACGCGAACTTGAAAATACAACTGGGCAAAAGAGAATTCGTCTTGTTAAGAGACTTGATTGCTTAGTTGCTTTCCAAGAATCTGGTAATAAACCTGAATGGATGGTACTTGATGTGTTACCAGTTATTCCACCAGAACTAAGACCAATGATTCAACTTGATGGTGGTAGATTTGCAACTAGCGATTTAAATGATTTATATCGTAGAATTATCAATAGAAATAATCGTTTAAAGAAATTACTAGAACTTGGTGCTCCAACTATTATTGTTCAAAATGAAAAACGTATGCTTCAAGAAGCTGTTGACTCATTATTTGATAATGGTAGAAGAGGAAGAAGTATTACTGCAGCAAGTAATAGACCACTAAAGAGTTTATCTAGTATGTTAAAAGGTAAACAAGGACGTTTCCGTCAAAACTTATTAGGTAAGAGAGTTGACTATTCTGGTCGTTCTGTTATTGTTGTTGGACCAAATCTTAAGATGCACCAATGTGGTCTTCCAAAAGAAATGGCTATTGAGTTATTTAAACCACATGTAATTAATGGTATTGTTGAAAGAGGTTTAGCTCACAATATTAAAGGTGCTAAAAAACTTATTGATTCTCGTGATGAATCAATCTGGGATATTGTTGAAGATGTAATTACTGAACATCCAGTACTTTTAAACAGAGCTCCAACACTACATAGACTTGGTATTCAAGCATTTGAACCAGTACTTGTTGGTGGTAAAGCTATTAGATTACATCCACTAGTTTGTGCAGGATTTAATGCCGACTTCGATGGTGACCAAATGGCTATCCATATTCCACTTTCTGAAGAAGCAAAAGCTGAAGCTAGAATCTTAATGCTTAGTGCTAATAATATTCTAAATCCAAAAGATGGAAAACCAATTGTTACACCAAGCCAAGATATGGTACTAGGTAATTGTTATTTAACTATTGAATATGCTGGAGAACCTAATGAAGGACATGTTTATAAAAATCCTAATGAAGCTTTAATGGCATATGAAAGAAAAGAAATAACTCTACATACAAGAATTGCTATTCCAGTTAGTTCATTTAAATATAAATTATTTACTGAAGAACAAAGAGACAAATACTTAGTTACTACTGTAGGTAAAATTAAATTTAATGAAATATTACCTGATACATTCCCATATGTAGAAGAAGGTACTAAAGCCAATATAGAAGGAATTACACCAGATAAGTATTTCTTACCAATGGGTTCTAACATACCTGAAGAAATAGCTAAAATGGAACTTGTTACTCCATTTGTTCAAAAAACTTTAGGTCAATTAATTGCTCAAGTATTTAAAAGATATAAAACAACTGAAACATCTATTATGCTTGATAAATTAAAGAATTTAGGTTTCAAATATTCAACTATCGCTGGTATTACAGTATCTATTGCGGATGTTGTAAGAAGTGAAAAAAAGGGTGAAATAATTGAAGCTGCTAAAGCTAAAGTAGATAAAATTAATAAACAATATCAAAGAGGTTTAATTACTGATGGGGAAAGATATCAAAGTGTTATTGAAGTTTGGACTAAAGCAACTGATGATGTTAAGAACGAACTTAAAGCAATAAGTGAAAATGACTTTGATAATCCATTATTCATGATGATGAACAGTGGTGCTCGTGGTAAGATTTCAAACTTTACCCAACTTGCTGGTATGCGTGGTTTAATGGCAAAACCAGATGGTTCAACTGTAGAAATTCCAATTACATCATCATTTATTGAAGGTTTGTCTGTGTCTGAATTCTTCTTATCAACACATGGTTCTCGTAAAGGGGATGCCGATACTGCGCTAAGAACCGCAGACTCAGGATACTTAACAAGAAGACTTGTTGATGTTGCTCAAGATATAATCGTTAAAGAATTTGATTGTGGTACACATCAAGGGCTTGTAGTATATGATTTATTAAATGAAAAAGATAATTCAATTATTGAACCACTTGCTGAACGTATTTTAGGTAGATACGCATCTAAGAAAATTGTTAATCCAGAAACTAAAGAAACTATTGTGGAAGCTGGTGAAATGATTAATGAAAATGCTGTCATTAAAATTACTAAGGCTGGTATTAAAAGGGTAGAAATTAGAAGTGTTCTAACATGTAAATCAAATAATGGGGTATGTCAAAAATGTTATGGACGTAACCTTGCAACTGGTAACTTAGTTGAAAAAGGTGAAGCTGTTGGTATTATGGCTGCTCAATCAATTGGTGAACCAGGTACACAACTTACCATGCGTACATTCCATACCGGTGGTGTTGCATCTGGTGATGATATTACTCAAGGTCTACCAAGAGTTGAAGAGTTGTTTGAAGCACGTATTCCAAAAGGAAAGGCTACAATTGCTGAGGTAACTGGTAAAGTTATTGGTATTGAAGAAAGCAATGGTAAACATACTATTACTATTGAAAATGAAGCTGGATGCCATGAACACGTAACTAATTATAACATGAAACTTCGTGTTGCTGTTGGTGATGAAGTTGAAGCTGGAGATAAATTAACTGAAGGTGTTATTTCACCAAAAGAATTACTTGCTGTAACTGACCCACTTACTGCACAAGAATATATCTTAAAAGAAGTTCAAAAAGTTTATAAATTACAAGGTGTTGATATTTCAGACAAACATATTGAAATTATTTGTAAACGTATGATAAATAAAGTAAGAATTACTGATGCTGGAGATTCAGACTTTGTTGAAGGTCTTGCAGTATCTCTAAGAGACTTTACAGAAGGTAATAAACCAGTTATTATGGCTGGAAAAACTCCTGCTAAAGGTAATCCAATTATGCTTGGTATTACTAAATCATCTTTGGAAACAGACTCGTTCTTATCTGCTGCGTCATTCCAAGAAACAACTAGAGTTTTAACTGATGCTGCTATTCATGGTAAAGTTGATAGACTTCAAGGTCTAAAAGAAAATGTTATTATTGGTAAACTAATACCTGCTGGTACTGGTTATAGTCAATATAACAATATTGATATAGAACTTGAAAAAGCAATTTTAACTGATGATGCTCAAGAAGTATTAGAAGAAAAACTTATGGATAATGATGATATAGCAACTGATACACAAAAAATTGTTGAAGAAGTTGAAGAAGAAGTAACTAATGAAGATGCTGAATAAGCATCTTTTTTTGATACTAAAAATTATTCAATTTACTACTTCCACATTAACCCTAAAAGGGGATGGAATTTACTTTTTCAGTGGAAAAGCGTCAAATTGCACATTTGTGCGAATATAGGGCTTTTTTATCTTTTTTTTCCTGTTAAAATGTATATGTAAAATAAAATATCCGTGTGTGATATTGTGAAGAAGGAGTAGATTTATAATGGAAAATAAAAAGCAAGCAATAATATTAAGTGTGGTAGCAATAGTAGCATTACTTTCATTAATACTCGGTGCAACATTTGCATATTTTCGAGCATCTGGTAATAGTGGTTCAAGTACAAATGTAAATGTAACAACATATACATAGGATTTATTAACTTTTGAAATAGGTAATGATATTGCAGTATATGCTGATCAAACATCATTTGCAAGTGGAAAAGGAAATGCAACAGGAAGTACATTTGCAAAAGCGATATTAACTGCCAATAATAAAACAAATACAGCAACAAAGAATTATTATGTGTATTTAAATATATCTGAAAATACATTTACATATACACAAAATGAAAGTACACCAGAATTACTTTTAACAATAAAAGATACAAGTGGAAACGAAATAACAAGTATAACAAGTCTAACATATAAGACAGTAACAGATGGCAAAGGTGCAAGTATATCAGGTTTTGATATAACAACAAAAAGTGGAGTAATTACATTATTTGATAATAGAGAAATAACAGCAACACCAACAAAAACAGAAGAGTGGAATATAACAGTAACATTTGTAAATTATAACGCAAATCAAACAGGAAATGCTGGAAAAAGTTTTAATGCAAAATTAATAATACAACAAGAAAGTCAAAGCAATCAAACTTTAGCGGATTATGTAATATCTCAATACACAGGCACTCAAGGGGATAATGCACTATATTATCATAACTCCACTTTAACAAATGGAGCTGGGGACAATTCATATAGATATGCCGGAGCAAGTGATAGCGTAAATAATTATATTTGTTTAGGTTCAGATGCTGCCACATGTCCAGATGCAAATTTATTTAGAATAATAGGAGTATTTGGAGACCAAACAAAAGTAATAAGAGCAAAATCAGTTGGTAACCAAAAATGGGATACGAATGGTTCAAATACATGGTCAAGTTCAAGTTTAAATACATATTTAAATGGAGAATATTTAACAAGTTTAGGAACATTAGCAGAAAAAATAGCCACAACGACATGGAAAGTTGGTGGTGGCTCATGGGCTAATATAGGAACTTCAGTACCAAAAACAGCATATCAATATGAAGTAGGAAGTAGTGCATCAAGTACAACATATGATGCAAAAATAGGATTAATGTATGTGTCAGATTATTATTATGGTGCAAGTCCAAGTGCATGGACACTAATGGGATATAATAGTGATGCCATGAAAGATTATAGAGCAGCAACGAGTACAAATTGGTTATATTTAGGTTCTTATGAATGGACTATTTCGCGCCGTTCCGACGATACGAATAGTGCGTTCTGTGTGAATAGCACTGGCTATGTCTTCCTCTACGATGTGGCTTCTATCCGTGGTGTGCGCCCGTCCTTCAATCTTTTGTCTTCCACAACCTATGTATCAGGGTCAGGAAGTATGAGTGACCCAATAATAATTGAATAAACAATAGATATACTTGTTTAGTAAATTAAAATCACCTTTTTTCTAGGTGATTTTTTTCTAATTGTTATCTAAGTAATTTTCATCAACATTATCTATTACTTCATTAACTTCATCTTCATCAACAATTTCATCATAATCATCGTAATCATCTTCTACACTTATTTTTACTTTAGCATCTCCAACAATTTCTACTCCCATTTCTTTTTCAATATCTAAGTAAACGTTTCCATTTTCACATTTTACATTTGATACAGTTGGTTGTTTTAAACATCTAACAATAATTTCACTAGCACCATCCATATTAACATCATTTCTAAGTGGTACATTTAAATTATCTGTGTAGCTAAATTTCTTGGTTGTAACAGCAGTTTTTTTATCAGATTCATATGAGTACCATACATTTACATCAAAATTACCATTGATTGTAACACTTCCATTACTACCTTTTACACCATTAAATGAATGATTTATAACCCAACAACCAAGAACGGTGTTTGGTATTTCTTCTGGAGTTAATGTAAAAGAATTACTGTTAGTTTTCTTAGCTTTTCCAATGACTGCTTTAGTAACTATTTCTTTAAAACTAGACAAATTAATCACGCTCCTAATTAAGTATATGCATCTACTTTACAAAAGTACACAGGATTTGGTATACTTATTGTGGTGAGATTAAAAATGAAAGATGATTGTTTATTTTGTAAAATTGTAAGAAAGGAAGTTCCTTCAAAAATATTATATGAAGATTATGATATACTTGTTATGCTTGATGCATTTCCTGATACAGATGGACATACTTTGGTTATTTCAAAAAAACACTTTGAAGATATTTATGAAGTACCAGATGAATTATTAATTAAAATGATTAGTGTTGGGAAGAAATTTACTAAAGAATTAATGTTTAAACTTGATAAGAGTGCCTCAACATTTTTAATTAATTATGGTGACTCTCAAGCTATTAAACATATTCATTTACATTTACTTCCTGATTTTATGCATAAAACACATAATTTAGATAAAGATGAAGTATATAATTTATTAAAGGATTAGTTATGGCAAGAAGAAAAAGAAAGTTTAAGAAAAATATAGTTAAATTTTTTCTAAGTATTATTTTAGTAGCTTTAGTTAGTTATTTATCTTATCAAGGATATAATTATTTCTTTGGTAAAAATACTAGTGATGTAAATGGAAGTACTAAAGTTAATAATAATAATAATAATAAACCTAGTGAAAATAAAGAACAAGTTTATAAATTGAAATTACTTGCAACTGGGGATGGGTTAATACATAGTGTTATTTATAGAACTTATTATAAAAATGATGTTTATGATTTTAGTGATGCAGTTAAGTATGTAAA
>ENA-UONV01003143-UONV01003143.1-human-gut-metagenome-genome-assembly--contig:-CS4-NODE-3143-length-11390-cov-30.381738_pt1 | contig 11390 bp, 8 predicted proteins | sample MGYA00242461_ERZ724008 | MGnify/ENA metagenome assembly ERZ724008 | reverse complement strand
CCCGGTCACAAAAAGGGCAGCGGCGCGGGTAAAGCACCCAGCGCAGCTGCCGCAGAATGCGGCCAACGCCGCTGTTTTCGATTTGCATCAATCGTTCTTGACCGCAATGATGACCCGCACCTTTTTGCCTGCCGTGCAGCCGAAGTTGTCGTACCAGCCGGTGAGCTTATACTCGTCGGTGTTCACGGAGGCCAGTCTGGTGGGGTAATACTGGCCCTTGTACCACAGGTAGACCTGGGCATCGTCGGCCATCTCATAGCGGGTATTGCCCGACAGCACCGACGCTGCACCCACGCGGTCGATCTTCAGCGGCATCAGCTGGACCATGCTCTTGACCGAGCCGGTGGTCTCCTGCCGCACTGCAACGCCGCCCGCGATGACCGGGTACTTGATGGCGGTGCTGAAGCTGGCGGGCAAGCCGTTCACGTAGCACACATAGGTCGCGCCGCCGCCGATGAACTGAAGGATCTGCTTGAAGGGGGTGCCGGTGATCTCGGCCACCTGCTTGAAGCCGATGCTCAGCAGCGAACCGGTGTTGCTGGTCAGCTTTTGCCAGGCCGTGGAGAGGATATCGCCGGAGACGATGCCCCACAGGATCTCGCTCGTCGTGGGCACCAGAAGGCTCGTGACCTGGTCGGTCACGGTCCCCTGCGTCGTGGAATCGGCAGACCCCGTTGTCCCGTTCTTGTTACCGGTGGTGGTTCCGCCCGCCGCGGACGAACCGCCGGACGAATTTGCATCGGGGTTGAAGCTGGTGATGAAGCTCTTGAGGTCGGTGTAATTGGCCGCAAGGTTCTTCACGTCATCTAGCACACCGTACTTCCACAGGTCGCCGGTCACATCGTTCAGGATGAGGCGGTCGATCTGGCCAGCCTCATTGACGGTGTAGTAGCGGACGTCCGAACTGCTCAGTGTGACCCCCGATAGGCGGCTGGGACGAACCGTCCCAGCCACACCCTCCGAAGTCGTATCCAGAATCTCTACATCGTCGGCCAGAGCGGCATCGCCCAGGGCCGTGGCGTTCTCGTTGATGGTGCCGCTGGTCGAGCGGCCGCTGACGTGCTCCACATTCTCGCCGTCCGGGCCTACGGTGATCTCCACCAGCCAGCCCGCCGGGAAATTCAGGCTCTTATCCACATTCACGGTGCGGGTGATGCCATCGGTGCAGAGGACGGCCACTTTTTGCAGCACGTCTGCACCGTTCTCCTCGATGAGGCTGCGGGCGGAGGACTGGACGACGCCGTAGAAGACGCTGTCGGCCTCCTCGCCGGTCACGATACCGGCGGCCTCATTGTTCATGCCCAGCAGCAGGGTCACGACCTGACCCACGCCGCCGCCGTTCAGGGAGGACACCTGCGAGGCCACGGCCGCGGAGCCGAGGGTGTAGGTGCTGCCCGCCACGGTCACGGACGTCGGGGCGCTGGCGCTGGGCGAGACTGCCGTGATGCGGCCTGCCGCGCGGCGGGTATAGATCCAGACAGTCTGTAAACTTTCGCTGTAGTAATACACATCGTACTTCGTCAGCTCAGCGGAAGAAGAGACTTTGTCATTGCGGTAGACGCTCACAGGGACAAAGGGCAGCTGCGTGGTGCCGTCCGCGATGAAGGGGCCTTTCAGGCTGCTCAGCATGACGCTGGACGTATCCACCTGACCGTTCGAGACCGTGAAGCCCAGCGAGGTGCCGTAGGCACTGCCGCTGGCGGCGTTGGCCGTGAGGGCATTGTAGAACAGGATGGCGCACTCCTCATAATTCAGAGCCTCGCCCTGCTGACGCTCCAGCTGATTGCGCAGGCCCAGCTCGCTGGCCTTGTTCAGCTGCGCCTGCGGGAAGGAGCCGCTCAGGTCGGTCATCTTATAGCCCAGCAGCTTGAGCACTGCCGTGACGGCCTCTTCCAGCGTCACGGCGTTGTCCGGGCGGAAGGTTCCGTCGGTGTAGCCGCTCATCCAGCCCTGCTGCACCGCGATGCGGACATAGGGCGCATACGCCGAGCTGCCGGGCAGGTCCTTGTACAGGGTGCCCACGGCCCCCTGCGAGCCTACGCTCTCCCGGAAGGTGGAATAGGCCACCAGCATCCGGGCAAAGGCCCCGCGGGTGACCACGGCGTTCAGCGCCGCCGTCTGGGTGGAGTCCATGCCGTCCAGCGTGATGGACAGCTGCACGGCGGTGTTGGCATTGCCCGCCGCTGCGGCCGGGAGCGCCAGCATCGACACGGCCATGCTGACCGCGAGAAGGAATGCGAGAAGACGTTTTTTCATCTTGGGAACCTCCTTAATCATACCGCAGGGCTTCGATGGGGTTGAGCCGTGCGGCGCGCTTGGCGGGCAGGTAGCCGAACAGCACACCGATGCCCACCGAGATGCCGAATGCCACTGCGATGGAGTTGAACGACGGGCTGACGGTAACATCCACGCCGGATGCGACCATGGGCAGGATGCGGTTGGCCGCCATCGAGACGACATAGCCCAGCACGATGCCGAGGAAACCGCCCAGCGCCGAGGTGGTGGCAGCCTCCACCACGAACTGCGCCAGGATGACCCGCTCCTTGGCACCCAGTGCCTTGCGGATACCGATCTCGCGGGTGCGCTCGGTGACGGATACCAGCATGATATTCATGATGCCGATGCCGCCCACCAGCAGCGAGATGCTGGCGATGCCGGTGAGGATGACGATGACCATGTGGATCATCTTGTTCATCTCTTCCAGGAACTCGCTGGCGCTGTACACATAGTAGGCGTTCTCGCTCTTGAACAGGTTGTACAGGCTTGCCTCCATCACGGCCTTGGCATCGTTGGCCTTGCTCTCGTCGGTCATGATGGCGATGTAGCTCTGAGCCGTGGACGTGTTGGACAGGCGCATCACCGTGGTGTAGGGCAGGTAGACGCAGGCGTCATCCGAGCCTTCCTGCAGGCTGGGGTCGCTGACCTTGGCGGCCAGCACGCCCACGATGCGGAACTTGTTGGCACCGATCTTCAGCGTCTGGCCCACGCCGTTGCCGCCGAAGGCCACGCGGTTGAGGTAGTCGCCGATGACGCAGACCTGCTTGTTGTCTTTGATGTCCATGTACTGTAGGCCGCGCCCCTTGGCAATGGTGTAGTTCTTCAGGGTGGTGTAGTCTTCATCCACGCCGTAGATGTTGAGCCAGCGGTAGGTGCTGGTGCCGATCTTCAGGTCGCCGCTGCCGCTGAAGTTGATCTGGGGCGAGACGGACTGGATAAACTCCGGGTTCTTTTCGGCGATGGCATAGACGTCGTCCACCGAGATGGTGCGGGAGCCATAGCCCCAGACGTTGATGTTCAGGGTGTTGGTGCCCATGGCGGAAAAGCTGTCCCGCATGCTCCTGGTCATGCCGTTGCCCAGGCCGACGATGACGATGACCGCCATAACGCCGATGATGATGCCCAGCATGGTCAGGAAGGTGCGGAGCTTGTTGCTCCAGACGTTCTGGATGGCCTGCCGGAAGGTCTCGATGATCATGCCTGCACCTCCTGTTCCGCCGTTTTTTCCGGGGTCTCCGGCAGCAGGGTGGGCTGCACGATGGCCTCCGGCGCATGGGAATCGCCGTCGTAGACGACCCGGCCATCCTCCAGACGGATGATGCGGTCGGCCTGCACGGCGATGGAATTGTCGTGGGTGATGAGGATGACGGTGTGGCCCTCCTCATGCAGCTGCTGCAGCATCCCCAGCACTTCGCGGCCGGTGTGCGAATCCAGCGCGCCGGTGGGTTCGTCGGCCAGGATGACCGCCGGGTTGCGCACCAGCGCCCGCGCGATGGAAACGCGCTGCTGCTGGCCGCCGGAGAGCTGATTGGGCTTGTTCCGGATCTTGTCGCCCAGGCCCACCTGCTCCAGCACGGCGCGGGCACGGCGGTGGCGCTCGGCGCGTGGGATGCCCGCATACACCAGCGGCACCTCCACGTTTTCCAGCAGGTTCAGCCGGGGCAGCAGGTTGTACTGCTGGAAGATAAAGCCCAGCATCTCATTCCGGACGGAGGCCAGCTCGTTGCGGTTCATCCGGCCCACATCCTTGCCGTTGAGCCGGTAGGTGCCGTGGGTGGGCACATCCAGGCAGCCGATGATGTTCATGCAGGTGGATTTGCCGGAGCCTGACTGGCCGACAATGGCGACGAACTCGCCCTTGTCTATTTTCATGGTGATGTGGTCTGCGGCCTTGACCGTGGTATCACCCATCTGGTAATACTTGCAGACCTCATCAAACTCGATCAGAGCGCTCATCGTTCCTCCTATCAGAATGGCATGATATATCCGCCGTCGTCATAGTAGCTGTCGCTGCTGACGGAGCTGGGGTCGTAGCCGATGGTGTCGCCCTCCTGGATGCCGCTGACGATCTGGGTATAGTCGTCGTCGCTGACACCGGTCTTGACCGGCACATAGACGAAGCCCTCCGGGGCCTCCATCGTCGTGTCTGCATTGGCGGCGCTGGGGGAATCCTTTGTGACGAGCACATAGCTGCCGCGCACCACCGCCGCGTTGGGCACGACGAGGGCGTTCTTCGCCTCGGCCACCACGATCTCCGCGTTGGCGTTCATGCCGGGGCGCAGGCCGTCGGTGTCATCGATGCGGATGGTGACGGGGTAGGTCGTGGTGCCGCCGTTGGAGGCACCCTTCATCGAAACGCGGGTCACGGTGCCCACATAGGTCTTATCCGGCACCGCGTCGGCGGTGATCTGGACCTGCTGGCCCACCGAGATGGAGCTGATCTGCAGCTCATCCACGTTGATGCTCATTTCCAGATAGCTCAGGTCATAGACGATGCAGAGGGTGTCGCCGGCCTTGACAGCATCGCCCACCTTGGCGTCCTTTTCAATGATGGTGCCGCTGATGGGGGCAGTGATGGTGTAGTTGTTCATGGCGTCCTGCAGGTTCTGCATCGAGATCTCTGCGCTGCGCAGGGATTCAGACGCCGACTGGATGGACTCGGTCAGGTCATCGCCGGACAGGCCGAGGATGATGTCATCCTTCGCCACTTCCGAGCCTTCCTGCACATTGATGGACGTCACCGTGCCGGCCGCCTGCGCCGTCAGAGTGCGCTCAGCCTGATAGGCAAAGGTGGCCGAGCCGATGGAGCTGACCCCGTTGATGGAGGCGGTGGCCGCCTGCGCCGTGGTCAGGCCGCCTGCGTTCTTCACCGTGATGGTCACGGTGCGGGTCAGCAGGTTGCCCGCACTCAGCGCATCGGTGCCGCTCACAGAGGTCACGGTGCCGTCCAGCTGCTCAAAAGTGCCGTCCAGCGTCACAGCGGCGCTCTGGCCCACTGAGAAATTTGCCGCATCGGCTGCGGGGAACTCCAGCGTCAGCAGCATTCTGGAGCTGTCGCGGATGACAGCCACCTCCTGGCCGCTGGTCACTTCATCGCCCTTCGTCACCTTCAGGCTGCTCACCACGCCCGCCACCTCGGCGCGGACATACTGGCGGTCCACGACCTTATCATAGCTGCGCTGCGCCTGCTGCATGGCGATCTCGGCCTTTTCAAAGTTGGTGGAAGCGTCCGAGCTGTCGATGGTGTAGAGCACATTGCTCTCCTCCACGATGTCGCCTTCCTCAATGGTGCCGGTCAGCACCTTGCCATCCACCAGGCTCTTGACGGTGTAGGTATTGGCGGGGTTCAGCGTACCGGTGCCGCTCAGGGTGTTGGTCACATCCCGGCGCTCCGGGGCGGCCTCCGTGTAGCTGGCATCCACACTCGCAGGCTTGGCCTGCTGGGGCCGGAGCAGGAACACGCCGCCTGCCACTGCCACGCAGAGCACCGGCACCAGCCACTTCCAGTTCTTTTTCAGGAACGGGACCGGGCCCTTCCCTGCGGCAGCCGCTTCGGGCGTCTGCGCTTCCGGGGTGTCCTTCTTCTTTTTCCAGTTCATGTTGCTATGCTCCTCCTATATGTCCGGGCAGACCACCCGGCAGGTTGCAGACTTGTATAAGTGTAGTGTATCGCATTTTCTCAGCTTGCACAAGCGTCCAAATTTCATTTCCCCACATTTTTAACAAAAAGGGAAGTTTTTGTGGAGTTTTGGCCCCTGAAAATGCAAAAACGGTCTCCCGGAGTGTTCCGGGAGACCGCTGAAACGCTTATTTCAAAAACGAACTTATGCGTTTGCCTGAGCAGCAGCAACAGCGCAGGCGACGGTAGCACCGACCATGGGGTTGTTGCCCATGCCGATCAGACCCATCATCTCAACGTGTGCAGGCACAGAAGAAGAACCTGCAAACTGCGCATCGCCATGGACGCGGCCCAGAGAGTCGGTCAGGCCGTAGCTGGCAGGGCCGGCTGCGACGTTATCGGGGTGCAGGGTACGGCCCGTGCCGCCGCCGGAAGCGACGGAGAAGTACTTCTTGCCGTTCTCGATGGCCCACTTCTTATAGGTGCCGGCGACCAGGTGCTGGAAGCGGACGGGGTTGGTGGAGTTGCCGGTGATGGAGCACTGAACGTCCTCCTTCTTCATGATGGCAACACCCTCCATGACGTCGTTTGCGCCATAGCACTTGACGGCTGCACGCTCGCCGTTGGAGAAGGGGATCTCCTTGACGACGGTCAGGGTCTGAGAGGGGATGTCGTACTCGGTCTGCACATAGGTGAAGCCGTTGATACGGGAGATGATGTAAGCAGCATCCTTGCCCAGGCCGTTCAGGATGACGCGCAGGGGGGTCTTGCGGACCTTGTTTGCGGTGCGGGCGATGCCGATAGCACCCTCAGCAGCGGCGAAGGACTCGTGGCCTGCCAGGAAAGCGAAGCAGGTGGTGTCCTCGCTCAGCAGACGAGCGCCCAGGTTGCCGTGGCCCAGACCGACCTGACGCTGCTCAGCGACAGAACCGGGGATGGTGAAAGCTTCCAGACCTTCGCCGATGGCAGCTGCGCACTCGGCAGCATCGGTCAGGCCGCGCTTGACGGCGATGGCGGTGCCCAGGGTGTATGCCCAGACAGCGTTATCAAAGCAGATGGGCTGCACGCCGCGCACGATCTTGTCGCAGTCGATGCCCTTAGCGAGGAGCATCTCGTTGCAAGCGTCCAGAGACTCCAGGCCGTTGGCCTTCAGGCATGCCTCGATCTTCGGCATGCGGCGATCCATAGATTCAAAAGTTGCCATGAGTTGTTCCTCCTCTCTTATTCCTCACGCGGGTCGATGTACTTGACAGCGCCCTGCTCCTTGCTGAAGCGGCCGTAAGTACCCACGTTCTTCTCGTAAGCCTCGTTGGGGGTCTTGCCGTGACGGATGTCCTCCATCATCTTGCCCAGCTTGACGAACTGGTAGCCGATGACTTCGTTGTTCTCGTCCAGAGCCAGCTTGTTGATGTAGCCCTCGGTCAGCTCCAGGTAACGGACGCCCTTTGCCTTGGTGGAGAAGATGGTGCCGGTCATGGAACGCAGGCCCTTGCCCAGGTCATCCAGACCTGCGCCGATGGGCAGACCGTCCTCAGAGAAAGCGGTCTGGCTGCGGCCGTAGACGATCTGCAGGAACAGCTCGCGCATAGCCACGTTGATGGCGTCGCACACCAGGTCGGTGTTCAGAGCTTCCAGAATGGTCTTGCCGGGCAGGATCTCGCCTGCCATAGCAGCAGAGTGGGTCATGCCGGAGCAGCCGATGGTCTCCACCAGAGCCTCTTCGATGACGCCGTTCTTGATGTTCAGAGACAGCTTGCAGGTGCCCTGCTGAGGTGCACACCAGCCCACACCGTGGGTGTAGCCGCTGATGTCCTTGATCTCATAGGCCTTGACCCATGCGCCCTCTTCGGGGATGGGAGCCGGACCATGCTTAGGACCTTTGGTGATCGGGCACATATTCTGTACTTGCTGCGAATAGGTCATAATCATACTCTCCTTTTGACAAATTGATGCCACGCAGCAGGGGGGCTCCCCTGCCGTTTGCATTCGACCGGGCCCGCCGCTCTCATCGGTACGCCCAGTACTACCACGCATAGTTTCATTATAGAGGACCTTCTCGCAATTTTCAAGACGTTTCCGACAATTTTTCTACAAAGTTTTTGATGGTTATTTGTAGTTAACTGCCACATTTTATGCTTTTCCCGTTTCGTTTGATATTTTTTTGTCAGGTCTGCCAAAAGGTTCAGTTTTTCTTTGGTGGTTTTTGCCGTTGGACCGGTTGCAAAGCCCAGATGGCTGCAAAGCCTGCTGCCGCCCCGCCGATGGCCAGCCAGTGCCGCCCGGTCTCCAGCCCCCAGAGGTTGGCCGCAAAGGGGAACGCCAGGCTGCCCACGCTCTGCCCCAGGGCCAGAAAACCGTAGTTCACCCCCGCGTGGGGCAGACCGAACAGGTCGGTGGAAAGGGCAGGCAGCACCGCCGCCAGCGCCGAGTAACAGAAGGTCAGGCTGGCATACACTGCCGCCACGGCCCACCCCTGCGCAAACAGAAACACGCCGGACAGCACGAATGACGCCGCGAACAGGAGCAGATCGGTCGGGCGGCGGCCAATTTTATCGCTGAGCAGGGGCATCAACAGCCGCCCGGCCGCACTGCCCACGCTGCCCAGCACCACGCTCCACAGCGCCGCGCGCTCATCCAGCCCCCGCTCCATGCCCAGCTTCAGGATGATGGGGCTGAACAGCAGCACCGCCGGGGTGGAGCAGCAGACCGCCCCCGCGCAGAGCCAGTATTGCTTCGTGCCCAGCATCTGTAAGGGGGCCAGGTCGAGCGGCGGGGCGTTCCTGCCCCGGCCCTGCTCTTCCGGCCGCTGCTTTTCGGGCGGCGGGTCGATGAGCAGCAGACTGCCCGCCAGACAGACCGGAAGAGTCAATGTCCCCAGCGCCCAGAACGCGCCCCGGATGCCCTGCACCGGCCCGAAGCCCTTCAGCGCCGTCCGGACGAAGACGGTGAGGAATGCGCCGGACAGGCCCACCGCGCCCCCGATGACGCCGGTGGCCAGCCCCTTGCGGCCCTTGTACCATTTCTGGGCGCAGGACTGGATGGACGGATACAGAAACGCCGTGCCCAGCCCCGCCGGGATGCTGAATGCCCCAAAGAAAAAGCCGCCCTTCTCCCCCGGCAGCAGCGCCGCCGCAAAGAAACCGCCGCAGAGCAGGGCCGTGCCCCAGAGCGCAGCGCATCGAGGGCCTTTCCGGTCCTGCAAAAAGCCGCCGATCACGCACCCGACGCCGAACGCCGCGATCAGAAGACCGAACGCATACCCGGCCCCCTGCTCGCTCAGACCGTACTCGTCCATCACCGGCTGCTGGAATACGCCCCACGCGGCGGGCAGGCCCGTCAACACCTGAATGGCGGCCCCCGCCGCCAGGATGGCCCACGGATGTTTTGCAGAAAACTGCTGCATTTTTGCATCACCTCTGCCCTTAGTCTGCCCTTTTTGATTGACAAACGAGCAGATTCTTTTATAATTGTAGGTACTATGAAAAGAATAACCCTCTCAGGCGCTTCGCGCCAGCTCTCCCAAAGGGAGAGCCTCTGGCGGGCCGGTTCTGGCCCTGCTGGCTGCTCAGGCCCATCCTTCCGAAAAGCCGTGGGCCTTGCGGCAAAGGGCAGGCAGATGCTGCCCATGAGGACAAGGCTCAGCCTCGTAAGAGCCGAAGGCGACAACGTGCAGACCTGCCCGACATGCCAATGGCTCCCCCTTTGGGGGAGCTGGCACGCGAAGCGTGACTGAGAGGGTATAGAGAGAGGATCATCCATGAAAACACAGGCATTAAAGGGTATGCGGGACCTTCTTCCCGCCGAGCAGGCCCTGCGCGACTACATTCAGGGCAAAATTCTGGAGACCTACCGCGCCTCCGGCTTCGAGCGCATCTCCACCCCCATGCTGGAGGATATGGAGAATCTGGACAAATCCGACGGCGGCGACAACCTGAACCTCATCTTCAAGGTGCTCAAGCGCGGCGATAAGCTGACCAGCGCGCTGGACTCCGGCGACCCGAAGCAGCTGTCCGACATGGGTCTGCGCTACGACCTGACCCTGCCCCTGAGCCGCTTCTATGCCGCCAACAAGGACAAGCTCCCCCACCCCTTCAAGGTCATCCAGACCGACCGCGTCTTCCGCGCGGAGCGCCCCCAGAAGGGCCGTCTGCGCGAGTTCGTCCAGTGCGACATCGACATTCTGGGCGACGAATCCCCCAACGCCGAGGTCGAGCTCATCGACGTGACGGCCCGCGCCCTTCTGAGCATCGGCTTCACCGGCTTCACGGTCAACATCAACGACCGCCGCATCCTGCGCGGGATGCTGGAGAGCATGGGCTTTGCCGCCGACACGCTGGATTCCGTCTGCATCACCTTCGACAAGATGGACAAGATCGGTGCTGAGGGCGTCAAGGCCGAGCTGACCGAAAAGCAGCTGCCGGAGAACGCCATCCAGGCACTGGCCGACTTCATCGCCGCCGGTGACGTCACGCTGGATGCCGTCGCTTCCCGCTGCGCCGACCCCGCCATCGCCGACGATCTGAAGTATGTTCTCGCCACGGCCAACGCCATCGCTGACGGCCGCTTCGCCGTGGCCTACTGCCCCAGCCTCGTCCGCGGTCAGGGCTACTACACCGGCATGGTGTTCGAGATCACCTGCCCGCAGTTCAGCGGTGCTGTGGCGGGCGGCGGCCGTTACGACAACATGATCGGCAAGTTCCTAGGCACCAAGGTGCCCGCTGTCGGCTTCTCCATCGGCTTCGAGCGCGTCTGCGGCATCCTGCTGGAACAGGGGTATCAGATCCCCGGTGCCAAGCAGAAGATCGCCCTGCTCTACGGCAAGGAGGCAGATTTCCCCGCCGTCCTCGCCAAAGCCGCCGCTCTGCGCGACAACTACGAAGTCACCATCCTGCCCCAGGGCAAGAAGCTCGGCAAACAGCTGGGTCAGCTCGAAGCTGCCGGTTTCGCCGGTGCCGCCTTCATGGACAAGGACGACGTAAAGATCTTCGCACAGCAGTAACTTTTCCTGCGACACAGAAAGCCCCCGCCGACGAACGGCGGGGGCTTTCATGTTATCGGGCAGCGGTCAGCCCATCGTGAACTGTGCGGCGCAGAAGGCGGCATAGATGCAGATCATGAAGAGACTTTTTTCGCATTGGGATAGATGCGCTCCATCCGGGCATTGTCAAAGTGTGCATCCAGAACCACATCGACGGGGTTCGCCGCCTCCACGCCGCTGGTGCGGGCATCGTACCGGGCCAGCGCAAGCGCTGACACCAGCATGTTCACTGCCATAAAAACGGCCAGCACCGCCGTCATCCAGGGGCGGATGCGGGATTTCAGCTTTCCCATGCACTTTGCTACCATCGGGTAGCCGTACCGCATCCAGGTCACCGCCGCAATGCCCCAGAAGAAGCAATACAGCAGGTTGATGCGCCCGCCGAGGTTGAACTTGAAGCCGCTGTAATCCCAGAACACGGTGCCGAACAGCAGCTCGGTGACGGCGCTGCACACA
>ENA-UONV01003142-UONV01003142.1-human-gut-metagenome-genome-assembly--contig:-CS4-NODE-3142-length-11394-cov-5.293059_pt1 | contig 11394 bp, 10 predicted proteins | sample MGYA00242461_ERZ724008 | MGnify/ENA metagenome assembly ERZ724008 | reverse complement strand
CTTCCGACTACTCTATTCTCCCCAGCATAGCTGGGGGATTAGACTTTTCATTTAAGAGTTAAGTAAAAGGGGCTGTCGCACTAAGTGTTTGAACCGCTCTGAACCGCTCCCCGTCAAGTAGACAATTGAAAAAATATAAATTTTTCCTGCCAGTAGAAATTTATCTGCTGGCAGTTTTTATGCAGCTTGCAAGTAAATTTCGTGTTTTTCCATTGGTGTTAAAATTCCGAGATTCCTTTGCAAGCGTTTATTGTTGTAGTAATCTATATAATCTTCGATCATTTTTACGAGAGTACCTCTATCAGTGAATCGTTTTCCATAGTATCGCTCTCTCTTCAGAATTCCCCAAAAGCCTTCCATTGGTCCATTGTCGATACATTTAGCAACTCGCGACATGCTTTGTATTATTCCAGCATTTACAAGTTTTGTATGAAATGTCCTGTTCGTATATTGGAATCCCCTGTCACTGTGAAACAGTGGCTGCGCACCAGGATTTCTAAGTAAAGCATTGTCTACCGTATCAAACACCAAAGCATTGTTGTTCTTATCACGAATAACATACGAAACAATCCGTCTATCATATAGATCCAGTATTGCACTTAGATAAACTTTATGCTTTTCCATCCCAATATAATAATGGAATTCTGTCACATCAGTGAGCCATTTTTCATTTGGTGCTTTGGCAGTGAACTCCCGATTAAGTATGTTTTCAGCTATATACTGAGGGTTTGCAGCCTGTCTTGTGCATCCGTTGTTAGAATACTTGATAGTTGATTTTATATTAAGTTTACGGCAAATGCGTAGCACACGTTTATCGTTTATATCAATACCATGATATCGTTCCAAATCATCTCTGATCCTTCGATAGCCTTTATCCGGTGAGTCTGTGTGAATCTTTTCTATCTCGTCAGCAATAAACCTATTCTTTTGCTCGCTTTTGGGAATTTCTCTGTGTAGCCATTTATAATAAGCTGCTCTAGAAACATTACCAAGTTTGCAAAGTGCAGCAACTGAATAATTATGATCTTCATGTTCTTCTTTGATTGCCTGATATATATGTTCATGACGGACCAGGCTTAGCCCCGCCTCCTCTCTATTTCTTCGAGTTTTTTTAAAAAAGATGCCTCCATTTCAGCACGTTCTTTCTCTGCTTTTAAAATTTTAACTTCAGCACGCAGCTTTTCTAATTCACTCATCTCATCGGGACGTTTTCGTTTGCCACGGTTATCTCTTAAAGCTTCTACTCCACCAGCTTCATATTTGACTATATAATTGCGAGCCTGTTGATAGGACACCTGGTATTGTTCTGCTGTTTTGGCATAATTACGATTATGTGCGATACAATACTGTACTATTTCAACCCGTTCTTCAAAAGTGGTTTTTCTTCCTTTGGTCATGATAATGCTTCCTCCTGTTCCAGAAGATTTTAATTCTTCATGACCATTATACTTCTTTATCCAGATTTGTAACTTAGCTTTTGAACGGATTCCGTATTTTTTGCAAATATCATCTTGAGAACCATAGCCTGCTAAATAATCTACGACTGCTTGTTGTTTCAATTCTTTGGAATATTTTTTATTCCCTTTCAATGTGAATGCATTTGCGCCCATAGATTCATAGTTTCGAATCCATTGTTGGACAGATGCGAGACTTACATCAAACATATCGGCAATTCGCCGTTGACTTTCTTTTCCATCCAGATATAGATTTACAGCATATATCTTATCCGCAACAGATACTTTTCTTTTAGACATAAAATATGCTCCCTCCTAAGTGACAAGTTTTTATTATTTCACTTGTCTACCTAGAAGGGAGCATATCAATTTCCCCGACAGTCCCCTCTGTATTTTTCCACAAGAGCTGCTAAATTTATTCTTTCAAAACTGGATTTACTTTGTTGCTATCCACCTGTAAAATTCCGAAAGATATTTTTATAAACATAATTCACTGCCACTTCATTTACTCCACCGGCTCGGCTGTTCCTGGCAAATCCGGTTCCACTGACAATCGCCGCAGATTTTCGTTCTTTTTCCCGTTTCAATAATTTTTTTCTGTACTGCTTCGGTAAATTCCGGGAATGCAAGCTTTTGACCTTCTTTTAAGCCGCATTCTGCCAGCACTGCATTGTCATATTTTTTCACCTTCTCGGCTGCCTCGCAGATTCCCTGGCTATTGTTTGGACAGGCTGAGCAGATTTCGTCAGTTTTTACTGTGAGACAAACATCTGCCCCTTTTGTAAAAAGCTCCAGCATTTCCTGCATATGGGCTGTAAATCCAGTGCTGTAGCCATTTCCGATAAAAAACGCCAAGCACATCCCGTGGTGAGGGCGAATGGGATATGTCTGACGTTCTTTTTTACTGCATTGGTACAAGCTTACGTACCCTTCTGGACAAAACAAATGCCAGAGCGATCTTTACAAGGTCAGGAATGATAAATGGAATTACGCACCAGCCCAGTACGGTTCCAAGTCCGACAGCTCCGGAGGTTCTTGTATATACAACCATGAACCAGATAGTTCCCATTGCGTAGCAGACAATCAGTCCGACTACCATGGAAAGAATCTGAATAACAGGCTTTTTGCCCCAGAGAGATTCCATAGCCCACATTACCAGGGCGGAGAAAAGAAATCCGATGATGTAACCGCCGGTATTGTTAAGAAGAATACCAAGTCCTCCTGAAAATCCTGCAAATACAGGAACACCAATAGCTCCAAGTAAAATGTAAACCAGTACAGCCAGGCTGCCTCTCTTTCCGCCAAGCACACCAACAGCCATAAATACACCAAATGTCTGTAATGTAAACGGCACTGTCATTGGAATGGAAATCCAGGAACAGATTGCGATCAGTACGGCGAAAATAGCTATGTATGCCAGGTCGTATGTTTTTGTCTTTGTTGCGGTTACGGTACTCATATTCTCCTCCTCGAGTAGATATTATTTTTGTCAGATACAATCTAACACAGTTTAGCGCGGATTGTCAACCTGTTATTTGTTTTTGGTTTACAATTCTCTTTATGAAGAATCTGGACATGTTTCCTGCATACGTGCTATACTGCTGTAAAGTGGAGGATAAAAAATTTGTGTCAAACATATAAAATTGCAATTTGTGATGACTTTGCCGCAGACAGAAAATATCTTTCTTCTCTGTGTGAAAGATGGAGCAGGCATAACTGTTATCGTATACAGATTTCAGAATTTACATCAGCAGAAAATTTTTTATTTTATTATGCCGAGAAAAAAGATTTTGACATTCTTCTCCTTGATATAGAAATGGGCGCTATGGATGGTGTTACCATGGCAAGGAAGCTGCGGCAGGATAATCAGACCATACAAATTATATTTATCACCGGATACGCAGACTATATTTCTGACGGATATGAAGTAGATGCCCTTCACTATCTGATGAAGCCCATACAAGAAGAGAAGCTCTTTACAGTTCTTGACCGTGCAGTCACAAAGCTTATCAAAAATGAGAAGGTTCTTAACATAATCAGTCAGGGTGAGATGCTTCGTCTGCCCATCAGTCAGATCAATTATGCAGAGGTAAACAGCAATTATATTACGATTCACAGTCAACAGACTATCACCCTGAAAATGACCTTAAGCGAATTGGAAAAAAAGCTGGATTCTCATTTTTTCAGAGCGGGACGTTCTGCTTTGGTAAATCTAAAAAAAATCAGCCGGGTTACAAAAAAAGAGATTTATTTGCAGGATGGAAGTATAATCCCCCTTCCACGCGGCGCTTATGAGAAGGTTAACCGGGCAATCATTAATATGGACTGATTTGGGAGATTAAAATGCATTTATTTTCGAAAAAAGCAGCTAAAAAAATGGCTGCATATCAGAAGGAACTGATTGAAACTCACTATCAGGAGGTTGATAATATGTACCGCCAGATGCGAGGCTGGCGCCATGATTATCGCAATCATATCCAAACAATGAAGGCTTATGCAGCCACAGAAAACTGGGACGCAATCAGACATTATCTCGATCTTCTTGACAAGGATCTTACCACAGTAGATACTGTGATAAAAACCGGAAATGCCATGACAGATGCTATTTTAAAATCTAAAATATCACTGGCACGGTCCAAAGATATTCAGGTAATTGCAGATGCTGACATTCCTGTTAAGCTGAATTCCTCTGAAATTGATCTTTGCTGTATTATTGGAAATTTATTCGACAATGCCATAGAAGCCAGCCTGCAGCTTCCCAAAGAAAAACGACTGATCCGCATTTATATGGACATGAAAAACACGCAGTTATACATTTCTTTCACTAACTTTACAGCGGGAAAGAAGTTGAAAAAACAGGGAAATCTTTTTAAAAGTACAAAAGGTGATGGTCATGGTCTGGGGCTGATCCGTATTGATGATATAGTAAAGCGATCTGATGGATATATCAGCCGAAACAGTGAAGAGGGCGCCTTTACCACTGAGATTTTACTGCCCCAGTTATAATTCATCCCCCGAAACATGCAATTCATCCCCGGTTTAATCCGGGGATATTTTTTCTGGTAAAATCATATTAAGAATCTTTTTAATGATACCAGAGTCAAAAGGTCAAAAAGCCGATGCAAGCTCGCTTGCAAGAGGATTTTTGACCTCTTGACCCGCCAAAAACATGAGTAAGTAGCCATTTTTCGAAGAAAAATGAGCGGATTACGAATGTTTTTGAAGATTGCGGGAGTGCAAAGCACGTAGCAATCTGGTATCAAAAGAAAAATAAGAAAGAAGGGAAAATCATGTTTCAAAAAAATCCTGTATCAAAATACAGTACTTTTCAAAATATATGGTTCATGATTAAACTTGCCTGCACTTCTCAGGAGAAGAAAGTTCTGGTGATCAGCTTTTTTATCGCACTGTTAACCATTATACAGAACCTTCTTAACCTTTATGTTTCTCCTGTCATATTAAGTGCAATAGAAAATCATGTTTCCATTCAGGAACTGCTTTTTACAATTGTAATTTTTGTGCTTATGATAATGCTGGTATCAGCTGCATTGGCTTATGCAAATCAAAACGTAATTTGCGGACGGATCAGTGTCCGTTGTGAGATTGTAAATCTTTTAAACAAAAAAGCATCCACAACATCTTATCCCAATATAGACGATATGAAATTCAAAAAATTACTGACCAAATCGGCCGAATATACGGACAATAACGATCAGGCCACTGAAGCAATCTGGAATACACTAACTGTACTTTTGATCAATATTGTCTGTTTTTTTATTTACGCCGGTCTTCTTACACAAATTCATCCAATTCTGATTTTGGTCATTCTGTCAACTGCCGGAATCAGTTATTTTATCTCTCAAAGATTAGATGAATATAAGTATCAACATCGGGAGGAAGAAGCTGAATATATACATCAAATGGCATATTTATTAAACCGTGCAGCTGACTTTGGTGCAGCAAAAGATATCCGCATTTTCGGTCTTCGTTTCTGGCTGGAAGAATTATACAGCAAAACAGCCAGGGAATTTACAGCATTTCATCGAAAAGCAGAAAGTGTTTATATCTGGGCTGGAATTGCAGATTTGACTTTTACTTTTCTGCGCAATGGAGCGGTCTACGCATATTTAATTTATTTGGTATTATACCGCGGTCTTGATGTGCCTGCTTTTTTGCTTTATTTTACTGCAGTGGACAGTTTTTCAGGCTGGATTACAGGAATTCTGGAAGGACTTGGCACATTGCACCGACAGTCTCTTGATATTTCCACGGTCCGGGAATGTCTGGATTATCCGGAATTATTCCGTTTCAAAGATGGACTTACCTTAAATCAGGACGCTAAAAATAATTATGAAATTGTTTTGGAAAATGTTTCATTTCGCTATCCAGGAGCTGAAACAGATACTTTAAAAAATATAAATCTTACCTTACATCCAGGAGAAAATCTGGCAGTTGTAGGTCTTAATGGTGCTGGAAAAACTACGTTGATCAAAATAATCTGTGGGTTTCTTGATCCCACAAAGGGACAGGTAAAATTGAATGGAACAGATATCCGAAACTATAACAGAAAAGACTATTATAAGCTGTTCTCGGCAGTGTTTCAGGATTTTTCATTGTTAGCGGGAACCATTGCAGAAAATGTGGCGCAAACAGAAAATTTCGACCTGAAACAGGTGAAAAATTGTATCAAAAAAGCCGGCTTGCTTCCAAAAATAGAAGCTCTTCCAGATAAGTATCAAACCTTTCTGAATCGTGAGGTTTACAAAAATGCAATTATGTTTTCGGGTGGAGAAACACAGCGCCTTATGCTCGCCCGCGCATTATATAAAGATGCCCCTTTTATTATATTGGACGAACCAACTGCCGCACTCGATTCCATTGCTGAAGCAGACATTTATCAGAAATATGACGAAATGACAAAGGGAAAATCCTCAGTTTATATCTCCCATCGGCTCGCTTCTACCAGATTCTGCAGCAGAATCTTAATGCTGGAGCAGGGAGAAATACAGGAAGAAGGAACTCACGAAGAGCTGTTAAGGCAAAGTGGAAAATACGCTGCTCTCTATGAGGTTCAAAGCAAATATTACAGGGAAGGAGATGGGGAAAATGAAGACAAATGAGAAAAACATATCGTTAAAAGAAGCACTGCAGCTTAATCACAGAGCATATAAGCTTTTTTACCGATATTATCCAAAATTAATTCTTTCCCAAATCAGTCTGACCATCTGGAAAGCACTGACTCCCTATATAATCATATATTTATCTGCACTTGTTATTGAAGAACTTGCAGGCGACCGAAGCCCTGACCGCATTCGTTTTCTGGTAACGATTACTTTATTATCCGGAGCAGGAATCAGCTTGATATCTGCATTTCTTAAAAAATGGAAAAGGACTTGGAGCGCAGGTCTTGGAATGAAAATCAAGCGAATTTTGTGCGAAAAACTTTTTGATATGGATTACTGTGATTTAGATGATAGCAAAACTATGGAGTTATATTCTTCCATTATTCAAAATCTCAATGGACCTGGGTGGGGACTATACAATGTTCTGTTAAATTATGAAGCTCTGTGTTCAGAAGGATTTTCGATCATTTGTGGCTTATCCATGACCATTTCCCTTTTCACCAGCCAGATTCCAAAAACAGCAGAAAAACTTGTTATTCTTAACAATCCGGTATGTGTAACAGCCATAATTTCTGTTATGGTACTGATTACCTGGTTTTCGCCTGTACTCGCTGGAAAGGCAGGAAAATACTGGGTCAGAAGTGCAGATCTGCATACCTTTTCCAATCGTTTGTTTGCATATTACGGACGTCTGGGCTATGATAGCAAAAAGGCAGCGGATATGCGGATTTACCAACAGGAAAAAATATGCGAAAAGCATAATCTGAGCAAAGAAAATCCTTTCGGTTCCAAGGGATTATTTGCCAGATATGGAAAGGGACCTGTTGGATTTTACATGGCAGCTTCTTCCGCAGTATCTGTAATTTTCACAGGGATTGCCTATGTTTTTGTATGCTTAAAAGCCTGGGCAGGTGCCTTTGGAATCGGAGCAGTTACAAAATATATTTCCGCTGTTACGAAAGTTTATTCAAGCGTATCCGGCTGTATCTCCACCATTGAAGATATGCAAAACAATGCTATTTTTCTGAAACAGACATTTGAATTTCTGGACATTCCCAATAACATGTATCAGGGAAGCCTGACTACCGAAAAACGCAGCGACCGAAAGTATGAAATAGAATTTCGAAATGTTTCTTTCCGATATCCAGGATGTGAACAATATGCCCTCCGAAATATCAATATGAAATTTGAAATTGGTCAAAAACTGGCTGTCGTTGGTATGAATGGAAGCGGAAAAACTACGTTCATCAAGCTTCTGTGTCGGCTTTACGATCCTACAGAAGGGGAAATTCTTCTTAACGGAATCGATATCCGAAAATATAATTACAAAGAATATATGATGATTTTTTCCGTGGTATTTCAGGACTTCAAACTCTTTTCCCTGACTCTTGGAGAAAATGTAGCCGCCAAAATCAATTATGACGAAGAAAAAGTAAAAAGTGCTCTGAAGAAATCCGGATTTTACAATCGCCTTTCCACAATGCCAGAAGGTCTGAATACTTATCTCTACAAGGATTTCAATAAAAAGGGAATTATCATTTCCGGCGGAGAGGCTCAGAAAATAGCTATTGCAAGAGCTATTTATAAGAATGCCCCTTTTATTATATTGGACGAACCGACTGCAGCTCTTGATCCCATTGCGGAAGCTGAAATATATGAAAAATTTAATGAAATAACAGGCGATAAAACTGCCATTTATATCAGTCATCGTCTGTCTTCCTGCAAATTTTGCGATAAAATAGTTGTATTTCATGAAGGATCTGTGATTCAGACTGGAACTCACCAGGAGCTTGCTGCAGATAAAAACGGGAAATATTTCCAGCTATGGACGGCGCAGGCACAATATTATAGATAAACAGCTTTTCAATTTTCCTTAATCATGTTAAACTAAGGAAAAGTAATGCTATGGAGGTTTTTCTCATGGATGTACACAGTATCAGTACCAAATGTACCCGCACCGAATTTGTGGGAACTGCAGTTCTGGATACCATCGGACTTGTGATTTCAGGAGTAGACGATACTCTTTTAAATGAAATGAATATAGGAACACGCTATCACACCCTAGGACTTTTCAGTTCCCGTACAGGTGCAGCAGGTCAGATTACTGCTGTTGATGATGCAGTGAAGGCTACAGGCACAGAGGTTCTTTCTATCGAATTCCCACGTGATACCAAGGGCTGGGGTGGTCACGGCAATTATATCGTGATTGGTGGAAATGATGTTTCTGATGTGCGCCACGCCATTTCTCTTGCATTGGAATTAACCAATAAATATGCGGGAGAGTTATATATCAGCGAATCCGGTCATCTGGAATTTGCATTTTCAGCAAATGCAGGCGGCGCTCTTGCCATGGCCTTTCACGCAGTTCCAGGGGAAGCTTTCGGATTCATGGCAGGTTCTCCGGCGGCTATCGGACTTGTAATGGCAGACACTGCAATGAAGGCTTCTGCAGTTCATATTACACGCTATATGACACCGAGTATTGGTACAAGCCATTCCAATGAGGTTATCCTTGCCATCTCCGGAGATGCCAGTGCTGTGAAAGAGGCTGTACTCCAGGCAAGACAGATCGGCCTGGAACTGCTGATCGGAATGGGAAGCTATCCAGAAATTCCGGGAGAACCGTATTTATAACAATCCCCCCTATATATTATTGCAGACAAATGCCCTGACAGGCAGAAGCTTTTGATGATCTTAATCCTGTCAGGGCGTATTTTTTTCCTTAATTTAGTCTGTAAACCTCAGCACTCTGAAGTCCAAATGCAAGCGCCTCTGAATGGCTGTTAAAATAAATATCCACATGTCCGTAAGGTGTTCCAAGATCCTCCACTGTATACACATTTCCATTGATCAGGAGCTGAGTTCCGAATGGCACACCAGCCATGGCAACGGTTCTTCCCGCTGTAGGAACAGTTCCGCTGGCTGTCAGGTTTCCTGCTGTTCCGCAGCACTGTGCACAGTTGCAGTATGCGGTGAGAGTAAAGGTTCCAAGGTAAGTTCCCTGTGAAGATGAACTGCTGCTCTCGGAAGAACTGTCGGAGCTTTCACTGCTGTCGGATGACTCGGTATAAGAATCATCATAGGAACTGCTGTTATCTGTGTCCTGATTGGAATCACTTTCAGACTCGCTGTAGTCATCGTAGGATTCCTCTGTGCCATAGTTTCCCCCGTCACTTGGTGACTGGGCGGCAGCCTCAGCTTCCTGGGCTACCTGCGCCTCCTGGGCTGCTTTCTCTGCCTCTGCAGCCTGCAAAAGGCTGTAAATACTGCTGTCTGCATTACTGATCTGTGTATTTAAAGCACTGATTTCATCCTGGCTGGCACTGATCTGATAAATATAGGACTGAATGTTCTCATTTGTGCTTGCAGTAAGTGCCTGTACCTCTTGCTGTTTGGCAGATTTCTCTGCCAGAAGTTCATTAATATTCTGAGCTTCCTCTTCCGCCTGCTCTTCCTGGGTCTTGATATCTGCCTGAAGGGCTTTATATTTAGCAAGCATGTCTCTGTCATACTGGGAAATCTGGGCTATATTCTCTGCACGGTTCAGAAACTGAGCCAGATCTTCTGAGGACAAAAGCAGCTCCAGCATGGAAGCACTTCCATTCTCATACATGTATACAATACGCTTCTTCATATCCTGATACTGCTTGTCCGCTGTGGCCTTGGCTTCCTCAAGCTGGGTATTCAGAGTTTTCAGCTGCTCTTCTTTCTCCGCTGCCTGAATTCCAAGCTCAGATACACTGTTGGTAAGGTCTGTATACTGAGCATTCAGCTCTTCCAGATAGCTTTCAAGCTCCTGCTTCTTGCTCTCCAGAGATGCCATGTCGGACTGCTGCTGTGCCAGTTCTGCCTGCGCAGCTTCTTTCTGTGCCTGTACATCAGCGATCTGTTCCTCCGTAGAAGCAGCAAATACTGCCCCAGGCATAGAAACAGTCATGATTCCAGTTAACAGCATTGCAAAAATCTTTTTAAATCTCATCTATGTAAACACCTCGTTATTTTTTTCGTAGGTCAAGTATAACATATTCCGTAATTTTTTCAACACTTTTATTTAACTTTTGTAACATTTACGTAATATTTCACGATTTTCCAGAATCTAGAAAGATAATAAATACATGGTTATAGAACAAATTCAGGCACAGTATACCGTGAAATAGTTTGGGCAAATCACAGGAATGTTTTTGCAAAAAAACACCCCGCATTTCATGAAACTCTCCATAAAATGCGGGGTTGTAAAAACCTCTTTACTTCTTATACCGCAGCTTCTTCCTCTGCTACAGCTTCCTGGTATTTCTCGAGAATGATCGTCTGGATCTTATCACGAGTGGAAGAATTGATAGGATGTGCGATATCCCGATATTCTCCATCGGTTGCTTTGCGGCTTGGCATTGCGATGAAAAGACCTTTCTCTCCTTCGATCACCTTGATGTCATGTACTACAAATTCTTCATCAATGGTAATGGAGACTACAGCTTTCATCTTCCCCTCCTTTGCAACCTTTCTCACCCGTACGTCTGTAATGTTCATTTTTGCTGCCCCTTTCCTCTTAATCGCATTTACTGCGCTTTAAGTCTTATTATATTACAAGCTATATCTATCATTTTTCTCCACAACGATCTCTACTTCTCCATCCCCGCTGTAGTAAGAATTTGCCCGGATGGTTCCCCGGCTTTCAACGATACAATTCTCGATATGTGTATTATCCCCCAGATATACATCATTCAAAATTACAGAATTTTTAATTACGCAGTTATTTCCAACATAAACGTCTTTAAACAGAACCGAATTCTCCACAACGCCGTTTATGATACAACCGC
>ENA-UONV01003132-UONV01003132.1-human-gut-metagenome-genome-assembly--contig:-CS4-NODE-3132-length-11427-cov-4.881024_pt1 | contig 11427 bp, 8 predicted proteins | sample MGYA00242461_ERZ724008 | MGnify/ENA metagenome assembly ERZ724008 | reverse complement strand
GATATAACATCCTCTCCATTTTTTTCTTCTAATGATTTAAGTGCATATCGGACAGTGCGCTCAGACAGACCGATTTTTTTCGATAATTTAGGAATGGATGGAAATGCAGTTCCATCATACCGCATCAATGTGATCATGACCAATTTCTCTTTTGAATTTAATCCTTCATAATCCAAAAAATCATTGTGGATCATCGTGAATGGGCGGCAGTTTTTAATCTGTACTTTGTCGTTCATGGTTAAAGTAGTACATGATACTGGTTAGCCGATCTTCCCCCCAGTCATGATCTATCTCCTTTCCTAAATTTGTAATTTTTATATTGGCTTGAGTATACCATAATGGTAGGAGAAAAACAATAGCTTATTTAAAGAGACTGCACATTTTGCAGTGACACATGCAAAATGTGCAGCATACACTGCAAAATATGCAGCATACACTGCAAAATGTGCAGTACCCACTGCAAAATATGCAGTACCAAACAAAGTTATCCCCAAGTTATCCCCAGAGTTATCCCCAAAAAGGTGTTACCAACTGCAAAGTGTGCAGTACCCCATGCAAAATATGCAGTACCAACTGCAAAATACGCAGTACCCCATGTAAAATATGCAGTACCAAACAAAGTTATCCCCAAGTTATCCCCAGAGTTATCCCCAAAAAGGTGTTACCAACTGCAAAGTGTGCAGTACCCCCTGCAAAATATACAGTATCACCTGCAAAATACGCAGTACCACATGCAAAATACGCAGTACCCACTGCAAAATATGCAGTACAATCTGCAAAATACGCAGTATCAAACAAAGTTATCCCCAAGTTATCCCCAGAGTTATCCCCAATGGATCTGTCGAAGAAAAATAGACTTGAAAAATAAAAGTAAATGCTTTATACTCACATGAGTGATAAGATAAAATATTTTTTCGAAACAGCTAAGAAAAAGAAGGAAGGAGAGAAGTATGGCGACGCTAAAGGATGTGGCGAAGGCTTCCGGACTGACAGTAGGAACTGTTTCCAGAGTTTTGAATAATAGAGGCTATATAAGTGATAAAACAAGAGAGAAAGTGTATCAGGTAATGAAAGAGTTGAATTACCAGCCAAATGAAATGGCACGTTCACTTTCAAAGCAGAAGAATAATACAATAGGAATTATTTTACCGCAGATTGAGCATCCTTATTTTGCAAAGGTTCTGGGTCGGCTGGAAAAAGAGGCTTCTAAGCGTGGATATCGCACAACTGTATTTGTTTCTAAAAATAAAGAAGAACGCGAGGAAGAATGCATTGAAATGTGCAAAAGCGCAAGAGTGGCAGGAGTAGTGTTGTGCAGCGGCTGCTTTGGCACAGAAAAATTTACAGGACTTGATTTCCCATTAATTACATTAGAGAGATCCATTGATCAGGCAACATCAGGTATTGAATGTGACAACTATCAGGGTGGTGTACTTGCAACGGAGCTATTAATTGAAAAGGGTTGCAAAAAACTTATGTATATTGGCGGAAGAAGTGCCGGTGATAGTATTGCTATGCCAGGCGATTATAGAGAAGTGGGCTTTAAAGATACATGCGAGAAGTATCATGTAGAGCATATGGTGATGGTGACAGATAAAGAACAATTTGATACGCTGGAGTACTATAGCTTTGTGAGAAACAAGCTTGAAAAAAATCCAGATGTAGATGGAGTATTTGCAAGCTCTGATATTATCGGTGCATATGTGCTTCAGGCTTGCCGCGACTTGTCAATTAGGGTTCCTCAGAATATGAAAATTGTGGGATTTGATGATGTTAATATTGCTCAATTTACGACACCTGGTCTGACAACAATTCATCAGCCGGTAGAGCAGATGGCAGAGCAGGCAATTTCGGACATTGCGATGATAGATGCTGGCAAGGTGGTGCCTTCAAGAACGGTATTTCCGGTAACGCTTGTTGAGCGCGGAACGACTTGAGTTAACAGCTGCGAAGCAGTGATTAAGCCCTAAGGGGCTGTTTTGCGCATGATAGGCGCGAGCGAGCTGTTTCTTACCAATATAATCTAATATAGCAATTTTATACAAACATATCGAAAAAGAGTTATTACATAGTGAGTAGAGTACTTGCATGCATAACTCTTTTTTTTGTGAATATTAGATATGTACACAAGTCGTCACAAGAAAGAATATCGCAAGCGGTTGCGATAAACAATTTAAAAAGTTTTTTGAAAAAATAGCATAATTAACTTATTTCATTGAACATTAAATAAAATTCAAAAAAAACATAATTGACATAATGCACAAAGCAAAAGAGGCATAATCATATAATTTTAACAAAATATATTTTAATAAAAGAAAAATTATGATAACCGCTTGACATGTTAAAAGTGCAGTGCTAGAATGAAGACACAAACAAAGAAATGCCCACATACGAGATAGGGGCACAAAATAGGAGGAATAAAAAATGAGAAGAAAAGCAACACTCGCAATTACACTTGCAGCAGCAATGGCAGCAACAGCAGTTCCTGCAATGGCAGATGATAAGGTAAGCATTACCATTTTCAATTCCAAGATGGAGATTCAGAGCCAGTTTGAAGAGATGGCAGAAAAGTATGCTGAGGATAATGGAATCAATATTGAGGTTTACTACTCAAATGATACAGTAGCAGCTCATCTGGCTACCAAGTATTCATCTGGAGATCCATATACATTAGCAATGGTAGATGCAAAGGATGTCTACTCACTGGCAAAAGATCACGCAATTGATATGAGCGATCAGGAGTGGGTAAAGAATACTAACTATGCAATCGGAATTGATGATCAGATCAATGGTTTCCCTATGTGTGTTGAGGCTCGTGGACTGATTTACAATGCAGATGCGATCGAAGCAATTACTGGTGAAACATTTAACCCGGAAGATTACAAGACACTTGATTCCTTTAAGGAGCTGATTGAGCAGTTAAAGGAAGGCGGTATGGAGACGCCTACTGGTATCATGAAGGAGGATTGGTCTTTAGGAGGTCACTTCCTGTCACAGGTATCAGAGGAGCAGCCGGATGTAGAGGAGTTTATTACAAAGCTTCATGAGGGTGAAGCAGATCTGATTAATGATGAGAAATTCAATTCTCTGATGGATTTCTTTGATGTAATGATGGAGAACAACTACGCAAAGGATTCTGCAATCGCAGCTGAGCGTGAAGTAACCGAGATGATGTTAGCTGAGGGAGAAATCGCCTTTATGTACGGTGGTAACTGGGATTGGTCCGTAATCAACGCATATGATTACACTGAGAACATGGGTATGATGCCAATTCCGCAGAACACAGATGACGGCACTAACGAGAAGCTTGTAGGCGGCGGTTCTAAGTATTTTATGATTGATTCTTCTGATGCTACAACAGATGAGCAGCGTCAGGCAGCATTAGATTTCTTAGAGTGGCTTGCAGATTCCGAAGAAGGTCAGAAGTTTATCACAGAAGACTGTGCACTTGTTCCTGCATTCTCCAACAATGAGAATGAAGTAGCAGATCCGCTTGGACAGTCTGTTAAGAAGTATGCAGATGAGGGTGCTATGATTGATAACTACAACTACATGCCAGATGATCATATCTCTCTGTGTGGTGCAATCTTCCAGAAGTATCTTGCAGGACAGATGGATCGTGCAGAGTTTGCAACTGAGATTGAGGATTACTGGAAGTCAGCAGACGTTGTAGAGCACTGATAATATCAAACATTTGATAGATGATGCTTCCTTATAATATAATAGGAAGGAAGACATTACCCCTATAGAGGCTGTCCGCCGATGACAGGCAGCGGACAGTCTCATAATTTTCTTGATGATAAAACGAATACAGGGAAGGGGATCGTGATCATGGATAGAAACACGACAAAATATAAAGTAAAGCAGTACATAATGTTCGCTGGTATCTCCACTGTACTGTTTGCTGCAGTAGTAATTATTCCGTTTATCTACGGTTTATATTTGACCTTTACAAGCTGGGATGGTATTTCAAAGGATAAGCAGTTTGTCGGTTTTGCAAATTATATTGCAACGTTTAAAGATATTGCCTACTGGCAGGCACTTGGAAGAACAGTTATATATTCTGTTATTTCCGTTGTTCTGGTAAATGTGGTTGCATTTTTCCTGGCATATTTGCTGACTAGTGGTATTAAAGGACAGAACTTCTTCCGTGCGGGCTTCTTTATTCCAAACCTGATCGGTGGTATTGTTCTTGGTTATGTATGGAAGTTTGTTTTTAACAGAGCATTTGTATCAATTGGAAAGGCAGTTTCTATTGGTGCGCTTTCAAATTCTTGGCTGGCAACACCGAGTGGTGCAATGGCATGTTTGATTATTGTTTCTGTATGGCAGTATGCCGGTTACATGATGTTAATTTATGTTGCCGGATTTATGAGTGTACCGAAGAGCTTAAAGGAAGCTGCTCAGATTGATGGATGTACTAGTTTTCAGGCAACAGTTAATATTATCATCCCACTTATGAGAGCTTCATTTGTACAGTGCTTGTTCCTTACAATCACCAGATGCTTCATGGTATATGATGTAAACCTGTCTTTGACAAAGGGTGAGCCATTCAATTCTTCTGTAATGGCAGCAATGCATGTATACAATCAGGCATTTACTTATAAGAATTATGGTCTTGGACAGGCTGAGGCACTTGTACTGTTTATCGTCTGCGCAATTGTAGGTGTGACACAGGTTTATATTGGTAAGAAAGGGGAGGTGGCAGCATAATGGAAGAAAATAAAAAAGCGGCACAGAAAAAGAAAATTAGCCATGCCATTATAATGGTTGTTTTAATCCTCCTGTTTCTGATGTTTATCTTTCCGTTTATTCTCGTTATTATTAATGCATTTAAGACAAAGGGTGACATTATGTCTGACCCGATGTCACTAGTTGGTTCTCATGGATTTATTGTAACAAACTTCTCTGATGCGATGAAGAAGATGAATTTTACAACATCTTTTACCAACTCACTGATCATCACAGTTTCAGCAACAATTGGAACTATTCTTTTGTCTGCAATGACCGCATTTGTAATTGTAAGAAACAATTGGAAGGCATGTAAGCTTCTGTTTACATTAATGATTGCATCTATGGTAATTCCATTCCAGGTTTTGATGATTCCGTTAGTATCATTATATGGTGGTATCTTTGGAGTTTTAAATAGCCGTGTGACCTTAATCCTTATGCATATCGGATTTTCACTTTCAATGGCAACATTCATGTTCCATGGAGCAATTCATACGAATATTCCGTTAGAGCTTGAGGAAGCGGCATTTTTGGATGGCTGCAGCAACTGGCAGACATACTGGAAAATCGTATTTCCACTGTTAAAGCCAACGATTGCAACTGTAGCAATTATTGATGCAATGGCATTCTGGAACGATTATCTTCTTCCGAGCCTTGTACTTGGTCGTAAGGAGCTTTATACACTTCCAATTGCAACACAGGCATTCTATGGAACTTACTCTACGGATATGGGCCTGGTAATGGCTGCTCTGCTGTTAGCGATGCTGCCGATTTTGATTTTATATCTGTTCTTGCAGCGCTACATTGTTGAGGGCGTTACCTCCGGTGCAGTAAAGGGATAATTTAGTGTTTATTTATAAGGGGTCCAAAATACAGTTTGTTTTGGACCCCATTTCTTTTTAACGATGAGAAAAGGAGACAAGTGAGAGCGCAGGTGCTCAAACTTTAACAAATAATATGGAAACAATATATAAGGAACGCTTTGAGCAAAAGAAGGATGAGCTTCATGATCTTTATATGCAATTATATGGAAATGATGCAATGTTTGCAGAGCTGTGCGAGCATTTGTACGCATTTTATAAGGAGAGAAGTGAGAAGTTAAAGACGCTTGATAAAAAGCGTGAAGCTGATCCTAATTGGTACAAAAAAAATGATATGCTTGGCATGATGTTTTATATTGACAATTTTGCTGGCAACATGAAGGGTGTACAGGGAAAGCTGGATTATCTGGAAAAGAATAATGTTAATTATATTCATTTGATGCCATTTCTTGATACACCAAAAGGACGCTCAGATGGAGGCTATGCAGTAGCTGATTTTAGAAAGGTTCAGGAAAATTTAGGTTCCATGGAAGACCTTGAGAATCTGACTAATGCCTGCCATGAGAAGGGAATCAGTGTGTGCATGGATTTTGTTATGAACCACACTTCAGAGGATCATGAATGGGCAAAGAAGGCACGTCAGGGAGATGGAGAATATATGAGCCGCTATTTCTTTTTTGATAATGCGGTTATTCCATCTGAATATGAAAAGACAGTTCCGCAGGTATTCCCGACGACTGCACCTGGCAACTTTACCTGGCTTCCGGAAATTGGTCACTATGTAATGACGACATTTTATCCTTATCAGTGGGATCTGAATTACAGAAATCCAAGAGTATTCAATGAAATGATGTATAATTTCCTCTATCTGGCAAATAAGGGAATTGATATCATTCGAATTGATGCAGTACCATATATATGGAAGGAACTCCATACGACCTGCCGAAATCTGCCGCAGGTACATACAATTGTGCGTATGATGAGACTGATCGGAGAACTTGTCTGCCCGGGCATTTTGCTTTTGGGTGAAGTAGTAATGGAGCCGGAAAAGGTTGTTCCATACTTTGGAACAGTAGAAAAGCCAGAGTGCCATATGCTGTATAATGTAACAACAATGGCTACCACATGGCATACTGTAGCAACAAGAGATGTCAGTCTGTTAAAGAAGCAGCTTGATATTGTAAATCGTCTTCCGAAGGATTATGTTTTCTTAAATTACCTGCGCTGTCATGATGATATTGGCTGGGGACTTGATTTTGCAACTTTGCAGCAGGAAGGCATTCAGGAGCGTGCGCATAAGCAGTATTTGAATGATTATTTTAGAGGCTATGCTGGTTACAGCAACAGCCGTGGTGTTCTTTATAATGAGGACCCTGTGACTGGTGATGCAAGATTTTGTGGAACGACTGCTTCTATGTGCGGTATTGAAAAAGCAAGCTATCAGCATGATAAAGAGGCACTTGAGAAGGCTATTCGAATGGACGTTATGCTTCATGCATATATGTTTATGCAGTCTGGAATTCCAGTGCTTTACAGTGGAGATGAAATTGGCCAGTTAAATGATTATGCTTATAGAGATGATCCTGATAAGGCACCAGATTCACGTTATGTTCACCGTGGTGCAATGAATTGGGAAGAGGCAGCAAAGAGCAGTGATCAAACGACTATTCCAGGTCAGATTTCTTCAAAGCTTAATCAGCTTGAGAAGCTTCGCAAATCTGAGAAGGCATTTATGAGCAATGCAGATACATGGACTGTTGAAACATGGGATAAGAGTATTCTTTGTATCGGACGCTATTATGATGGCGATAAGATATATGGATTATTTAACTTTAGTGAATTTGATAAGACGGCTTGGATCAATGAGAGAGATGGTCTGTACTGTGATCTTTTAACGGGAACGTTAATGGAGGCAGCTGGAGTTAATATTCCAGCATATGGCTATATGTGGCTGAAGAAAGTTCGATAAGAACAAAAAAGATAAGTAAAATCAAAATCAGATAAGAAAAAGCGTACCTTCCAGAATAAACTGGCGGATACGCTTTTTGATTGTTTAGAAACCAATTCCAACGGCAATCAGAATGGTTATGATCGCACCAATCATCAAAATACCGAGGAATTTCCATATGAATTTAATCCAGTTGGACCACTCAATTTTTGCAATTGCCAGAGAACCGATCAAACATCCAGATGAAATGCGCAAGGGATAGTTTACCATATCAAATGAAATAAAGGAACAAGAAAATGAGAAAAATCAAAAAAAGAATTTAACATTGTCAGGCAAGAAGTCCCCCACTTCTAAAGTGGTGGGATGAATTGCCTTCTTTTATTGACATTCTGCTTATTTTATGGTAAAATAAAGTCAGTCGATAGTATATAAAAGCAGGTGATTACAATGGAATTAGACAGAAACATGCATTCAGTGTTCTTGCTGAATTATCATCTTGTATTAGTAACAAAATACCGCAAAAAGGTCTTTGACGATGCGATTTCTGCACGGGCAAAAGAGATCTTTGTGTACATTGGTGAGAATTACCACATTACATTGGTTGAGTGGAACCATGATGTGGATCACGTTCATATCCTGTTTCGTGCACATCCCAACACACAGATTAGCCGCTTCATAAATGCTGTTAGATCCCGAATAGACGCGCTGCTTCCGCCCCGCAGGAATTCCAATGCATCTTTGATTTGCTTCATAAATGCTTATAAGAGCTCAAGCAGCCGATTGCTGAAAAAGGAATATCCGCAAATACGGGAGAAGCTGTGGAAGGAAAACTTCTGGAGTCAGAGCTTTTGTCTGCTGACAACCGGAGGCGCACCGATTGAAGTAATTCGTAAGTATATAGAAAGCCAGGGAATGAAGGAGAAAAAAGGCCGAAACGCCGGAAAGGAGCCGCATGAGGAAGAAAACGAGTAATGGGAAATGTGAACAAATGGCATACCGGTTCTATGGAATACCGTCAAAACAGGATGCGGCTCAGGAAGATAAGACATTTGGATGCTGCCGCTATCTCTGGAATCGAATGCTGGGGGATCACAACACACTTTATTCCGAGATCGGAGAAGTACCGGCGAATACGCCTGCTGATTACAAAGATCTGGATGAATGCATCTGGCTAAATGAAGTGGATTCTCTTGCACTGGCAAATGTACAGTTAAATCTGGATTCTGCATTCAGCCGCTTTTTCAAAAAGACTGCCCGCTATCCGAACTTCAAATCCAGAAAATTCGCAAAAAAGTCTTATACAACAAATGCAGTCTATTTAAAGAAAAAGGATGGCAGCATCTGCTGTAACATTTCGCTTGATCCAGTTTCAGGCCTTTTGAAGTTGCCAAAGCATAAAGATCCAGTTCAGCTTCGGCTGCATCGCTCCATCCGGCCGGACGGAAAACTAAAATCCGTTACCGTAACAATGGAGTCGGATGGAAAGCGATACTATTCCATTTTGATGGAGTATCCAAAGCAGGAACTCACAAGAGACCTCGATACAGACAATGCAATCGGATTGGATATGTCGCTGCCAAAGCTGTATGTAGACAGTAACGGCAATACACCGGATTTCCCGAAGCCGTATCGAACAATGGAGTCCAAAATCAAACGGGAACAAAGAAAGCTTTCCCGAAAAGAGAAAGGTTCAAAAAACTATGAAAAGCAGCGAATCAAACTCGCAAAGCAGCATGCGAAAGCCAAGCATCTGCGTAACGATGTATTGCATAAGCTGTCATGTGCCCTGACGGATCGGTATGATCTGATTGCAATAGAGGATCTGGATATGTCTGCAATCAAAAGATCACTCAGATTTGGTAAATCCGCTTCCGATAATGGTTGGGGAATGTTTACGGATATGCTGTCATATAAAGCAAAGCGGAAAGGGAAGCAGCTTGTAAAGGTTGACCGCTGGTTTCCTTCCAGCAAGACCTGCAGCCACTGCGGTCATATCCATAAGGAGCTGAGACTGTCGGATCGAATCTATCTCTGCCCTAAGTGTGGTCACACTATGGATCGTGATCAGCAGGCAGCTCAGAATATAGTAAAAGAGGCAAAAAGAATGCTGCTAAACGCAGCATTCTGATAATATATATTGACTATATAGAATCACTTTGCACAAAACCGGTTGGGACGCCGGGGTTAGCTCGCTGCACAGAATTGTTTGTAAGGTTTGGACGGTCAGAAATCGTCCTGTAAATTTGACTCCTCGTAAGCGAGAAACAAGAGATCTTCGGATCGAAGCTCCCTCCTCTAAGCGCGTGCAGCGCGAAGGTGGGGAGTAGTTCACTAGACTGACTTTCCTCTTGCAATGACTTTGACAAGCTGCAAGTTCTTGTCTAGGATACAAAGATCAGCATCATATCCTTCATGAACTCTTCCTTTTTTATTTAAGTGAAGTATGTCAGCAGGGTTGGAGGTGATTGTGGAGAGTGCGATTTCTAGAGGAATGTTTTCCATGGATACGCATTCTTTTACTTCTTTTAACAGGCAGCTGGACTGACCGACACCCATTCCCTGGAATTCACCTTTTTTATTGTAGATTGGCAGGCTTCCCTGTCCATCGGAGGAAATTGTGATACGGTTTGGGTTGACACCTGCATTTAGCATACGCTTGATTCCTTTGCATACACGCACCTCATCGCAGATAGTCTCCCAGTAGTCGATATCCTCATTTCCTGTAAAGTCAACGGCACCGCCCTTTAAAGCATATTCGATGGCTTGGCAAAAAAGTGCCTCGTTTCGGTTTACGTGAGTAGGAAGAAACTGTGATGCAGGAATTTCTGTCTCATCAATTACACGGTTGATTAACTCCATGCCTCGTGAGCCGTCACCGAGATGAACGTTAATGATTCCAGCTTTTCCAGAAAGTACTCCGCCGAGTCGTGTATCGGCTGCAACACGGGTAAATTCCTCAAAGGTTGGCTGGGAGGAGCGATGGTCTGAAATGGCGATTTCTCCTGTTCCAATGATTTCCTGAATCATCATAATATCCTTTGGGATGCTGTCAGTCAGCGTGCGAACAGGAACCTGATAACTTCCAGTGTAGCAGTAAGCAGATATTCCCTGCTCGTTTAGCCCTTTTGTTTTGGCGACAAGTGCACACATATCACGTCCGATTCCATCAGTGCCAAGACAGCCAACAACAGTTGTCACGCCAAATTTGGTAAGCCCTTCCATGGTGGCCTCTGGTGTACGATTGGCAAAACCGCCCTCGCCGCCTCCTCCGAGTACATGAACATGGCAGTCAATAAAACCAGGTGTGAGGATCAGATTTGTTCCATCAATTTGCTCAGACTCTGGAAAATATGAAGGAATTGACAGACTGCCTGGATCTGCAATTTTTACGATTTTATCGTGAATGATAAGCACATCCTTTTTTCCAAGATGATCTGGTGCGTAAACGTCAATATTTTGAATTAGTTTGATCATATTATTATAAACACCTTTCTAAAATTATTTTGGCGATCAAATTCGCTGCCAATAGTATACCACACAAAACAGGATGAGCAAACGAAAAAGTAGGTATGTTTTTATTGACAAGAAGAGAAAAAAACACTATAATCGTTCAAAATAGAACTGAAGAAGGAGGGCACACATGTATTTTTGGGATGAGCATAGAGGAATTACACGTTATTATGAGATTCTGATGTCATCCGTATGTGAAAAATATCAGCTTAGGCAGATGGAGTATGATATACTGATGTTTCTATATAATAATCCACAGCATAACACGGCAGCAGATATCGTCAGATACAGAAAGTCAACAAAATCTCATGTATCTACATCACTTAAGGTGCTTGAGGAGAAAGGGCTGATTGAAAGAAGGATAGATAAAGATAATAAAAAGCGTGTTGAAATTTATATTTTGGATTCGGCAGATGA
>ENA-UONV01003129-UONV01003129.1-human-gut-metagenome-genome-assembly--contig:-CS4-NODE-3129-length-11435-cov-8.353603_pt1 | contig 11435 bp, 9 predicted proteins | sample MGYA00242461_ERZ724008 | MGnify/ENA metagenome assembly ERZ724008 | reverse complement strand
GCGTAAGCTCCAGGCCAAAGCCGGCCGCGGACTGTACTGGGCGCTGCTGCTGTTTGTGGGCATTCCCCTGCCGGGCACCGGCGCCTGGACGGGCACTCTTGCCGCCAGCCTGCTCGATATGGACTTCAAAAAAAGCACCCTCGCCTGCGCCGCCGGCGTCCTCCTGGCCGGTGCCATCATGGGCGGCTTGAGCCTGTTGGGCGTCAGTGCTTTCGGCGGGTAAATTTGTCTTGCAATCGCCGGCCATTTACGGTATAATGTGCGGGTAATATCTGCCGGTGTGATGGAATTGGTAGACGTAGTGGACTCAAAATCCACCGCTGGCGACAGCGTACCGGTTCGAGTCCGGTCACCGGCACCAAAAAAGAGACATCCGTGAGGATGTCTCTTTTTTTGCCGCTGATAGAAGGGTATATACGAATTTTGCAAAATTACCAATATATCAATAACTGCTTGATATTTCGCTATAAGAATATATAATAGATACACGAACCAGCAGTGGTACCACTGCTCTTTGTTTCAATTGTGCATTGAAACAAAGAGGTCTGTACAATGGGAAAGGAGGAGAAAATGAGGAGGATAAGCTGTTTTTTACTAATGCTTACCCTGCTGCTGACAACGGCCGTTGTTGCGTGGGGGACAGTGCCGACTGATGGGGAGGTGACTCCGAGTTTGGTGAATGTGTCTCGATCCAAGACAGCCACCGTACTGGATAAGGACTATCGGTCCACCGTTACGTTGTCGCTTCCCAGCGCAGAGGAAAAACTGGCCAGCGATGTGGGCTTTGTGCTGGACAAATCTACAAGCGCAAAATTGGAGGGTGAGGCGTTAAAGCTTCTTACCGACCTGAAGGAAGAGGTGACGGAACGCGGTGTGATGGTCAAGGTCGGCGTTGTTATTTTCAATCGGGCGGCAGAAGTTGCGCTCCAGCTTACGGAGCTTACAGAGGAGAACTATCCTACCATTGAGGCTGCGATAAAGAAAACTATATCCGAAGGCAGCAATACGCATGCGGGACTTCTTGCGGGCAAGAAAATGCTCGATGACGATACGGCGGTCGAGCCGCACCGCAAGCATCTGATATTTGTCAGTGACGGCGTTACCTATCAGTTCTGCAAGGGGGATGATCATACTACCCCGTATACGCGCAGCTTTGATGGCAGCCTAATCTCGAATGGTGTTAACCAGTGCGGTACGCTAAGTGAGTTGAACGTGCAGTACGGGTACAGTGACAAAGAGGCAGGAACGTTTATTCCCAAGGGCTGCATCAATAACTGGATGAGCGATATTGCCCGAAGAATGGAGACAGACAATGACAACGAGAATTGGGACTATCAATATACTGGGCAGGCTCCGACCGATAATAGCAAACTGCTGCAGAACAAGGAAAACGTTTCAAATGTGGAGAAAGCCCTGCACCTGACAGAGAGTACCTACAAAGCGATGCAGGAGAGGGGCTATCAGTGCCATGCCGTGTTGGCAAGGGAAACACGGCAGTGGGGTACCGCCTTTATGAACAGACTGGCGGGAGGGAGAGCAGTCGATTTTAACTCAATCCAACATAAAGTCCTCTACGCTGTTGATAAGGGTTCCGCTGTGGCGGATACTGTCGGCAAGAGCTTCGATCTCGTTCCCGGCACGTTTTGTCTCACCGTTGGCGGGCAAGAACTGCAATATAAGCCGGATGGAAATGTGACCTACTTCGGCGGCGACCAGAATGAGAATAATTACCGCTTCAAGATAGAGTACAACGGTGCCGCCGACAGCTTCACATGGAAAATCAACGAACCGGTCTCCAACTTTGCCCCGGTCAAGCTTTCCTACACTGTAAAGCTCGCCGGTACGCCCGCCGCCGGCACCCACGGTGTGATGGATCTGAATGGGGACGGTTATGTGGATGACACCACCACACACGTAGACGTGTCAAAGGCGCTTTATACCAATGAGAGCGCGATCTTGACACCGGTAGCCACAGACGGTGGGCAGGGTGAGGCTCTGGAGTTCCCCAAGCCCTCCGTGTCCTACACGGCGGCCGCCTATTACTACAGCGAGCCCCCTGCACCTGTGAAAAGGACGGTCAGCCCCACGACCTTTGACGCGGGAATTGCCGTATACGCTGAGGTCGCCGCCCTGTCGCTGGCCGGCGCGGTAAAGCTGTGCGGGAGGCGTGGCCGCCGCGATGCCTAAGAGGATATCCCTCCCACGGCTGATGTCTTCCACCCTGCACCGGCAGGGGAATACAGAGAGCACCCCGAAAGGGGTGCTCTCTGCGTCCGGCATTAATTTGCTGTTTATTTACGATTTTCCCTCTACCAAAGCGGTGCAAGATGTGGTATGATATTTAAGTAAGATTATGACCCGGAGGGAGGTGCTGCTGTATGCGGCGTTTGAAACGGTATATCTGCCTGGTCGGGCTGCTGGCGCTGCTGGCAGCGGCATTGACCGGCTGCGGTTTCTCTGACGATTCGGTGGAGGAACTGTTTACCCTGCCGCGAATGGCGGAGGAGTACACCGGCCTGACCCAAGAGCTGGAGGCACTGATCACACAGGGTTATGAGTACGCCTCGCCTACCGGCGGGCGGAATATCCAGTCGGTGCAGATGGCTGACCTGGACGGCGACGGACAGCAGGAGGCCCTGGCCTTTTTCCGCATGAGCAGCGACGAAAAGCCGCTGAAAATATTTGTATTTAAGATCGAGGGCGACAGCTATGCCCGCTACTGCACCATCGAGAGCAGCGGCACCGCCATCGACAGCGTATACTATCAGGACCTGAACGGCGACGGCCGGCGTGAGCTGATCGTGGGCTGGCGTATCAGTGCCGAGGTGCAGACCGTGGCGGTGTACACCGTGGCGCGGGAGCCGGTGGCGCTGATGTCCAGCGGCTACACGCGCTTTACCATACAGGATCTGAATGGTGACGGTATCCCCAGCCTGCTGGTGCTTCGCACCGACGCGGACAGCCAGCCGGTGGCGGAGTTCTACGGCTGGCAGGATGAGCAGATGGGCGTGGCCTACCGCTGCGTGCTGTCCAGCACCATGGCCTCGGTGAACCGGGGCAGCCTGGTCAGCGGTCGGCTGGATGCCGACACGCCGGCGCTGTATATCACCGGTGTGGACGAGCAGGGTATGGCCGCCACGGATATTCTGGTGTTCCGCCAGGATCTGGGACTGGTGAATCTGGCACTCAGCGGCAGCAGCACCGGCGTGTCCAACGCCGTGTTTCCCTATCGTCAGCTGCTGCCCCAGGATATCAACGGCGACGGGATCATTGAGCTGCCCAGTCCGGATACCAGTTGGACAGCGGAGCAGACGGACGGTCTGGTCAGTTGGCTTTGCTGCAACGGCGACGGGCAGTTGTCCACCGTGGCCAAGACGTACCACAGCCTGTCCTGCGGGTGGTATTTCACCATACCGGAGAGCTGGTGGGACTGGAGCGTGGAGACCGCCACCACCAGCATCAGCAATGAAAATCAGTTCAGCCTGGCGATCAACGGGGATCCGGTGCTGAGCCTGTACACCATCACCGGCGAGAACCGGGAGAACCGCGGCCGCATGGGGAAAAGGGTGCTGCTGCGCCGCCAGACAGCCACCATCTACGCCGGTGAGCTGAATGACGCGGCGGCCTATTACGGCATGGATGAGGATCTGCTGCGCCGCAGCTTCAGCCTCATCGTAGGCAGCTGGAGCAACTGACAAGGAGGGACTGCCATGAAAAAGGTACTGATACTGGAGGACGAGTCCAGCATCCGCAGCTTTATCGTTATCAATCTCCGCCGCGCCGGCTACGAGGTGGTGGAGGCGGAAACAGGCGAGGAGGCACTGGAAAAGCTGAAGATCCACAGCGATGTCCGAGTGGCGTTGCTGGACATTATGCTGCCCGGTATCGATGGGTTTGAGGTTTGCCGCCGTATCCGCGCCACCAACGCCGCCATCGGTATCATTATGCTTACCGCACGGTCCCAGGAAATGGATAAGGTGACGGGATTGATGACCGGTGCCGACGACTATGTGACAAAGCCCTTCTCTCCGGCGGAGCTGACCGCCCGCGTGGATGCGCTGATGCGCCGATCCGGCGGCGGTGTCGTGGACGCCGGTGAGATCGACCAGCCGCCCTTCCTGCTGAACACCCGCAACCGTACTCTGGAGAAGAACGGTCAGCGGATCAAGCTCACCCAGGTGGAGTACGCCATCATGAAGATGTTTATGGAGAACCCCGGCAAGGCGCTCTCCCGCGAGGAGATCCTGGACTTGGTCTGGGGCCACGACTATTTCGGTGAGCTCAAGATCGTGGACGTGAATATCCGGCGCCTGCGGCTGAAGATCGAGGACAATGCCACGAACCCAACCTATATTACGACGATCTGGGGTTTCGGCTACAAATGGGGGCTGTGACAGCGGATCTTTTCCGCCAGTACTTCGTTGCAGCGGCTTGACGTACACACAGTACGCCTGCGCCGCTGTGGCTCGTCCTGGCGAAAAATCTCTCGCTGTCAGATTTTACGCCGCGCCCGTGGGTGCGCTATGCCTTATTTTGCGAAGAAAGGAGATGAACGCCTTGGCAGGAAAGAAGCATAAGGTGCAGGGCCTGCGCCGCCGGTGGCTCACCGGCAGCATGGGGCCGATGCTGGTCATATTGCTGCTGGTGGGTGTGCTCATCTCCGTGGGTTTTGCCAGCAACTACTACAACAGCGCGCGCTCTACACTGCGGGCAAAGGCCGCGGCGGGCGCGGACTATTTCAACACCTATGTGATGACCAGCTATCGGGAGTATTACCGCAGCGCTACGATCTACGCCGCCGCCTTTGACGACAGCGACAAGATCGAGCTGCAGTTCCTCAACAGCTCCGGCCGCGTGGAGGTCACGACCCGGGGCGTCACCACCGGCACCTACCCCAGCACGCCGGAAATACTGCGGGCGCTGGAAAGCGGCACGGTGCAGGACTACATCGGCCGTGACAGCGTCACCGGGGAGCGTATTCTGGCGGTGTCCGGCCTGCTGAAGTTCAACGGCCAGGTGGTGGGCGTTATGCGCTACGTTACCGCCATCGGGAACATCGACCGGCAGGTGCTGCTGACGGTCCTGCTGGTGGCCGGCGTCATGCTGGCGGTGGTGGGGCTGATCGTCATGTCCAGTATGATCTTCATCAACAATGTGGTGGCCCCCGTGTCCGCCGTGTCAGAGGCGGCAAAGCGTATCTCCGGTGGCAGCTATGGCGTGCAGATACCCAACAAGTACTCCGATGAAATGGGCGAGCTGGTGGACAACATCAACGATATGTCCCGCAAGATCGGCGAGAGCGAACGAATGAAATCCGAGTTCATCTCCTCGGTGTCCCATGAGCTGCGGACACCACTGACGGCGATCAACGGGTGGGGTGAAACGCTGCTGGCAGACGAGTCCAACGACGTGCAGCAGATCAAGCGCGGCGTGCAGATCATGGTGAAGGAGTCCCGCCGTCTGACCAATATGGTGGAGGAACTGCTGCAATTTTCCCGCCTGGAGGATGGGCGCTTCACCCTGCAGGTGGAGGACACCGATCTGCAGGCGGAACTGGAGGACGCGGTGTACAGCTATCGGGAGCTGTTTCGTCAGGACGGCATTGCCCTGGAGTATTCCAGTGATCGGGCGGAGTATGGCGAGGTCATCTCCGGCGACCCGGAACGCCTGAAGCAGGTATTCTGCAATCTGCTGGACAATGCGGCCAAGCACGGCGGCAGCGGCAAGCGCATCGCTGTGCATCTGAGCCAACAGGAAGGGGAGTATGTGATCACCATCCGGGACTTCGGCCCCGGCATACCGGAGGCGGAGCTGCCCTATGTGAAGCAGAAATTCTACAAGGGGTCCTCCAAGGCTCGGGGCAGCGGCATCGGTCTGGCGGTCTGCGACGAGATCGTCCAGCGCCACGGCGGACGACTGGACATCGCCAACGCCGAGGGCGGCGGCACCGTAGTCACGGTGTATTTGCCGCTGAAAAAGCAGGCTGAACAGGAATTGTAAAAAAACAGAAAAAACTCGAACAAGTGTTGCATTTTATTGCGAGCTGTGCTATGCTTGCGTCAGAAAGGAATTCAGCAGACCTATGGAAAAGAAAAAGGGCGCTTTCCGTACCAGTATTGGCGGACAGGCGCTGATCGAGGGAATACTTATGCGCGGCCCGGAGAAGGACGCAATTGTGGTCCGTTCGCCGGAGGGCCTGGTCACCAAGGTGACCCAGCGCAAATTCGTCAAGGCCAACTACCCCATTTTGGGCGTTCCCATTCTGCGGGGGGCGGTGACGTTCATCGGCTCCATGATCACCGGCGTTAAGGCACTGATGTTCTCGGCGGATTACTTCCCGGAGGACGAGAATGCCAAGCCGGACAAGCTGGAGGAATGGCTCAACAAGCACGTGCCGGCGGAGAAACTGCAATCGCTGCTGGTGGGCTTTTCAGTGGTGCTGAGCATCGGTCTCATGCTGGTGCTGTTCATGCTGCTGCCTACGTTTCTGGCGGGGCTGTTTCATGCCACGACCCCTGCACTCCATAACCTGATCGAGGGTGTGGTCAAGATCCTGGTGCTGCTGGCGTACATGATCCTCTGCTCCAGACAGAAGGACGTATACCGGGTGTTCTGCTACCACGGTGCGGAGCACAAGACCATTTTCTGCTATGAGGCGGGACTGCCGCTGACGGTGGAGAACGTTCGTATCCAGCCCCGGCACCACCCCCGCTGCGGCACCAGCTTCCTGTTTGTGGTCATCATCGTGTCCATCATTGTCTCCAGCCTGGTGTTCCCCTACATCAACTGGCAGAGCGTGTGGGTCCGTGTGGGCGTGAAGCTGCTGCTGCTGGTGCCCGTAGTGGGCATTACCTACGAGCTTAACCGCATGGTGGGGGCGCACGACAATGCGCTGACGCGCGTCCTCTCGGCCCCCGGTATGTGGCTGCAGAACTTTACGACCCACGAGCCGGACGACAGCATGATCGAGGTGGCGATCGAGGCCATGAAGCTGGTCATCCCGGAGGAAAAGGGCACCGACACCTGGTAAGCCGGGGTCGCGCGGCGGGGCGCAAAACAGCGGAGAGCGCCGAAAAATACCGAAGAAAGTGAAAACGGTACGTATTATGGCGATCACATATAACAATTTGTATTTGGACGTGCGGCAGCAATTCCTGCGGGCAGGACTGCCCGATCCCACGCTGGAGTCCCGGGAGTTGGTGTGCTGCGCCTCCGGAAAGACCCGGGAGGCGTTGAGCCGGGATGGCCGGCTGTACGTGCCGGAGTCGGTGGAACAGCAGGTGCGCCGCCTGGCGGAGCGCCATCTGGCCGGCGAGCCGGTGGCGTACCTGATCGGCGAGTGGGAGTTCTACGGCCTGCCGCTGGATATCTCTGAGAGCGTGCTGATCCCCCGGCCGGACACCGAGGTATTGGTGGATCGGGCGCTGACGTACCTGAAGACCGTGGCCGAGCCCCGGGTGTTGGACCTGTGTGCAGGCTCGGGCTGTATCGGTCTGGCCCTGGCCAAAAACGCGCCGGAGAGCCATGTGGTGTTGGGCGAGCTGGACGAGGGTGCACTGCGTATCTGCCGCCAGAACATCCGCCGCAATGACCTGACCGGGCGGGTGGTGTCCCTGCAGCTGGACGCGCGGGAGAAGCCGCCGGCCCATCTGGGGGAGTTTGACTGCATCGTGTCCAATCCGCCCTATATCCCGGATGGAGATATCGCGGAGCTGGACGCGTCTGTGCGGGACTACGAGCCGCATCTGGCATTGCGGGGCGGCGCGGACGGGCTGGACTTCTATCGAGCGATCGCCGGACACTGGACGGCAGCGCTCCGCGTGGGCGGACGGCTGTTGTTCGAGGTGGGAATCGGCCAGGCGGACGAGGTGCTGCGGATCATGCGGAGCGTGGGCTTCGGCGACCTGGAGATCACCCCGGACTTGAACGGTATTCCCCGGGTGGTAGAGGGTGTGCTGTGCTCGGAGCTTTGACAGCGTACGTTGGCTGTCCACTTTTTGGGACAGTTGGGGAGATATCTTAGATACATCAGAACTTGAGGAGGACGGAACTATGGCAGTCAAAAAAGAACCTGTCGCCCCGGCACCGGTGGTATCCGACAAAAAGAAGGCGCTGGAGACGGCCATGCAGCAGATCGAGAAGATGTACGGCAAGGGGTCGATCATGCGCTATGGTGCGGAGAGTACGCTGAATGTGGAGTCCATTCCTACCGGCTCACTGTCGCTGGATCTGGCGCTGGGTATTGGCGGCCTGCCCCGGGGCCGTATTGTGGAGATCTACGGACCGGAGTCCTCCGGTAAGACCACGCTGGCACTGCACGTGCTGGCCGAGGCCCAGAAAATGGGCGGCGAGGTAGCCTTTGTGGACGCGGAGCACGCTCTGGACCCCACCTATGCCAAGGCGCTGGGCGTTAACGTGGAGGATATGCTGATCTCCCAGCCGGACACCGGCGAGCAGGCGCTGGAGATCACCGAGGCCCTGGTCCGCAGCGGCGCGATCGACGTAGTGGTGGTGGACTCCGTGGCGGCGCTGGTGCCCCGTGCCGAGATCGAGGGCGAGATGGGTGACAGCTTTGTGGGCCTGCATGCCCGACTGATGAGCCAGGCGCTGCGCAAGCTGACGGGAATCATCAACAAGACTAATTCCATCGTTATCTTCATCAACCAGCTGCGCGAGAAGGTGGGCGTCATGTATGGCAACCCGGAGGTCACCACCGGCGGCCGTGCGCTGAAGTTCTATGCCTCCGTCCGCATTGACGTGCGCCGTATCGAGACGTTGAAGTCCGGCGGCGAGGTCATCGGCAACCGTACCCGGGCCAAGGTGGTGAAGAACAAGGTGGCGCCTCCGTTCCGCGAGGCGGAGTTCGATATCATGTACGGCGAGGGCATCAGCAAGCTGGGCGACCTGCTGGATCTGGCGGTGAAGCTGGACCTGGTGCAGAAGAGTGGTTCCTGGTTCAATATGGGTGAGCTGCGCCTGGGACAGGGCCGTGATGCTGCCAAGCAGTACTTCCGCGACCATCCGGACGAGGCGGATAAGCTGGAGACGGCGGTGCGGGAGAACTTCCACAAGCTGATGGGCAGCCAGTCCCGGGTAGCGGCCAAGGCCGCCGGACGGGCGGTGGACGTGTCCGCCGACGATTTTGACGACGAAGACTGATGCGGATCGAGCGCATTGAAAAATCAAAGCACAAGCAGGAGCGCGTGCTGGTGTTTCTGGAGGGGGGCGACCTCCTTCGGATCACCGGCGCGGAGCTTCTGCGCTTTGGTTTATACAAAGGTATGGACTTGTCGCCGGCGCTTGTGGTAGAATTACAGGCGGCGGCACAGCAGTCTCAGCTGAAGCAGACCGCGGCGCGGATGGCGTCGGGACGGATGTTGTCCAAAAAAGAGGTGCAGCGCCGTTTGACAAAAAAGGGCGCCACGGAGGAGCAGGCGGCGGACACCGCCGACTGGCTGGAGACGCTCGGCGCAGTGGATGACGAGGGCTATGCCGGCGTTATCGTGCGGCATTACGGGGCCATGGGTTATGGCCCAGGCCGGGTGAAACAGGAACTGCACCGCCGGGGCGTGCCCCGGGAGCTGTGGGACGAGGCGCTGGCACAGCTGCCCCTGGCGGCGGATGCCGTGCGGAAGGTGGTGGCTGCCAGACTGCGTGGGCGGCCCATGACACAGGAGGAAAGCCGGAAGCTGGCCGCGGCATTGCAGCGGCGTGGGTTTTCCTGGAATGACATACGGCCCGTGCTCAATGAGTGGGGGCAGGAAATAGACGAGACGTGAGGTATACAACGTGAAGGTTGCATTTATTTCCCTTGGCTGTGCCAAGAATTTGGTGAACACAGAGCAGATGATGGCCCTGTGCCGCGATGCGGGGCATACGCTGCTGAAGGCACCCGCCGGTGCAGACGCTGTGGTCATCAACACCTGCGGGTTTATCGACAGCGCCAAGGAGGAGGCGATCGACACCATACTGTCCGTGGCGGCGTTGAAGGCCGAGGGACAGGTGGGCAAGATACTGGTGACGGGGTGCCTGACCCAGCGCTACCAGCAGGAGATACTGGACGAGCTGCCGGAGGTGGACGGTATCATGGGCACCGGCAGCTACGGTGAGATCGTGCCGGCGCTCTCGGAAATGATGGCCGGCGGTACGCCCCGGCGCTTTGCCGATATCCACGGGATGATCGATGAATTCGACCGGGTGCTGACGACGCCGGGGCACTATGCCTATCTGCGTATTGCCGAGGGCTGCGACAACCGCTGTGCATACTGTGTGATACCCTCTCTGCGCGGGAAATACCGCAGCCGCCGCATGGAGGATGTGCTGGTCGAGGCGAAGCATCTGGCTGACGCCGGGGTGAAGGAGTGCATCGTCATCGCCCAGGATATCACCCGCTACGGCATCGACCTGTACGGCGAAAAGAAGCTGGCGGCGCTGCTGCGGGAGCTGTGTAAGCTGGACTTCCGCTGGATCCGGCTGCACTATCTGTATCCGGACGAGTTTACCGACGAGCTGATTGACACCATCGCCGCAGAGGAGAAGGTGCTGCCCTATCTGGATATCCCCATCCAGCACTGCAATGACAGGGTGCTGAAGGCCATGAACCGCCGGGGCGACAAGGCGGAGTTGCTGGCGCTGTTCCGTAAGCTGCGGGAGCGTATCCCCAGTCTGGTGCTGCGTACCAGCCTGATCACCGGTCTGCCCTTCGAAGATGAGGCGGCGTTTGAGGAGCTGTGCGAATTTTTACAGGAGGTCCGCATCGAACGGGCGGGCGTGTTCCCCTACTCCCCGGAGGAGGGGACACCGGCGGCGCGTATGCTGAACCGTGTGGACACCGCCGAGGCTGAGCGCCGGGCGGAGCTGGTGGTGGACGTACAGTCCCGGATCATGGATGACTTCAACGACAGCCGTATGGGCACTGTGGCAGAGGTGCTGTGCGACGGGTTCGACCAGGAGGCTATGCAGTTCGTGGGACGTAGCTACGCCGAGAGCCCCGATATCGACAGGCGTATCTACTTTACTGCCGACCATGAGGTAGAGGCGGGTGAGTTCGTGCCGGTGCGTATCACCGGCACCATGGACGGCGAGTTGACCGGCGAGTTGGCGGAGTAAAAGGGGGCTTTCCCTTTGCCCGGCACTGTGCTATAATACTGCGAGAGATAAAAGCGAAAGGCGGATACATATATGACGACGGCAAATAAACTGACGATCCTGCGGGTACTGATGATCCCTGCGTTTCTGGTGGTGCTGTACTGGGGCTTTCCCGGCAGCCGCTACGTGGCGCTGGGCATCTACATCGTGGCGTGCCTGACCGACCTACTGGACGGCTACATTGCCCGGCACTATAATCAGGTCTCCGATTTTGGGAAGTTCATGGACCCGCTGGCGGACAAGTGTCTGGTGATGGCGGCGCTGTGCTGGTTCGTGGAGGAGGGCAC
>ENA-UONV01003128-UONV01003128.1-human-gut-metagenome-genome-assembly--contig:-CS4-NODE-3128-length-11437-cov-4.294676_pt1 | contig 11437 bp, 7 predicted proteins | sample MGYA00242461_ERZ724008 | MGnify/ENA metagenome assembly ERZ724008 | reverse complement strand
GGCATAGGCTTACACTTTCAAAAAATCAAATAAGGAGTTAATAATGTCACAATTAGTGCTCGATCGTAACGCTCGCCTCTTACTTCAGGCAAAAGCACATCACCTTGATCCGGTGGTTCTGCTCGGCGGAAACGGTCTTACAGAAGCCGTGATTAAGGAAGTGGACCGCGCCTTAACCGCTCACGGCTTGATCAAGGTCAAAGTCCCGAGCGACGACAGAGAAGAACGCACGGCCATTTTTGAAGAGCTGGCTGACAAACTCGGCGCCGCCAAGATTACCCAAATCGGAAAACTTTTAGTCTTGTTCCGTCCGATTCCTGAAAAAGAAGAAACCGAAGAAACCCCGAAGGTTAAGAAAGCTGCTCCGGCAGCCGCTCGCAAGACCGGCGCCAAAGCACGCAACAACCGCAAGCGCCTCACGGAAATGATTCAGAACAAGAACAAGGAAGCTAAGAGCCTTCCCTGGGCTAAAACCGTGAAGAAAGGCAAGACACCGAAGGGCCAAGTAAAAGCAGTGGGAGCCAAAGGCAAAACCCTGGGCTCCCGCTTAGCCAGCAAGAATAAAGGCATCTCCGAAGAGTAACTGCCTTTATCGATGCATCAATTAGATGTATTGGACCGAAATAATTTCGTATTCCGACAGGCCCCCCGGGGCCTGTACTTCCACCTCGTCCCCTTCCGACTTGCCGATTAAGGCACGAGCCATCGGGCTAGCCACGGAAATACGACCGAGTTTAGTGTCGCTTTCATCGTTGCCCACAATCTGAACCGTTTGACGATTGCCTGTCTCAACATCTTCAATCGTCACAGTGGCGCTGAACACAACTTTGCCGTTATCCGGAAGTGTGGACGGATCAATCACCTGGAACTGAGCAATTTTGCTCTCGAGCTCTAAAATTCGGCCTTCAATAAAGGCCTGAGACTCTCTGGCTGCATCATATTCGGCATTTTCAGAAAGGTCTCCCTTTTCACGTGCTTCGGCAATTGCCTGAACAACCGCAGGTCTATCCTGCGTTTTCAAACGCTGAAGCTCGTCTTTCAACATCTTTGCCCCGCGGGCAGTAATAGGTATAGGCATTTTCTAAAAATCTAAAGGCGGTCGTTGACCGCCTGTTTATTAACGAATGCGCTAATCATAGCGCATTCAGTTATGAGGTTTCTCTCATTGCTCCTGATGCGGGCCGAACTCCCGCTTTCTCCCAAGCAACGTTTCTTCCGTCGTTTATGCCAAAGAGGAAACTAAGACTGCCTTAATTGTATGAAGGCGGTTTCCGGCCTGCTGGAACACAATAGAAGCAGGAGACTCAAATACTTCTTCAGTCACCTCCACACCGCCCGCGAGTTCCGGGTGAGCCTTGATAACCGCTTCTCCGACCTTTGTCTCCGTGTTATGGTAGGCAGGCAGACAGTGCATAAATTTCACGTTCGGATTGCCGGAAGCTTCCATCAGTTTTTTATTGACTTGATAGGGCAGAAGCGCTTCGATACGTTCATCCCAAACTTCCTTTGGTTCTCCCATAGAGACCCAAATATCCGTATGGATGAAGTCCACCCCTTTTACCGCTGCTTCGGGATCTTCAGTAATCGTGATCCTTGCGCCCGAAGCCTTGGCGAATTCTCGGCACATGTCAATCAATTCCTGAGAGGGCCAATAAGCCTTTGGTGCTCCGATACGAACATCCATGCCCATTTTTGCGCCGACAAGTAGCAGAGAATTACCGGTGTTAAAGCGAGCATCTCCGAGATAAGCAAAAGAGATGTCTTTCCAGCGCTTTCCGCTGGCCTCTTTCATGGTAAGCAAGTCGCAGAGCATCTGGGTCGGATGCCATTCATCGGTCAGTCCGTTAAAAACAGGAACGCCCGCATACTCGGCGAGCTCTTCAACCGTTTCCTGCTTGAAGCCGCGAAATTCGATTGCGTCATACATGGAGCCCAAAACGCGAGCGGAGTCTTTAATACTTTCCTTATGACCAATCTGTGAAACAGCAGGATCAAAGAAAGTCGTATGTGCACCCTGATCATAGGCAGCCACTTCAAAGGCAGAACGAGTACGTGTAGAAGTTTTTTCAAAAATCAGCGCAATGCTTTTTCCGCGAAGCTGAGGACGTTCCGTACCTGCTCTTTTGGCCTTCTTAAGATCTTCGGCCAATGAAACCAAGTAATCAATCTCTTCGGGTGTGTGGTTCACAAGACTCAGTAAGGAACGATTTTTCAGATTAAAGGGCATATTTACTCCCGGTTAATTGCGCCTTCTTGAAAGAAAGCGCTCATAAGAATGAAATTAGTGCTGAAGGTGTTTGTGCAGCTCTTGCTGCGCATAAACCTCGGTATCCTGCATATGACGAATTCCTTCAATCACTGCCAAGGCATTTGCCATAGCCGTGTAGAAAGTCACGTGGTTAGCCAATGACGAAATTCGAATGGCGGAAGCATCTGCGATTTCAGAGCGGCTTTCGGCTGCGACTGCAATCACCAATTGGATAGTGCCGTTTTTCAATTCGTCCACAATATTCGGGCGCCCCTCGGAAACCTTGTTCACCACATCGCATCGGTAGCCGGCTTCGCGGATGACTTTGGCCGTGCCGCGAGTAGCAACGAGCTGATAGCCTGCTTCCGTGAAGTTCTTAGCGAGCTGCGGCAGACGAGGCTTGTCTTCTTCCTTGACGGAAATAAAGACGCGCCCGGACTTAGGAATCGCAGAATCGGCACCTAATTGGCTCTTAAAGAGAGCTTCGCCGAAGCTGCGGCCGACACCCATGACTTCGCCAGTGGAACGCATTTCCGGTCCGAGAACCGGGTCAACGCCTAAGAACTTGGCAAACGGGAAGACGGCTTCCTTAACGCTGTAGTGGTCAAGTTCAACTTCTACCGGCTGCTTCTGCTCTTCCAGACTCTGGCCGACCATACAGCGGGCGGCGATCTTAGCGAGCTGCTGTCCGGTGGACTTAGAAACAAACGGAACGGTTCTGGAAGCGCGCGGATTGACTTCGAGCACGAAGCTTTCCGGATGATCGGAGAAGGCGTGCTGAATCGCAAACTGAACGTTCATCAGACCGACAACGTTTAAGGCGCGAGCCATTTCGCGGGTCTGGCGCTTAACTTCTTCGACCAGGGCCGGATCAAGAGAATACGGAGGAATCGAGCAAGCGGAGTCACCGGAGTGAACGCCAGCCTGTTCGATATGCTGCATCACGCCGCCGATTCTGACTTCTTTACCGTCAGAGACGGCATCGACGTCCATTTCAACGGCGTCATCCAAGAAGCGATCCAGAAGAACCGGAGAATCGAAAGAAACTTTAATGGCTTCGCGCATGTAGCGTTCGAGTTCGCTTCTGTCGTGCACGATATCCATGGCGCGACCGCCAAGCACATAGCTCGGACGAACAACTAGCGGATAACCGATTTCGTCAGCCAAACGAATGGCCTCTTCTTCGGTGCGAGCGGTTCTGTTAGGGGGCTGATGAAGTCCGAGATTCTGCAGCAAGTGCTGGAAGCGTTCACGGTCTTCGGCAGCGTCAATGGAATCCGGAGACGTACCGATAATGTTGACGCCGTTGGCTTCCAGGGCGCGAGCGAGTTTAAGCGGTGTTTGGCCGCCATACTGAACAATGACGCCTTCGGGTTTTTCGACATCGATGATTTCGAGCACGTCTTCGAGCGTGACCGGTTCAAAGTACAGTCTGTCGCTCGTGTCGTAGTCGGTGGACACCGTTTCCGGGTTGCAGTTGACCATGATGGTTTCATAACCGTCTTCGCGAAGCGCCATAGAGGCATGAACGCAGCAATAATCAAACTCGATACCCTGACCGATACGGTTAGGGCCACCGCCCAGAATCATGATCTTGCGGCGATCGGAAGGATTAACTTCAGATTCTTCCTCGTAGGTCGAATACATGTAAGCGGTATCCGTCGGGAATTCGCCTGCGCAGGTATCCACGCGTTTGTAGACCGGACGAATTCCGAGTTCGTGACGACGAGCACGAACCTGGTCTTCCTTGACCTTCAGAAGCTTAGCAATGCGACGATCGGAGAAGCCTTTCTTCTTGAGGAAAAGCATTTCTTCCTTAGAGAGCTCAGGCAGGCTGTATTCCTTGAGACGGTTCTCAATATCGACAAGCTCTTTAACCTGAACCAAGAACCAAGGATCAATCTTGGTGGCGCGATGAGCTTCTTTGACGGTGTAGCCCAAACGGAAAGCGTCGGCCAAGTACCAGAGACGGTCGGGGCCCGGTTCACTGATCTCGTGGTGGATCGTAGCGCGATCGGTCGAGATTTCGTTTAAGCCGTCTTTACCGGTTTCCAAACCGCGAAGTGCTTTCTGAAGTGCTTCCTGAAAGGTACGGCCGATGGCCATCACTTCGCCGACTGACTTCATCTGTGTGGTCAGGCGCTTATCGGCTTTGGGGAATTTCTCGAAAGCAAAGCGCGGTGTCTTGACCACAACATAGTCGATGGTCGGTTCGAAAGATGCCGGAGTACGGCCGCCCGTGATTTCGTTTTTGAGTTCGTCGAGCGTATAGCCCACGGCCAGCTTGGCCGCTACTTTGGCGATCGGGAAGCCCGTTGCCTTAGAGGCCAGAGCGGAAGAGCGGGAAACACGTGGGTTCATCTCAATGACGACGAGACGACCGTCTTTCGGGTTCACAGCGAACTGAACGTTGGAGCCGCCGGTGTCGACACCGATCTCTCGCAGAATGGCGATAGAGGCGTCACGCATGATCTGATATTCCTTATCAGTCAGCGTCTGAGCCGGCGCCACGGTGATGGAGTCACCGGTGTGGACACCCATAGGGTCGAAGTTTTCGATGGAGCAAACGATGATGCAGTTGTCTTTGCTGTCGCGGACAACTTCCATTTCGTATTCTTTCCAGCCGAGCAAGGACTCTTCAATCAAGAGTTCGTGTGTCGGGGAGAGTTCAAGGCCGCGGGTACAAATCTGGATGAATTCTTCCATGTTGTACGCAATACCGCCGCCGGAGCCGCCGAGCGTAAAACTCGGCCGAATAATTGCCGGGAAGCCGATCTTAGCCTGGACTTTTAAAGCGTCGTCTAAAGAGTAAGCAATACCGGAGCGAGCGCTGCTCAGTCCGATCTTGTCCATTGCTTCTTTGAATTTCAGACGGTCTTCGGCTTTTTCAATCGCTTCGGGAGAAGCGCCGATCAGCTCGATATTGTATTTTTCGAGCACGCCGCTCTTTGCGAGTTCCATGGCGCAGTTAAGCGCCGTCTGGCCGCCCATAGTCGGGAGGATGGCATCCGGTCTTTCTTTTGCAATAATGCGTTCGACCACTTCTTTGGTGATCGGTTCAATATAAGTTACGTCCGCAGTCTGCGGGTCGGTCATGATGGTCGCCGGATTGCTGTTAACCAAAATAACCTTATAGCCTTCCTCACGGAGAGCTTTACAGGCCTGTGCACCGGAGTAATCGAACTCACAGGCTTGTCCGATGACAATCGGACCGGCTCCGATAATCAGAACCGATTTAATGTCAGTGCGCTTAGGCATGATTTCTTATTCCTTGGATGGATTGGGTTCAGCCATACCAGCTTCGATTAACTCGATGAGGATGTGAATGACTTTGATGTGCAGTTCCTGAACGCGGTCGGCAAAACGACCGGCAGGCGTGATGATGGCCACATCCGCAAGTTCGCAAATCGGAGTATTCGGTTTGCCGGTGAGAGCAACGACTTTTATTCCTTTCGCTTTCGCCGCTTGAGCTGCTTTGACGACGTTTTTACTCGTTCCGCTCGTTGTAATACCGAGCAGAACGTCTCCTTCTCTGCCTATGCCTTCTACAAAACGAGAAAAGACATCTTCGTATCCATAATCGTTAGAAACGCAGGACATATGAGAGGGATCTGCCAGTGACATTGCCGCATAAGCGGGACGATCTTGTCTGAAACGACCGGAGAGTTCTTCGGCAAAATGCATTGCGTCGCACAAAGAGCCTCCGTTGCCGCAGGACATAACCTTACCGCCCTGCTGCATGGAGGCAACCATGAGGTCGGCCGCTTTGACTACTTTTCCAAGCATTTCTTCATTGGAAAGCAGGTTCTCTAAACCGCTGCGGGCCTCTTGGAGCGCTGCTCTAACTGTCTGAACTTTATCTGTCATAAAGACTCTTTGTACTTCTGAATATTTGTAATGAAACGGTCAAACAGCGGCTGAATGTCGTGCGGACCGGGGCTGGCTTCCGGATGTCCCTGGAAGCAGAAAACCGGAGCGTCCTTTAATTCGAAGCCCTGGAGAGAACCGTCAAACAAGGACTTGTGCGTGACCTGTACGTTCTCAGGAAGACTCGCTTCGTCCACCATAAAGCCGTGATTCTGGCTCGTGATGTAAACACGTTTCGTTGCTAAATCGACCACAGGATGGTTGGCACCATGATGACCGAATTTCATCTTGAGGGTCTTTCCGCCGACAGCCAAACCCAGAATCTGATGGCCTAAACAAATGCCGAAGAGCGGAATCTTGGCAGCAATCGCTTTCTGCGCAACCTCAATTGCGTAGTCACAGGGCTCAGGGTCTCCGGGACCGTTAGAAAGAAAGATGCCGTCCGGATGCAGCGCCATAGCTTCTTCAAAAGTCGTACGAGCCGGCACTACATGAACATGAATACCGCGGTCAGCCATTAAACGAAGGATGTTTTCTTTTACGCCGAAATCCCAAGCGACCACGCTGTAGGGATAGTCTTCGGGTTGGAAGGACCCCGGGCGCCCTAGACCGTTGTCCATGCGCCAAGTACCTTCGCCCCATTCGTAGCGGTAAGTCGTGCTGACTTTAGAAGCCAGTTCCTGGCCAACCATTCGAGGTGCTTCTGCTGCCGTTTTGGCAGCAACCGCAATTTCATTATCTGTGAGTTTGCCCTCAGCAGCAGCCACGATGCAGCCGGTTTGTGCGCCGGTCGTACGAAGGATTCGAGTGAGACGTCGGGTATCCACTTCAGCGATAGCCACGATACCGTTTTGTTTGAGATATTCCGTCAGACTTCGCTGGCCTCGCCAATTGGAGACCACCGGAGACTCGCTGCGGATCACGAGGCCTGCAACGTGAACATCGGAAGATTCCACATCGTCTTGGTTTACGCCGACATTACCGATGTGTGGATAAGTAAGAGTAACGATTTGTCCTGTATAGGAAGGATCCGTGAGGATCTCTTGATAGCCCGTCATTGCCGTATTAAAAACGACTTCGCCCACGGCCATGCCGGAAACGCCGATAGACCGGCCTTTAAAAACAGCTCCGTCCGCAAGCACTAATGCTGCTTCAGGTCGGGCGTCATTAATTAGATGATTATGCACTATGACTCCGTATCGCCATCGAGACGCCGTTTCGGTCCCGATCGCAGTTAGAAAAAAGCTCGATTCAAGTTGTGTTTGAGACCGAGCGAAATTGATTATATCAACGGGTATTTGGCGGACTTGAAAGATGAAATACTGTTTTTAGCTATAGAGGAAAGTTCTTAGGCGGCGATTATTTAAGTTTGTTTTTAGGAGAGTTTTCTATAATTTCTGGGACAGTTTGAAAAGTCAAAAAATTAAGCCGGAACAATCATCATTCCGGCCTTTGAACCCAAACCCGAGGAAATTTGCCGTCAAGACCTCCAGTTGAGGGCTTTGAGGCAGTTTGAAATGCGGGTTCTAATTACTACAAATTTTTGCTTTTCAATTTTGTCTTGAAGCTTTGGCACACTCGGCAGAATGCCGAGTGTGTTAGAGCCGAGAGGCAATACCTAGAACTTGTATCTCAGCCCAAGCATCACTTCAATTTCCTTCGTGTAATGCTTGCCGTTTTCCCGTTCGAGGTGACCATAAAGGCTGACCTTCTTATTCGGATTCGCTTCGAAGCCAAGACCATAATAGCCGCTTGTCCCTTTCAGTTCATCCTTAAATTGGATTGAATTGGCATACAACTTCTGCTTGCCTGCAAACTGTTGTTTGACGCCGCCCTTTACAAAGACCTGACCTTTGGTGTTGCCTTCAGCATCTTTGAAGTCTTTACCGGCGACGAGGCCTAAGCGGCCAACCAAGCTGTTGAAGTCATCTTGTTCGACTTTCATACCGTTGGACATAGAGAAGTCTTTACCCTTGATCCAGTAGTAAGCCAACTGAGCCTGGGGCTCGACGAAGAAGTCCTTAGTCAAACCGAACTTCTTGCCGACTTCGGCAGATAAACCGAAACCGAAATTATTGACCGTCCCGCTCACACCTCTTCCGTCCAACATCGAAGTTGTGATCTTCTGGTGGTAATGGTCGAAAGAAGCCACGATATCGGTATAGAGACCGTTTTCTGCAATCCATGTTCCGTAGATGTTAGCACCGGCGGAGTTCACCTTACCTTTGGCGTGAGAATCGGGCTTGCTTGCCTTCTGAGTACCGTGCAAATACTTGAAGTTTGCGCCGATCAACCAACTTCCGATCTTATGATCTAAGCCAAGATTGAAGCGGTAGGCATTCTGTTTAACACCGTTGGAGGCAAAACCTTTGAAGCGATCTCTTTGTCCGGAAGCAGAGCCCCACAGACCATTGCTTTCGGTCATACCGCGAATCTCACCGAGACGCTTGCGAAGATCTGACAACTGGTTGTGGTACATGGCGTTTTGTCCGCCCATACCAGCCATGGCTAAGACTGCTTTGGCCGTCGGAGACAGTAGAGGAGTGACAGGTTTCCCAGAATCGTCTGGATTGTCTGTGTTACCAGGTTTATCGCTATTTCCCGGATCGTTGGGGTTGTCCTGATTCGTTGCAAGCGTTAGATAGTAACCGTTATAAGTCGGGGCTTCCGCTCGGGTAACTGAGGCAGCTTCGGAAGGAGCATTCACTTCTTCTTTAGTGAGTTTATAGAGGTAAACACCCTTATCAACAAGCTGCTCCTTGCCATGATACTTTTCATTAAGCTGAACGTTCACCCTGTTAGGTGCGTAAACCAGATAGCTGCTTTCTGCACCGTTTTCAGCATCTCCGGTAGAAGGAATGTAAAGAGCATGGCTTCCGGAATCTGCTGACTTAATGATCACCTTATCATTCGAATTTGCAGCGTCTTTACCGCTTAAATCGGTATGGAGAACAAAAGTTATCTGAGAGTCGCCCTTAAGTTTATCGATCACGAGAGTGTTACGTTTGTCGCTCTCGTGGGTCAGGTAAACGTGAGAGTCGTCGCCAGATACAGTCAATGTCGTGACATGAGAATTTCCCTTTACCGACCAGCTTGCTCCATCTCCAAGACCAAGGTTAACCACACCGCCATCTGCAGTCTGAATATTAGAAATCAATTTGCTCATAACCGAACGGGCGTTTAAATTGATTGTTCCACCGTCCTCGGCGAGGATGTCACCCTGAACCTGAATATTCCGAGATGAGTCTGCTTCATTGATATTAAGAAAACCGCTATTACCTGCATGGAGAGCTAAAGAGCTCTCTCCCTTCATGTCAATGGATACATCGCCAGCTACATTAATTTTGGCGACAGCTTCCCCCGTGTCCCAGTCCAAAACTTCGTGTTTATCTTTTAAAGCTTCGGCGGATAAGCCAATGGAATCAGGAACAAAAGAAATAATAGAGAGGTTATTCGAGTTAACCACCGCATGAGCAAGGGCTCGAATTCCATAGGATCTATTTGTTGCCTTAATTTCATTTTGCCCTTGCCCGAGAACAATTGATGTATTTCCAAGAGAAGCCGAGATATCGAATAAACGATCTTTGAATTTTTCGTTTAATTGTTCGTCAGTGAGCCAGGAAAACTCTTCTTTTAGCTGATAAGGGTCAAAACCTAAAGAAAAGGCGCTTCCGCCAGTCAACATTTCTACTTCTGAAGTTGTAAAAGTAAGTCTCCTTCTACCTTCGTCGGCACTTGCTTTAGTACCAGGAAGTACCTTTACACCAAAAATATTTCCAGAACCTCGATGGGAGATAGAAAGTTTTTCTGCCGTTGCAACAGCAGTATCTCCAGTAACCATCACTATTCCGCTGGAGTTCGAAGCATTTGTTGTAATGTTGATTTCTTTTGCATGGAGGTAAGTTCTCCAATTAGCAAAAAATACAGCGTCTGAGCCTCTCTCCTCTGCACTGTTTATATTAAATTCAAGAACAGCAAAGGGCAGATTGAGCCGAGGTTGTGTCCAGCCACCTAATGCCCTTGTATCTGTAGCGTTAACGACAAATTTGCTTACCGTATCGCCCCCAGTATCCCCCGGTAGTCCACTGAAGCTGCGATCAAAATCTTGAACTCCAAGGGGTTCTGTCGTTTCATAAGTAACAACACGATTGGCACCATCAACCGTGAACGACTTGGCCGCATAAGCCGAATTCATTGAGGAAAGTGCCACAATCAAAGAGATAGAGACAAGCCTAAGGCTCCATCTGTTTGAAATAGAGTGTGATCCCAACCCCGAGTGAAGAGCCCAATTAGATTTTAGATTTACCCCCCCCCATATTTAAACAGGGTTTCCGCAAAAAGAACATTTTAATTCTCCATTTGTAATAGAATTTGAGAAGCATCTTACGGACACCGATTCTACTTAATCTCTGTTAAACGATAAAGAGGTGATCTTTGTTTTTTGTAAGGATTTACCCTTCTAACAACATTTATTTGGTATACGCTTCTTGTCCAATTCCTCCTTAGGATAATCTTCTTTTCTCAAATAACAATTTGATCATTTGTTCTTTATACGGTTTAACTAATTAAGACACCTCAAGCTTTAGAATTGAGGAATTTGAACCAACGCAATAACAACATGAATCAGCTCGAACAATTAGCTTCCCTGACGACCATTGTGGCTGATACCGGGGATATCGCGTCTATTGCAAAAATTCAACCGCAGGACGCAACAACCAATCCTTCTCTTATCCTTAAAGCATCTAAAGATCCTGCTTACCGAGAGCTCTTAACAGAAGCCGTTAAAAATTCCGTCTCTTTAGAGGACGCCGCAGACCGCGTTCTTGTGAATTTCGGCGCAGAAATTCTTAAACACGTCAAAGGCCGCGTATCTACCGAAGTCGATGCTCGCCTCTCCTTTGATGTCGAAAAAACCATTGCCAAAGCACGTCGTTTAATCGAGCTCTATCAAGAAAAAGGCATTGATAAAGAACGTGTCTTGATTAAGATCGCTGCAACATGGGAAGGCGTCCAAGCCGCTCGCGTACTGGAAAAAGAAGGTATCCACTGCAACCTGACGCTTATCTTCTCCGTTGCTCAGGCAGAAATCGCTGCCAATGCCGGTGTCACTTTGATCTCGCCTTTCGTCGGCAGAATCTACGACTGGTTCAAGAAAAAAGCCGGCGCCGATTGGAATGAAGAAGCAAACGCCGGAGAAAACGACCCTGGCGTTCAGTCTGTGAGAAAAATCTTCGAGCGCCTCAAAGGTTTGGGCGCCAAAACTCAGATCATGGGCGCTAGTTTCCGCAACAAAGGCCAGATCGTGGCGCTTGCCGGCTGCGA
>ENA-UONV01003125-UONV01003125.1-human-gut-metagenome-genome-assembly--contig:-CS4-NODE-3125-length-11444-cov-4.506980_pt1 | contig 11444 bp, 22 predicted proteins | sample MGYA00242461_ERZ724008 | MGnify/ENA metagenome assembly ERZ724008 | reverse complement strand
TGCGTAGATTTTTATAAAACCGTCTGCCGCACAGCGGAATCTGCCGCCCTCGAAGAGACCGATGCGCAGCGGCTTCGGCGCGGCGTCCCGTCTGGCAATCACCTTGTCGGTCGGGAAGATGCTTCTGTAGGTCGAGCCCCAGTGCCCGAGGCAGTAAACGTCGTAATAATACGGGTCTGTTTCCCGGAATTGTTCCAGCGTCAGGATGTCCTCGGCGTCCAGATAGCGGTTGTCCTTATAGCTGCTCTCGTGCACGCGGCAGCGCGCATCCGGCGCATCAAAGAATCGCTTTTTTAACCAGTGCGTGACCGAAACCGGGTTAAAGGTCAGGATCATCTGCCGGTAGTGCGGCGACTTGCCGCGCATACGGATGTCCAGCTGCCCGAAGTCGCTCTCGCTGATTTCGGTCGCTTCCTCGATCCAGATGTCCGTGATCTCGTAGATGGATTTCAGGCGCGAAACATCGTTCAGCCCCACGCAGTAGATCACGCTGCCGGAGGGAAAGCGAATGTCAAAGTTCGTGCGGTTCGCCTCGATCGGCATCCCCGGATAGTATTGCGCCGCCAGGGCAAGCAGCTGCTCAAAAATGCTCTTGCGGATGTCCTCTTTGACCTTGCGGCAGCAGAGAAAGCGGTGTCCGCCCTCGCGCATGCAGCGATCCAGGACCTTATGCGCCGCAAAGTTGCTTTTGCCGCTGCCCGCGCCGCCCTTGAGCACAAGATAGCGGTGTCGGTCGTTGTATAGCGACAGAAACGCCGTGTTGGAGGTGTCGCGCAGGGACTTGTACCAGACAAGCGCGTCGTCAAGTGCCGCTTTCGTCCGCGTCGATAAAGCCATTTTCGATCATTTCGCGCAGCAGCTCGGCGCGCTCCGCGTTGGTCATCGGAACGGCCTGTGCCGCCTCGTCCTTCTGCGCCGCCGCCGTCAGGGTCTCCAGCGAGAGCTGCACCCCCTTGATGTTCCGTGCCTCCGGATCGCTGATGCGCTCCTCAAGGTAGGTCGTGATGACAGCGCGTGCGGCTGCCGCAGCATCGGCAAACCTCGCGCTTTTTGCAAGCGCGGAAAATGTATGGCGGGAAATCCCGAGATGCGCACACAGCCCGCCAACAGTCGGCGGCGTGAACCATACGAGCTTGGTCATCGGGCATCCGCTTCGCGCCGTGACCGGGACCGTACGCTTGATCCACTTTCCGTCCGCGCCCTTTTCCCATTCTTCGCGCTCGACCGGCACCACCGCGCTGATAGACTTAAAATAGTCATCGCACAGCACAGCAAACTCTGCAGCGCTTCGGAATTTCCTTTCTTTCAATTTTCCCGCCCCTCTCCCGTGACCGCTCTGTCACCTCGTCTATATCCACTATAGCACAAATTTCTTTCAGTTATCGCACACTTTCGAAACGCCGAAAAAGCCCGTAAACACAAGGCTTCCGGGCTTTTTTTCGTGGAAAAATGTGAAACTTATTTTTTACACTTCCACGCCTCGTAGAATGCGCGGCGCAGATCGTAGAGCAGCCGCTCCGAGTAATAATGCTCCAACGCGATGCGGCGGATCGACTTGCCGCTCGTCACCACGGCAAACAGCGCACGGTATTTCTGTCGATCGCCGTGCGTCACCGTGTAGCACAGCCGTTCGATCTTTTCCTGTACCGCCGGCGGCTGTGCATCATAGCGGCGGCAGGTGCGGTAGATCATCTGCTGCTTGGCATAGCCCATCTTCAGGCTGCGCATCTTCTTCTGCGTCTTCATCTTCTGCCTCCCGTGATGTTACCCGTGATGTTATAGGTCATGGCTTTGCGGCACAAAAAGACCGTCACAAACGTGCCGGACATCGGCGGCGCGCCCGGGTCGGCCGCGTCGAAACTGTCAATCTGTGTCTTGTAAATGTCGTAGTCCGGGTAGCGGTCGGCAAGGTCCGTGAGATCTCCCGTCTCGACGATACGGTCTACCGCCGCGCGTGAGATCGCGCCGATGCTTTCGCGCACCTGCGGCTCGACCAGGTTGCGGCTGCGGCTGTACTGCTTGTCCGTCTCCTTTTGCTTGTCGTAGATGATGTACTTTGACAGGCCCGTCAGCCCGCCGTCCTCGTAGTCGCCGTCCTTGCCACAGGCAAATTCCAGCGGCGCCGCGTAGACATAGCTCTTGCCCGGCAGCCCGCCGTTGTTCCACATGCGGCGGAAGAAGTAGGGATTGTCGGTCAGTGCCGGGCAGGCGTTGACAACAAGGTGATGATGCACACGGCCGCCGTGCTTGCCGCGCTCGGTGCAGTATATGTATTTCAGCTCCACGCCCGCCCGCTTGTACGCGCGCTTCAGGCGGCGCAGAAAGCGTCGGATGCAGCCCTGCGCCGCCTCGATGTCCGGGCTTTCGCCGTCGTAGGAGAGGCGGCATGCAAAGTCAAGGTCGGTGAAGTTCGCATGCAGCAGATCCCGCAGATGCAGCTCGCGTCGCTTTTGATTGTATTTTTCCTGTGCCGCCGAGGATGGGCGGAATTGCTTTGTCCGTCGGCCGCGATGGTAGTTCCGCACCGGGAACCAATGTACGCGCATATAGTCCCCCGCAGCGATCTCCACCTGCTTGATTCGTGTCGCCATGTTTGCCTCCTGCGAAATTGATCTCAAAAGAGGGCGTCCGCGCCCTCTCTGCCGGTGCTGGAAAATCAGAGATTTCCCACACCGGCATTCACGCCCCGCCCGGCTTGCGCCGGGATATATTTTTTTGAGTGAGAGAAAAAGAAAATGTTTGTCTCTCACTCTCGCCCATTCCCCACGCGCGTACCCGCGCCCGCGATACGCGCCTGTCGGTTTCCTTCTATATGTAAATGGTCATAAACTTAACATAACATGCAGGGATTCAAAGCGGCATCCGCCGCTTTGTTTTTTCAAATATCCTGTTCGGCGTCCGGAGAATCGAACTCCGGCAAAAACCACAACGCCGTTATCCTTTCGAAAATCTTAAAAAAGTCACCAATTTGGTGGTTTTTTTGAAAAAAACTATTGACAAACCACCTACAAGGTGGTATAATTTAATCATCGGGGGGACGGAGATACCTCCGAAATCAATCCGCAAACAAAAAAGGAGAAAAGCAATGGAAAGAATCAACTGGAGAAAAATCGATGTCATCACCTACAATCTCGATGGCATGACCGAGGAAAGCAAGGCGGAGGTCAGAAAAGCATATGACTTGCTTGACACCTACGAGTTCCGCGGTGAGCGCGCAAAAGCCGCTTACATCCGCCGACGCCTCGAAGAAAGGAAAAACTACATCATGCACTAAGGCACATGCCGCGCGGGGCGGTCAAGGCCGCCCCTCTCCGGCAACAATCCACAAAACAAAAAAGGAGAAAAAGACAATGGCAAAAATGTATGAACAGGTGATTTCCTTCAGCAAATTCGTTCCCAACCACGGCTACGAATACGAAGATTCCGGCTATATGCGCGGCAATTTCGAGGAAGGCAGCGACGAGTTCAAGACGGTGACAACCAAGTGCTACGACTGGTCGTGGCTGTACGACGAATTCAGCGAAGAACAAATCGAAGAAATGAAAAACGGTGAATATGACATCATGGTCAAGCTCTCTGTCCGCGCAACAGACGAAATCGACTCAAAACCGATTTTTGAGGATTCCGTTTGGGCAGGCGAATATTTCGCCGAACACCTGGACGACGATGCGGATGAAGAAGAGGGTGACGAAAATGACGATTAAAGAAGCACGCAAAGCCGCAGGGCTTACACAGCAGGGGATGTCCGATTTGCTCGGCATCCCAAAGCGGACACTTGAAAACTGGGAGAGCGGGAGGTCACTTCCGCCAGAGTGGACGGAGCGCATGATTGTCGAAAAACTTGAAGACATCGAAAGGGAAAAAAACATGTACAACCTTGAAGAAGCCGCCGGCAAAAATGCGCTTATCATGTGCTGCGGCGAGAAAACCGTCATAGTAGCCAACATCGAAGGCATCGGAAACGGCATGCTGCCCTTTGTCAGTCCGTTTGGCACAAGCATCATGCCATGGAAAATAGACGGCGAGCTGAGCAAGCCTGAGCCGGTAGAGGACATCCGGGAGGAGCTGCCCGGTACAGTGTGGATGATCGACGAAAATACATGCGATACCGACATGGATATTGCGTGGGACTACAACGGCGACATCTCCGCCCTGTTCGGCATCCGCACCGGGTATGCAGACCCGGACATGTACAACGGCAACTACAAGGGCAAGGTGTTTTATCTCGACCGCGGTTCGGCCGAGGAGTACAAATTTATCGTTCCTGACTGCTGGGATTGACACGCAAAGGCGGGATTCTCCCGCCTTTTTTATTTTCTACTTGACAAACCGCACCGGCTGTGCTATCCTATAAGCGCCAGAGCGATTTGGCATGTCACGCAGTGTCTCCGCACTGCGCGCGGATTGAAACAAAAATGAGATTGTACTCGCGGTGTAGATCCCGATCAGATTTGCGTCGGAAGCCGAGGCAACTCGCAAAAAAGCGACGGTTTTCGTCGCTTTTTTGTTTTTTGCGCACCGTGAAATTACTCTGTTTTGTCCGCTGCCGTCGCCGCCGCGAGGAATGCCTCCATTTCCTCGTACTGCGTGACGACTTTTTTTGCATTGCCGTAAGCGCTTTTCAGTTCTGTCAGCGTGTCCTTCACCATCTCGATCACCGCCTCCGGCACATGCACATTTTCGGCTTTTTCGGGCACCCGGCACGGTTTACCGGTGGGGGCGGCCTGCTCGCATACCTCTGCCGTCTTGGTTGGCTCTGTTTTCACCGCCTTCTTTCCGTGCCGCTGGTACTGCCCGTAGGTCATCTTGTTGATTTCGCCCGCATCGTACAGGATCTTCGCGATCTCGTCCTTGCCGACGGCATTCAGATCCGCCAATATGCCGATCTGCTTCTTCGGCTCCTTTGCCTCCTTGTACGACCGCACAATCTCTCCGTAGCTCATCTGCATCACATGTCACCCCCGATCGCATTGCTCATCGCATCCAGCACACGGCGCAGGCCTGCGCGAATTTTTGCGGCCTCGCTCTCGTCCGCATCGTCCAGCAGCGCGAAGATCCGGTTAAAGGTCTCCTGCAGCTGCTCGAAATAGATGGCGAACTTCTGCACAACCGGCGCGGCGCTGGTGCGCAGCTTGTCCTCAAGCGCCGCGGCGCGTTCCTCGGCAGCACGAAGCGCTTCCGAATATGCCTTTTCCGCCTCGGCCTTGCCGGATGCCGCCTCACCCTCCATTTCTTCTTTCAGCTTGTCCGCGCGCGCCTTCGCCTTCTCGACCTCGGTTTTTGCCTTGGCAAGCGCGTCCGCGCTCTCGCGGCGCGCCGCCTCGACCGCCGTGATACGCGCATTGTCCGCGTCGGTGCGGCGGATATATTCGTTCATGTCCACCTGTGCGGGCGCAGCCGCCGCTGCCTGTATCTTTCCGATCTCGCCGCGCAGGGCTTCGATCTCGGCTTCCAGCGCGGATTTCTCGTCGGAGGCTGCCGTCAGCTCGGCGTCCAGCGCCTCCGCCCTGGTTTCCGCCGCCCGGCGCGCCTCCACCTCGCGCTCCAGCTCGCGCGTGGACATCGCCGCCACATCCTTTTCGGCGGCAAGCTCCATGCGCTCCGGCATCGGCAGTCCCATCAGTGCCACCGCCTGCGTGTAGCTGATCTCGGCAAAGACCTCTGCCGGCGCTTTGCCGGTCAGCAGGTTGATCTGCTGACTGCCGTATTCCCGGTAAATACGCATCAGATTGTTCGCCGTGGACTGTGAATAGTCCACATTTTCGCAAAGCCATTTTTCCCACTCGCCGTGGCCGACCAGCTCCTTTGCCTCGCAGAGCCGGGCGCCGATCTCCATCGACGCCGCCAGCATCTGCCGTTTGGTCTGTTCCTTGATAAAGTTGATCTCCCGCGCGATCACACCCGCGTCGCGCATCACGATTCCGTTTTCAGACATGGTCTTTTCTCCTTGTATTTCAGTTTGTCAAAGCTGCCGCGCAGACGCAGACGCAGATCTTTCGCGACGTGCATCTGCCACAGCCTGTAGCAGGCGGCAACGCGCCCGTCGTTCTGCGGCTTGATGCGGTTATGTGCGCCGTAAGCCTGGCGCACTTCTGCACCGTCGATCTCGATCGTGTACAGGCTCTTGTCCGGCGTATCCGCGCGGCGCAGGAACACAATGTTCGTCTTGCCATCCATGTGCCGCCCGGCATAGCCGCCCACACAGTGGCCAAGCGCTCTGCCTTCCTCCACGATCTCCCGCGCCGCCAGCGGGAAGCGGAAGACATACCCGCCGATGCGCCACTCGTACCTTTTCGCGCGCGCCTTCAGCTTTCTTTGCTGCGCCTTTGTCAGCTTGCGAAAATCCGCCAGCGACAACCCGCGAATCGCCGCGTCGTGCGCCTCGTGAAAGTCCTTCGGCAGCAGCACATTGTGTACGGCGAGGTCATAGCCGAGCGCGGCGGCGCCTGAAATGTAGTCCAGCCAGTCCGCGCAGGTGATGCCGGTCTTTCGGATATAGTTCTGCAGCCGCTCCGGCGTCAGCCTGTATTTTTGCAGCGCGTCGCCGAGCGCGGCGGCGCGGTCGCCGAGACTGTGCAGAAATTCGCATTCCGCGACGGTAAACGCACCCTTGTATCGGTGCAGCAGCGCGAGGACTCCTTTCTCCCGGCTTTCTCGCAGGTACGCCCTTGCCGTCTGCCGGTCCAGCCGCAGAAAGCCGTTCACCGTCTTTGCGTTCCAGTCCAGCAGCCGTGCATTCTTGCGGTTTTCGTTCACAAGATCGTTCACCGCCCAGTGCAGCCCCAGCTTCTGCACCATCTCCGTCTGCGGATATTCCGCAAACCGGCAGAGGTATTTCAGCGGATAGTACCCCCGGCAATCGCTGTAGCCGTAGCCTACATACACAGTCTTTTCTTCGCAGTTATCATAGTAGGTCTGCCCCTGATGATACCGCATAAAACTCTTTTCCAGCCGCGCTGCGCCGCAGATGCCGCCGAGCGGCTTGTTTGCCGGCAAAAAGCGATCAGCGCGTCGGCAACCGGCGCACACAGGACTCTTGCGTATTTATCTTTATTGGTCGATTTCTTGCATGTTTCCAGATAGGCGATTGCCTCCGGCACGAAGACCGCCGCATGTTCATTATTCATCTCTGTCTCCTTTCGCCCTTTCACACCACATCGTGCAGCGCCTGCGCCACCGCCTGTGCCTCCGCCTTGGTGTACATCTCAAGGTCATCCGCACCGAACCGCAGCAGCACCGCGTCGCCGCGCACAAATGCACCGCCGAGCACGGCGGTCGCGGTCGCATTCAGCGCACCGTCCGGCCGGTCGCCCTCTCCCGTGACCAGCAAGAGACCGTTTCCCGCACTGCGATACCACAGCGACCCGCCGACAAGCCCGGACAGCACCCGACCGACCGGACTGCCGTCGCTCACACGCTTGACATACAGATGCGTCTCTGCCGGGATGACCACCACATAGTTTTTCTCGGCTTTTTTCACAGATCTGCCTCCGCCGCAGCGCGGGCAGCATCGGCGAAGGGGTTGTCCGCCGGCAAAACGACCGCCGCCACGGAAAACATCTTTGCGATGCCGTCTGCAATTTCCGCAGCATCCTTGCCCGCCGCCTTTTCGATATTGGATGTCGCGATTTTCAGCGCCGCCAAAATGTACGGCAGCTCTACTTGGTAGAGCGGATTGATCGCATCGGTGAGCACTACCGTGTAGGCCTGTGCGACCTGCCACAACAGACGCTCGTGTGCCTCCCCCGCTGTAGATTCCGAAAGCACCAGCTGATTCAGCTCCTCCAGCTTCGCATAGGCTTTTTCTCTTGTTGTCATTTTTCGTTCCCGAGCGGAATCTCGTGCCGCTCGACTCCTTCCTTGTATCGGATTGTGATTTCAATTTTCTCCGGCAGCTCGCGCGGCTCGGGAAGCCGTGCAAGATAGGCCTGTACCGTCGCGTTCATCTGCGCCCGCACGGTTTCGTCAGTTCTCCCCGGCAACGCCCGACACCTTCTTTCCTTCGACGCGGTCCACCGTGATCTTGTTCCCGCTGATGGCGATACGCACCGTGCAGATTGCCGGTACGACCACGGCCACCTTCTGGACGTCCCCGCGGCCAATCAAGTCCACCAGCGCGCACAGCGCAAAGACCGCGCCGTCGGCAAGCGGGACAAGCCCGCGCGCCTCCGCCCCCGCGCCGAACAGATCGTGTACGATCTTCTTTGCCTCCTTGGCGGCATTGACCCGCTTGCGCCGTGCCGTCGCCTCAAAGCACAGGCATTCCGCCGTTGCTTCCTCGTCGGTTTCCGCACCCGCGAGCACCTGCCCGCAGTATTCGCAAGTTCCCATGTCTGTTTCCTCCTTTAACTCAAATACAACTCAACCGTATCGTCCTTCGTGACGACGGTGCGCTTGTCGAAATCAATGACCGTACCGCCGACTTCCACGCAGTCGTCATCGCATTCCTTTACAAGGTCGGCAAGATTGTCCCGCCCCAGCCCTTTCGATACATGTATCTCTGCGCCCGCCGGGCAGGTCCCCAACAGGTGCATCAACTCGTATACCTTCACGCCCTCTCCCTCCTCTCATAGGGGATCTCACAAAAACGCAGTGCAATCGGAAAGTCCGACGCATGGAATACTCCCGGCACAAGCCCGGCGTGCGGGTAGAGCCGGATCACGCCGCTGCGGTTGTCCAGATGCCCGCGCAGCGTGCCGCAGAACGCGCCGAAGCGATAGGCGTTCACCACAAATGTGCCCGCGCCGATCTCGCGATCCACCTTAAAGACGATTCCGTCTCGCATCCTGCCGCCTCCTCGCCCACAATTCCCGCACGCGCCGCTTCGCAATCTTTGCCGCGTAGTGCGCCGTGATCTCGCAGTCGATTCGGCTGATCAGGCGCGGCAACACCTCCGCCACCAGCCAGTCCACCGCGCACGCCGCCGCAAATACCGCCAGCACAAACCCCAAAATCAAAAGCTCGTTCATGCCGTTTCCTCCTTTGCCGCGCGGAGGCCGAGGTTCTGCAGCTTTTTGAACTTCGCTTCCAGCTTCCCGATGTCCAACCCCCACGCCTTGTAGGCGTCGTCGGTCGGTACAGACAGGTTGTCAATCAGCATCAGCCCGTTTGAGAGCGTGTACTCGCGCGCCACGCGCTTCAGGCGGCTGAGTGTCGTTGCCGAAGCGTCCGGAAACAGCTTCCGCAGGTCTGCCGTGTACAGCGTAAAGGTGCTGTAATACAGCTCCACCGCCACCTCCACGCTTGCGATTCTCGGTGTGTTCATGCGTCCGCCTCCTTTCGTTCTTCAAATAAATCGCTGATTGTGCAGCCGAGCAGCTTTGCAATTTTCGGCAGCATGTCCGCCCGCGGCAATGCCGCCCCGGTTTCCCATTTCGCAATGGTCGTTCGGTCTACGCCGAGCGCCGCGGCAAACTCCCGCTGCGGCATTCCTTTCGCCGTCCGTAAATCCTTTATCAACATAAGCCCTCCAAAAAGTGAAGATTTGTCACTCGACGATTGTATTATAAGTGACTGTTCTTCACTTGTCAATAGATTTTTTAAAAATAGGTGAAAAAATATCACTTCTCTTGCAATGTGAAATATTTTCACATATAATAAATTTGAGGTGATAATATGGAACGTTTGAAAGAATTGCGCGCCGCGCGCGGTCTCCTGCAAAAAGACGTAGCCGCAGTGCTCGGGATTGATAGGACGACCTATGTCAAATATGAAAAAGGGAAATCCGAGCCCTCGTTCGACATCCTTGCTAAGCTCGCCGACTATTTCGGCGTATCGGTCGATTATCTTCTCGGCAAGACCGACATCAAAAAAACGCCCCACGGAAGTGAGGCGCTGCAGCAGCTGCTGGACGAATCAAACGCGCACATGGCGGTCGTCATCGGAAAAGGGAAGGAGCGTCGGATCATCGAAGTCCCCGCCGACGCCGAGGAAATCATCCGTTCCACGCTCGAGGCTTTCAAGAACAAAGAAAAGTAACAATTTCAATTCTTATATAAGAGGTTCGATATGTCAAAATTAAGAACAGCAGCTGCCTCTGTAATCGCGCCGCTCGGCGTAATTCTCATGCTTTTTATCAGCGGATACATCTTTGCCGGGGTTGCCAACATCATTGTAAACGTTCCCTTGATTCGTTGGGTTGCGAATTTCACAGTTGCTCGTTTTGGCTGGATCGTGCTTCTTTCCGGCTTGTGTGCAGGCTATACTTATTCATTCGGCAATTTTCTGATTTCGGTTATCGGCAAGAAAAGTCGTGCTGCATACATTGCGGCAGGAATTATTGTCATTTTGATCAGTATTTTATATGCAGTTTTCAGCATTATGGCGCATTCGTTCAACGCTTTGAATCTTGCCCTCGGAGGCGTGGGGATCTGCCTGCTCAGCAATGGCTTCAAATACTAAACATTTTGTGTAAAAATGATTAAAATTCACCAAATATGGTGACATTTTTCGACAAATTTGTTAAAATCTCCTTAGTGCAACCCTGAAATTTATTTTTAAGGAGATTTCAACCATGGAGAACATCATTCGTATTGCCGACGATTTCGCAAAACAGTACAAACTCGCCTTGCCCCTGCGTCTCGATACCATGAGGCATCTTTGCGATGCCCTCGGGTATAAGCTGTTGACCTACGCCGAAGGCGCCCCCATCCTCGAAAAATTGTCGTTCGATGACTATATGCACTGTCCGGCATTTTGCACGCGCGTGATGGATTGCAATGTCGTGTTTTATGATGATACCTGCAGCGTCGGCACGCGGCTGTTTTCCCTGGCACACGAAATCGGGCATATCGTGCTGCGGCATATCGCAACCGGCGCACTCGGGTATGACGCATCTGATACTGCCCAGGAGCGTGAGGCGGATGCCTTTGCCTACGCTTTGCTCGCGCCGCTCGAGGCGCTGCGCGCAGCGCGCGTCCGCACCGTCAAACAGATCCAGCGGATGACGCTCCTGGACCGCGAGCGTGCGGCGCATGTGCTCGCAGAATTGCAGGCAGAGCAGCCGGAGACGCCGCAGGTAAAGCCGGCTCGCCCGCTTCTGATTTTCTATACAAGCATCGGCGCTGCGCTTGCGCTCGTCATCGCGTCTGTGTCAGTAGTGATGTATTTTCGAACCCCCACATACACGCACGACACAGCGCAGTCGCAGACATTCGTCATCACCGCTCGCACACATCGGCAGGAACCGGCACCCGCCGAATCGACACTTGCTGCCGCAGCCATCTCCACCCACGCGCCCGAGCAGGAAGAAACCGTCTATATCACAAGCTGCGGCAAGCGGTATCATAAAGCGACTTGTTTTCAGATTCAACGCAGAAGCACGCACGCCGTCTCCATATCAGAAGCGGCCGCGCTTGAAAAAACGCCCTGTAAATGCTGCTTTTGCGACTGAAATCAGAATTTGAATAGGGAGAAAAACATGAATATAGTTGTTTGCATTGCTA
>ENA-UONV01003118-UONV01003118.1-human-gut-metagenome-genome-assembly--contig:-CS4-NODE-3118-length-11473-cov-19.789368_pt1 | contig 11473 bp, 12 predicted proteins | sample MGYA00242461_ERZ724008 | MGnify/ENA metagenome assembly ERZ724008 | reverse complement strand
AGCCGCGCGGCAATTTTTTGCCGCGCGGCTTGCTTTAAGTTAATTTACGTCAATAATTATTTGTCAGATAATAACTTTCCCTTCGATGAAGCCCGAAAATATTCCCTCGCAGTCCGCAACCTTGCTCAGCTTTGCGATAAGTCCCTCGGGCGGAGCGATTTTTCCCTTATATTCTTTATAATATTCCTCAAGCGCGTCGACGAACTGCCTGTCGCCGCAGGCGTTGCGCACCGCGTCGAACATGAGAAGCGCTTTGTTGTAAGCAATGTTGGCGTATTCATAGTCGCCCGAATATTCTGCAAGCGGTCTGTTCATGGATGTGTCAGCGTCGCCGAAAAGCTGGTTATAAACGGAATAGTATGCCCTGTATGACTTCGTTGCCGTACCCGTAAGCCCCGTGCGAGTGTACCCGTAATCGGGCGAATTTTCAAAAAACATCAAGGTAGAATATTCGGCAAGCCCTTCGTCCTGCCAGCCGTTCAGGTACTGGTCGCTGCCTACCGCCGCATACCACCATTGATGGGCGTTTTCATGCACTATGGTATATATGGTGCTCTTTTCGTCCTGCGCGTCGGAAATCATCGTCAGCGCGGGGTATTCCATGCCGCCCATGCAAAAGCCCGTCTGCACGACGGAAAGGGTGGGGTACATATAATTTCCGAACTTCTCGGAAAAATATTCAACGCTTTTTCGCGCAACTTCAAGGTTGACTTGCGGCTGCGCGTCTTCATAATAATAGTAATATACCGTAGTCCCGCCCGCCTGCGCGCTTATCACTTCAAACTTTTCGGAAAGCACTGCGGCAAAATCTCGGGCGCAATGCAGGCTGTAGTCGTAAGATGTGTTGCCGTCCTCTTCGGTCTGACCTTCAAGCTGTCCGCTCGCCGCCACTTTGTAGGAGGAGGGGACGGTTAAAGTTACTTTATAGTCGGCAACTTCGGAAACAAAGGGGTCGCCCGTGCTGCAATATTCGTGTTCGGCAAATCCCGATGAGGTGTATGCGCACAGAACAGGATAAAAGTTCCCTAAGTTCACGGTGTTTTGCGTTACGCCCGTGCGGTGGTTGACGTCGGCGAGCGTGAGGGTGTAATCGATGGCAATCGTAACGCTCTGTTCGGGGTAGAGCGTTTCTGCAAGCGCGACGTCTAAAATATTCATGTCGGCGCCGCATATCTGCCACTCTTCGCCTCCCTCGACGCCGTTTATGTCCATGCCGCCGTAGCTTTCGCCCCTGTAGTACGCTTTGGACTGATAAACCTGCGAAACGGGCGCATATATGGCGCCCTTTCGGTACGCGTTGCCCCAGAGGTTGAAGCTCAGGCTGTCGAAACAGTTGTCAGTATCGTTGAAGTATGTAAGCACGGTCGTGCCACTGAGCGTGTTCTCTCCGTCGTATACGACGTCTATGTCGTAGCGGCTTAGGGAGGCGGTGTTTTCGGAGCATGCCGCGGCGGGCAGGCAAAGGGCGGCGAGCGCCGCCGCAATCATTACCGATAATACTTTTTTCATACAAATAAGTTATTCTTTTTCCCGTCGCCGTAGAACCTTTTTCGCAAAGCCGAAATAATATAAAATGTATGAAAATATGCGTAGCGCCCCGCATGAGGGCAAGCGACGCCGTCCGTCTGCCCGAATGCGACGTTGCGCTTATGGGTTTCGATTATCTGGGCGACGTCGATTACGAAAGCGAACTTTCGGGCAAAACGGATAAATTCGGCGAATTTTCCCGCCTTACCAAGGCAAGTCGCTGTGCCGCGGTGTGCGGCTGCCGCACGGACAGCAGGGGACTTAAACGCAAATCCGCCGCGGTGGCGGACTGCGGCAAACTTCTCGGCATATCCGACATGCTTCACGTCGTCGACGGCGACGGCTATAAAAGCGGCGCTGTGCTGGGCGTTTACCGCCTGGGCGGATATAAAGTGGGAGTATGCATAGACAGCGACCTTTATTTCCCCGAAAACATAAAAGCGCTTTCGCTGTGCGGCTGCAATTTGCTGCTCTGTCTGATGGATAGCGTGCGCGACAACATGCCGCCCCTGCTTGCGCGCGCGTACGCATATCTGTACGGCATGCCCGTCGCCATGAGTGCGGGCGGATGCGCTTACTTTGCGGATATTACGGGGGAAATCGCCTCTTCGGGCGCGCCGCAGACCTTTTTTCTGGCAGAGCCAAAAAACAATTATCGCGTAGTCAGCACGCGCGAGCGCGGGCTGTGTTCTTCCGAAAGAGAGGATTACTGAACGCCTTGCCGTTGCAGCCCGCCGCGCGGCAAAAGCGGCGCGGCGGGCTTTCCCTTGCCTTTCCCTTGCAAATAAATTTTCAAAAGCGGGGAAAGCCGCTTGAATTTTGCCAAATTATGCTGTATAATAGGAACGAAAATTCTCTTTACGGGGTATAATTATGTACAGCATGACGGGCTACGGCAGAGGCGAATACAGACAGGGCGGCTTGGAACTCACCGCCGAGGTCAAAACGGTCAACAACAGGTATCTCGACGTGTCGGTCAAATGCCCCAGAATTTTTTCGGGCTACGAGGACATAATCCGCAAAAACGTGCGCGAAAAGCTTACACGCGGACATGCCGACGTGTTCATAAGCTACACAGACAAGCGCGACAAGGCAAAATCGCTTTACGTCGACGAGGGTGCGGCGAGGGCATACGTAAACGCCGCAAAGGAGATAAAAGCACTCTTCCCCGAACTTGCGGACGATTTAACCGTAACGAGCGCTTTAAGACAGCCCGAAGTGCTCAAAGCCGAAGAAAACACTGGGGCGGACGAAGAACTCGTGTCCGCGCTCAACAGCGCGCTCGGCGTCGCTTTGGAAAACCTCAACGACATGCGCGCAAAAGAGGGCGAAAAGCTCGCAAAGGACATGCTTTCGCGCGTAAACTTCATCGAAGAGTGCGTGGGCAAAATCGCAAAGCGCGCGCCGCTGGTCGTCAGCAACTACCGCCAGAAGCTCGAAGAGAAGGTAAAGAGCTATCTCGACGGCTTGAGCGTGGACGAAGGCAGACTGCTCACCGAAGTGGCTCTTTTCACCGATAAAGCCAACATAGACGAGGAAATAACCCGCCTCGGCTCGCACATAGCGCAGTTCCGCGCAATCTGCCTTGAAAAACTTGTGGGCAGAAAACTCGATTTCCTCGTGCAGGAATTCAACAGGGAAACAAACACAATCTGTTCCAAGTCCAACGACATAGAAATTACGGGACTGGGACTTGACATGAAAAACGAAATAGAAAAAATAAGAGAACAGGTACAGAACGTTGAGTAAAAACAAAGGAATTTTGATAGTAGTATCCGGTCCGTCGGGCGTAGGCAAGGGAACGGTTGTGGACATGCTTTTGAAAAAGCTGCCCCGCGCCGTGCTTTCGGTCTCCTGCACAACGCGCGCTCCCCGCGAAGGCGAGCAGAACGGCAAGAGTTATTTTTTCATTTCCAAGCAGGCCTTCCTGAAAATGATTGACGAAGGCGGATTTCTGGAATATTCCAACCATTTCGAAAATTATTACGGCACGCCTCGGTTTTTCGTCGAAGAAAAACTCAAGGATAGCGACGTAATTCTCGAAATCGACGTCGACGGTGCGGAAAACGTCAAAAAACTTTACCCGGACGCGCTTCTTTTAATGATAACGCCGCCCAGCAAGGACGAGCTTATCCGAAGGCTCAAAATGCGCGGCACGGAGGACGAAACGCTCATACAGCACAGGCTGGAGCGCGCCGATTACGAACTTTCGAAGAGCAAGATATACGATTATACGGTCATCAACGACGACTTGAACCAAACCGTAGACAATATATTAAAAATAGTAGAAACAAGGAGGAAGGGTTAATATGATCAATGTACCCGCAGTAGACAGCCTCATAAAAAAATTGGGTGACAACGGCACTGCAATATCGCGCTATGCGCTGTGCGTAGTGGTTGCAAAGCGCGCCCGCCAGCTCATAGAGCAGAACAGCGTTGATAATCCCGCGGAAAATCCCCGTCACCTCAAGGAAATCGCCCTCGCGTGCGAGGAGATTAACGAAGGCAAAATCAAAGCAGTCAAAGACTGATAAACAATGCGCCCCGCGCGGGGCGCTTTTGTTTAAAGAGGACGATTTTTAAAGTCGGGCGGAGGTTTGTTTGTACGCACAGGTCATAGTCGACATAGCGCACAGCCAGGTCGACAGAATTTTCGAATATTCCTGCACGGACGAGGTAAAAGTCGGCTGCAGGGTAAAAGTTCCGTTCGGGGGCAGGATAATAGAGGGCTTTGTCATAGGTCTTAGTCCTACCCCGTCTTTCGCCGCGGAAAAAATCAAGCCCGTGCGCGAAGTTTACGACGAACTGCCCGCAATACTCCCCGAATGCCTTTCGCTTATGGAGGCGATATGCACCCGCTACCGCGTTCCCAAGGCGGTCGCGCTCAGGCTTTTTCTGCCCTCGGAAATGCGCCTCGGCAAAGTCAGGGAGGTTTACACCTCGTTTTTAAAACTCGTATCCTTCGACGAAGAGGGCGTAAAAAGAGCGCCCAGACAGGCGGAGCTTTCTTCCGCTCTCAGGGAGGGCGATATTGAACTTTCTTCCGCCGTCGAACGCTTCGGCAGGGCGGCGGTCAACGGGCTTGTGGCAAAGGGCTTTGCGCAAGTTTACAAAGTGCGTCGCATACGCACGCCCATGAGCGGCGAAGAGGAGGCGTTTTCTCCCGTCGAGCTCACGCCTGCGCAGCGAGGCGCGCTCGAATATATCGAAAAATCGGATAAAACCGTTCAGCTCATTCACGGCGTTACGGGAAGCGGCAAGACGGAAATTTATTTGAGCTACATCGCGGAAGTGCTTAAAAAGGGCAAGACGGCAATATTTCTCGTGCCGGAAATTTCTTTAACGCCCCAGATGCTCCGCCAGCTCAGGCGCAGGTTCAAGGGCGAAGCGGCAATAATGCACAGCGGACTTTCGGCGGGCGAACGCTTCGACGAATGGTGGAGACTGCGCTCGGGCGAGGCAAAAATCGCAATAGGCGCGCGCTCCGCAATCTTTGCCCCGCTCGAAAATTTAGGTGCGATAATCATAGACGAGGAACACGACGCATCCTATGTTTCGGAATCCGCCCCGAGGTATTCCACGGCGGACATAGCGCGCATGCGCGCGGAATATAACGGCTGCAAACTCATTTTAGGCAGCGCAACGCCCTCGGTTGAAAGCTATATATGCGCCACCGAAGGCAAATACGGGCTTATAACCCTGCCCGACAGAATAAACAAAAAGCCCCTGCCCGAAATCATAATTTCGGATATGCGCAAGGAAGTCAAAAGGGGTAACAATTCCTGCTTTTCGCAGGCGCTTAAGGAAGAACTCTCTTCCGCTCTCGCAAGCGGCAATCAGGCTATAATATTCCTCAACCGCAGAGGCTACGCAAAGACGGTAATCTGCCAGGACTGCGGCTATGTGGCAAGGTGCGAAAACTGCGATGTGTCTCTTACCTATCATGCGGACGAAAACTGCCTCAAGTGCCACTATTGCGGAGCTAAGTACCGCATGCCGCCAGCCTGTCCAGAGTGCGGCGGCAGACATTTGCGCTACGGCGCGACGGGTACGCAGAGGGTAGTTGCCGATCTTAAGGAACTTTTTCCCTCGGCAAAAATCCTGCGCATGGATAACGACACCGTTTCTGGCAAAGACGGACATTACAAAATTCTAAAGCAGTTCGGCGAAAGACAGGCGGACATACTCGTCGGCACGCAGATGATAGCCAAGGGACACGACTTCCCGTCGGTTACTCTCGTCGGCATACTCGACGCCGACATGAGCCTGCACTTTTCAGACTATCGCAGCGGCGAGCGCACCTTTCAGCTCATAACGCAGGTCGCGGGCAGAAGCGGCAGGGCGGGCGCGAAGGGCAAAGTCGTTCTGCAGACCTATTCGCCCGAAAACTACATTCTGCGCTACGCCGTCAGCTACGACTACAAGGGCTTTTTTGAAAACGAGGTAAAAATCCGCCTCGCAACCTCCTTTCCGCCCTATTCGCTCATATGCAGGGTAATGGTCGTCGGCGAGGACGACGCCGAGGCGCTGGGCGTGCTCAAAGAAATTTATTTTGCTCTTTTAAAACTCAAAGAGGAAAACGAGGACGAGTTCATATTCTTCAACAAGATGCACTCGCCCATCAAAAAGATACAGGGCAAATGGCGTTACCAGGTGCTGATGCGCCTTAAGGGCGGCGCGCTTTTGCCTCAGATTTACGACGTCGCCGCGCGGTTTACAACAAATTCTGTGCTGGCTTACGTCGAAGAAAATCCCGCAAATTTATCGTGAGAGGTAATTATGGTCAGATACGTTGTACAGACAGGCGACGAGGTTTTAAGAAAGACCTGCGCCGAAGTTAAAAAATTCGATAAGGAGCTGGGCGAGCTTATGGACGATCTCAAGCAGACCGTCCGCGCAGAAAACGGAGCGGGTCTCGCCGCGCCCCAGATAGGCGTTCCCTTAAGAGCCGTAGTCGTGGACGTGGACGATGGCTTTTTCGAGATGGTAAATCCCGTCATACTCTCTAAAAAGGGCGAACAGACCGGTCCCGAAGGCTGCCTTTCTGTAAAGGGCAAGCAGGGTACTGTTACCCGCCCTTATAAGGTAAAGGCGGAATACCGCGACAGATACGGCAGAAAACACAAGCTAACCGCCGAAGGCTTTTTCGCCCGCGCGGTCTGCCACGAGCTTGACCATCTCGACGGCGTGCTCTATACCGACATAGCTTCCGAAATTTACGATTTGCCCGAAGAGGACTGATTTATGAAGATAATCTTTGCAGGTTCGCCTCAATACGCCCTGCCTTCTCTGAAGGCTCTGCACGAAAAATTCGGCGTGTGCGCGGTCGTAACCCAGCCCGACAAACCCGTCGGAAGAAAGAAAATTCTCACGCCCACTCCCGTCAAGAGCTATGCCCTCGAAAACGGCATACCCGTCATCGACAGCGCGAGGATAAGGGACTGCGTTGAAGAGCTTAAATCTTTCGGCGCGGACATAATGATAACCTGCGCTTACGGTCAGATACTCACAAGGCAGGTTTTAGACGCATTCCCCGCGGGAGTGTGGAATTTGCACGCCTCGCTTCTGCCCCTTTTCAGGGGCGCAAGCCCCATTCAGTCGGCAATACTCGCGGGCGAAGAGTTCACGGGCGTAACCGTAATGAAGACGGAGGAGGCTTTGGACAGCGGCGACGTTCTTCTCATAAAACGCTGCGCCGTCGGGAATAAGACGTGCGGTCAGCTTTCGGAGGAATTGTCCGCCCTCTCTGCGGAGGCGGCTGTCGAAGCCGTCGAACATATACAAAAAGGCAATGTTCAGCTTTTATTGCAGGACGACAGCGCCGCAACCTATTGCAAAAAGATAAAAAAAGAGGACGCGCGCATAACTTTTGTGTGCGCGGAGAGCGCCGTAAGGCTTATCAAGGCTATGAGCCCGCAGCCCCTCGCGTATTGCTTTGCAAACGGCGTTCAGCTCAATATATACGACGCCGAACGCGCCTGCTGTGAGCAGGGAAAGGCGGGCGAAGTCGTCCGCGCGGACAAGCGCGGCATAGTCGTCGGTTGCGCCGACGGCGCGATAAACATACTAAAAGCGCAATTTGCGGGCGGCAAAGTTTTAAGCGCGGCCGACCTTGCAAACGGCAGAAAGATAAAGGCGGGCGACATACTTGACTAATCCCCTGTGCGACCCCTATCTCGTGTTGACAAAGGTATATTCGGGGGGCAAATATTTAAAACAAGCCATATCCGAAACGCCGATAGAGCCTTCAAACAAGGCGGCAACGGTAAAAATATGCTACGGCGTGCTCGAAAAGGACATCTACCTTTCGCACATAATTTCAGGCAACGCCGCCCGTCCGCCCAAGAGCGCGATAAGGCTGATTTTAAAGATAGCCCTTTACATGCTCGAGTTCATGGACAAGAACGACTATATGACCGTAGATTGCGCGGTGGAGCTTGCAAAAAAGCTGGGCAAGAGCGGCGCAGCTGGCTTTGTCAACGCCTTTTTGAGATCATATAAAATTCCTGCCCTGCCTGAAAGAGTGGACGAAGCCATGTCGGTCAGGTGTTCCGCGCCTTTGTGGCTCGTAAAGGCTTTAAGGCGCAGCTATAAAGGACAGGCGGAAGAAATTCTCTCTGCACCCTCGCACGGCGTGTGCGTTCGCTTCGAGCGCGGAGAGGAGAATTACCTTTCAAAACCTCACGAAGATACTCCCTTTAAAGGCGTGTATATATTCCGCAACTTCGTGCGCGACGATGGCTTTCTGAGCGGCGATTACACTTTTCAGTCGGTAGGCTCGGTAGCCATATGCGACGCGGTCGAGGGAGGGGAAAGCCTTCTCGACGTCTGCGCGGCTCCCGGCGGCAAGAGCGTGCTGCTCTCAAAAAAGTTTGCCTTTGTTACGGCGTGCGAACTTCATCCCCACAGGGTCGAACTGATAAAAAGCTACGCTTCCCGCATGGGCGCGGAAAACGTAAAAGCCGTCTGCGCGGACGGCACGGTGTTCAATCCCGACTACGAGGGCGCTTTCGACGCCGTTTTGTGCGACGCTCCCTGTTCAGGTACGGGCGTCATCAACGAAAATCCCGATATAAAGCTCAACCGAAAAGCTGAGGACATACCCTCGCTCGCCGCGACGCAGGCGGCGCTTTTGGATAACTGTTGCAGGTATGTCAAAAAGGGCGGCAGGCTGTACTATTCAACCTGCTCTGTTCTGCCCGAGGAAAACGACAGCGCGGCATATAACTTTCTCGCTTCGCACAAGGATTTCGAACTCGAAATACCTTCTTCGCCCCTGACAAACCTCAGAACCAAATTCGGGCTTCAGTTTTTGCCCCACATCTCGCAGGGTGCGGGATTTTATCTCACTTCTTTTATAAAAAAATGAAAATAATTATTCAGGATTTCAGCTTCAACGAAATATGCGAGCTTTCAAAGCGCTTTAATCAGCCTGCTTTCAGGGCAAAACAGCTGTATGAAGGCATTATGCGGGGCAAGAATATTTCTAATATAACCACTCTGCCCGCCGCATTCAAACAGCAGCTTCTTGAAGAGTTCGAGGACTGCCCTATAGAAATAATCCGCACGCTCACCTCGACGGACGGCACGGAAAAGTACCTTTTCCGCCTTGCGGACGGCAATATTATAGAGGGCGTGTTCATGAAGTATAAATACGGCAACACGCAGTGCATTTCCACGCAGGTGGGCTGTCGCATGGGCTGTAAATTCTGCGCCAGCACGCTGGGCGGCAGAGTGCGCGATTTGACCTCGGGCGAAATCCTCGCGCAGGTACTCGCCGTAAACGCCCTTCACGGCGGCACGAAGGAAAAGCGCGCCGTGACCAACCTCGTTCTGATGGGCAGCGGCGAACCTTTCGACAACTACGACAACGTCGTGAAATTTTTGCGCAACGTTGCTGCGGAGGAGGGCATAAACATTTCTCCCCGCAACATTTCACTTTCAACCTGCGGTCTTGTCGATAAAATGTACAAATTCGCCGAAGAGGGCATACCTTTAAACCTCACTGTGTCCCTGCACAACACTACCGACGAAGAGCGCGCCCGCACCATGCCGATTGCAAACAAATGGAGCATAGCCGAAATTTTAAAGGCGTGCGACAACTATTTTGCCAAGACGGGCAGGCGCTACATCTTCGAATACGCCCTCATCGTAGGGGAAAACTGCGACAGTCGTCACGCGGATGAGCTTATCGCCCTTTTAAAGGGCAGACCGTGCCACGTAAATCTGATAAGGCTCAACAGCGTAAAGGAACGCACCCTCGAGGGCGCGGACGAAAAGAGCGCGTATAGATTTTTGGGCATGCTCGAAAAAGGCGGACTTTCCGCCACTTTAAGGCGCAGAACGGGCGCGGACATAGGCGGCGCGTGCGGACAGCTCCGCGCAGGCTTTTTGAATGAAAATGCCGAAGTTCAGTCCGTGCATGACGATAATCAACAATAAATTTATAATATAAATAATACAATCAATACAAATAATACAGAAGTGCGCAAGTTTAAACCGCATAGCCGTGCGCAAGTGAAACCGCGCGGCGAAATGATATAAAAAGGTACGCTAAAAGGAAGACGCAAATGAAAATTTCTATATCACCCTCAATACTCTCGGCAAATTTTGCCGATATGGGCGGAGCGATACAAAAACTCAACGCCGCGGGCGCAGACCTCATTCACTGCGACGTAATGGACGGCTCGTTCGTCGGACCTATAACTTTCGGCGCGCAGATGGTAAAAAATATCCGTCCGCTAACAAAGTTGCCGCTCGACGTACATCTTATGATAGAGCACCCCAAGACGCAGATAAAGTTTTTTGCCGACGCAGGGGCGGATATCATAACCGTGCATTACGAGGCGTGCTCAAAAATTTCTCACGAATATCTCGGAGAAACGCTCGAAATGATTAAATCTTTCGGCGTAAAGTGCGGCGTAGTCGTAAATCCCGATACGGATGTTGAAAAAATCTTCCCCGTTCTGCCTGTGTGCGACATGTTGCTCATAATGTCGGTGTTCCCGGGCTACGGCGGACAAAAGTTCATTCCCTCCGCGCTCGGACAGATAAAAAAGGCGCGCGAGTACGCAAAAAAAATCGGCAGGGCGGATATGGATATAGAGGTAGACGGCGGAGTGGGCGTTTCCAACTGTCTCGAAGTTATCGAGGCGGGCGCAAACGTGCTGGTTGCGGGATCGGCTGTATTCGGTTCTTCAGATATGGCGGCAACCATTGCCGCTCTCCGCGGCTGACATGAAGGGTATACTTTTACTCAACGGCACGCCGTATGAGGGAAAAATAGACTGCTCGGACAGTGTTGTTTATTGCTGCGACGGCGCGTATGAGTGGGCGAAGGACAAGGTTCGCATTGATAAAAACATCGGCGATTTCGACAGCCTGGGTTATATCCCTGTGCCTGCGCCCGAAAAAATTTATCCTTCGGAAAAAGATTTTACCGACGGCGAAATAGCCCTTTACAAAATGATTGCCGACGGCATAGACCAAATTACTATCTACGGCGGCGGAGGAGGCAGGGAGGACCATTTTTTTGGCAATCTCAATCTGCTCTATGCCGCTCATGCCCGCGGCGTCAGTGCGAAGATGATTACGGAAAATTCTGTAATTTTCGCGTCTTCGGGCAGAATTCCGCTCGGCGATTTCTGCGGTTGCACATTTTCGCTGTTACCATTCGGCAATTTTGTGCGTATAATGGAAAGTGAAGGGTGCAAATACGCCTATCCTCAAAGGATAAGCGCAGGCGAGTGCCGCGGAATTTCCAACATCGTTCTCAGCCGCTCGGCTTTCGTGCGCACGCACAGGCGGGACGTCGCCCTTATAATCATAAACAGGGGGAAAGTATGACGATTATCTGCGTTAAACCGCCGAAAGTTGTGCAAAAAATTTTAAAAATAATCTGCAGAAAATAATTCTCATTCCGAAAAGCCGCGCCGCGATCAAATTG
>ENA-UONV01003117-UONV01003117.1-human-gut-metagenome-genome-assembly--contig:-CS4-NODE-3117-length-11478-cov-19.454959_pt1 | contig 11478 bp, 10 predicted proteins | sample MGYA00242461_ERZ724008 | MGnify/ENA metagenome assembly ERZ724008 | reverse complement strand
CGCAGCTGCCGGAGCGGTGCTTAAGCCGCTAGGCGGGAATTGTGCGGTGTTGCCCAAGGCAAAACAAAATCGGCCCCTGCCTTGGTGCAGCAGGGGCCGATAAATTCAGTGATTCAAATAACTCAAAAATGCGGAAAAGAAAGCTTTACCGGTCGATGGGGGCAGTCTTGGCTTTCAGCCAGGTCTTTTCCTCCTCGGTCAGGCGGGGGCTGAGCATCTCGTATACATGGGCATGGTAGGCGTTCAGCCAGTTGATCTGGTCACGGGTCAGTTCGTCCACAATGACCGGCTCAGTGGAGATGGGCACCAGGGTCAGCGGCTCAAATTTCAGCCAGTGGCCATATTGGTTGGTGCCGGCATCCACGCATTCCAGCTCGTTCTCAATGCGGATGCCGACTTCATCGGTCTCATAAACGCCCGGCTCATCGGTGATGGTCATGCCCTCTTTGAAGACAATGGGGTTCTGGGGGCGCAGGCTCTGGGGGCCTTCGTGCACCGAGGAGATGTAGCCAACGCCGTGGCCGGTGCCGCAGCGGTAGTTGATTTTGTGTGCCCACAGCGGGCCGCGGGCAAAGCTGTCCAGTGCAAAGCCGGTGCAGTAATCCAGGAAGACCGCGCGGGCAATGTCAATGTGGCTCTGCAGGGTCCAGGTGTAGTATTTGCGCTCGTTCTCGGTCAGGGGGCCGACGGGATAGGTGCGGGTGATATCGGTGGTGCCGCAGTCATACTGGCCGCCGTTATCCACCAGCAGGAAGCCGCGCGGCTCAATCACGCTGTCCACTTCGCCCTCGGCATGGTAGTGCATCATGGCGGCGTTGGGGCCGTAAGCGGCAATGGTATCAAAGCTGTCCTCAAAGTAGCCGGGCATTTCGGCACGGCGCTTTTGCAGCATCTTTTCAATGTCAGTCTCGTGCAGGATTTTGCCCTCGGCGATGGCCTTTTCCAAGTCCATCTGGAAACGCACCATGGCAACGCCGTCACGCACATGGCATTCGCGGATGTTGGCAAGCTCGACCGGGTTTTTGACACCTTTCAGTGCAAAGATCGGGTCGGCACCGGTAACGGTCTTGTGCTCGTTCAGGGCGCAGTACAGGTCATAGTTGGTGGCTTTCTCGTCTACGAGGAACACTTCCTCTGCGGGCAGAGCGTGTACGGTATCAATCAGCTCCGGGTAGTCGCGCAGGGAAACGCCGTTATCGGCCAACGTTTTTGCGTCGGCATCATTCAGGCGGCCGGGGGCGATAAACAGGGTGCAGCTGTCCATCGTGACAAGGGCATAAGCAACGGCCAGCGGGGTACAGGGCAGGTCACGTGCGCGCATGTTGGTCAGCCAGCCCACACAGTCCAGACCAGTCACGGCCAGGGCGGTGGCACCGGCTTTTTTCAGCTCGTCACGCACCATGGCAATGCGCTGGGCGGCGGTGGCGCCGGTCTGCTCAACCGTCAGCAGCTCGCAGGGGGTGTTGGGCAGGCTGGGGCGGGTGGTCAGGCTCTCCCACAGGGGGGAGACGATATCCTTGCTTTCCAGCTTGGCGCCGCTCTTGGCCAGAGCGGCAGCATAGCCGTTGGCAATGGTGGCAGGCACGCAGCTGCCATCCAGCAGCAGGGTCTGGCCGGCGGCAAAATGGGCGGTCAGGTACTCTTCCACGGTGGGCACCCCGGCGGAACCGGCGTGCATGCACTCAATTTCGGTACCGGCCAGCTGACGGTCACCCTGAACATAAAAGCGGCCATCGCACCACAGGGCGCTGCCGGTCAGGGTGACAACAAGGGTGGAGTTCTCGCCGGTAAAGCCGGAGAAAAACGGCAGGCTGTTGTAATAAGCGGGCAGATATTCACTGGAGTGGGGGTCGCTGGTCATCAGCAAAACACCGTGGGCACCGGCTGCCTGGGCAGCGGTGCGCAGAGCGGCGATTTTTTCATTGGTCGTCAAAATAGTCCTCTCCTTATATGCAGAATGTTGAACAAGTCCATTCTAACATGTTTTCATAAAAGGTCAATACGGGGTGCGGTTCAGCACAGTGCCCAGCAGCGGCATGCCGCAGCCCTGCAGAAGGTGAGCCGCCTGGCGCAGCTCCTGGTGGGTAACGCTGCCGCTTTGTACCACAAGCAGGGCACCGTCACATACCTTGGCAAGGCTGAGAGCGTCACTGCATTCGCTCAGGGCTGGAGCATCTACCAAAAGATAAGCAAACTTTGGTGCACAGCTTTCCACCATGCGGGCAAAACGGGGGTGTTCCAGCAGCAGGGCCGGGCGGCTGGTGGTGCCGGAGGCCGGAACCAGGCAGGTGCCGCGGATCTCGGTGTGGTAGAGAACTTCCTCCAGAGGAACGCTGCCGGAAAGATAGTGTGCCAGACCCGGCACTTTGTGTTCACCGGTCAGCCCGCACTGGCGGCAGATGCCGGAATGGCGCAGGTCACCGTCAACCAGCAGGCAGCGCTGGCCCAGCCCGGCAAGCAGCTGCCAGAACTGCAAAGCCAGAGTAGTTTTACCTTCCTGCGGGGTAGTGCTGGTGAGCAGAATGATTTTGGCGTCTGGGGCTGTCTGTTCCAGACGCAGGCGCAGCAGATTCAGGGATTCAACCGTCCGGGGTGCCAGCTCCGGCAGGTGGTTCAAAGCAAGTTCTTTCATGGGCGGCCGCCTTTCCGGGTATGGAGGCGGTGGGGCGTGGCATCCGGGATGCAGGCCAGCGGCGAAGAGCCAAGGCAACGAGTCAGATCGTCCGCCGTATAAATATGGTCATCCCGCAGGTAATGCAGGCAGAGGAAAGCAAAGCAGAGCAAAAAGCCGATGCCAGCGCCAAACGCTGCGTGGAACACAGCCCCCGGCCCGGAAAAGCGCTGCGGCGGGGCTGCCTGCTCCACCAGGCGGGGCGGGGTGGTGCCCATGCGGGCAGAGAGATCATCCAACGCAAGGGCAGCCAGTGCGTTGGCAATATCTGCTGCGCGCTGTGGGGAGGAATCGGCCGCAACAATGCGCAGAATATGGGTATCTGCCGGGTGCAGAATGGTAATCTGGTCTTTTAAGTGGGCAGTATCCGTGGAAAGGCCAAGGGTGGAAATAACGGATTCCAGCATGGTGCGGCTGGTCAAAAGCTCCTGATAATCAGCCGTTAATTGCAGTTCCGTATAGCCGGAGGTCAGCCCCTCCTGTGCGGCGGCAACATACAGCTGGGCTTCGGCCTGGTAGCTGCGCGGGGCAAGGCGTGCGGCAGCAAAGGCCAGAATACCTCCCAGCAGGGTACAAACCAGTACCGCGGCGAAATGGGCGGGCAGCAGGCGGAACAGTTCCACGGGGGTCACTTCGCGCCCGGCGGCGCGGGATGCAGGGGCAGCGGGCAAGGTGCTCACCTCCAAAACAGGGCGTGAACAAGGCAAAATTCCGGTAAAAACAGCATAAATCAAGTGTAACACGCGCCCGGCGCAAAATTCAATAGAAAAAACGGTTTTTCAGGCGATGCTGGGCGGTTTTTCGGGCAAACTGCTGAAAGGTGAGAGGATTTTGCAGCAAACGGGGGAAACGCCGCGGCAAAAAGGCGCTGACGGGGCAAGAAGTTTTCAAAAATTTCAAATTTTGGCAGGCCCAAATGGGCGAAAAGCTCTTGACGGGTTTGATATAATAAGGTTAGCAGTAAGAAAACAAGATTGCTAACAACACAGACAAACTTTAAGATAGAAGGGAATATTACCATGGCAGAACAGGTAACTAAAATTGATATTTTCTCCGGCTTTTTGGGTGCAGGCAAAACGACCCTGATCAAAAAGCTCATCAAGGAAGCGTTCCAGGGTGAAAAGATTGTGCTGATCGAAAACGAATTCGGCGAGATCGGCATTGACGGTGGCTTTATGCGTGAGGCTGGCATTCAGGTCAATGAGCTGAACTCCGGCTGCATCTGCTGCTCTCTGGTGGGCGACTTCCGCGAGGCACTGAAAAAGGTCGTGGAGACTTATCATCCTGACCGCATCCTGATCGAGCCTTCCGGCGTTGGCAAGCTGAGTGATGTGACCCGCGCTGTTGAGGGTGTGGGCGAGACCCTGCCGGTCAGCCTGAACAGCTTTGTGACCGTGGCCGATGTGAACAAGGTCAAAATGTATATGAAGAACTTTGGCGAGTTCTATGATGACCAGATCAGCCACGCATCCTGCATCATCCTGAGCCGCACCGGCAGCGCAGACGAGAAGAAGGTTGCCGCAGCCGTTGCCTTGATCCAGGAAAAGAACCCCACCGCCACCATTGTGACCACCGATTGGAACGAACTGACCGGTGCACAGATCGTTTCCGTTATGGATGGTAAGCGCGACCTGGTTGCCGAGCTTCTGAGCGAAGCACAGGCTTCCAATGCTGCCCATGCGGACGAGGATGAGGAAGAGCATCATCACCACCACCATGACCATGATGAGGACGGCCACGAGTGCTGCCACCATCACCACGACCATGATGATGACGACGATGATGAGGATGAGCACGAGCATCACCACCATCATGACGAGGATGATGACCACGGCCACGAATGCTGCCATCACCACCACGACCATGATGACGACGATGACGAGCATGAGCACCACCATGACGGCGAGTGCTGCTGCGGCCATCATCACCATCATCATGACCACGATGCAGACGAAGTGTTCACCAGCTGGGGCCACGAGACTGCCCACAAGTACAGCCATGACGAGCTGGAGAGCATCCTGACCGTGCTGGATTCCGGCGAGTACGGCGCTGTGCTGCGTGCCAAGGGCATTGTGGACGGCGGCGACACCTGGTACGAGTTCGACATGGTGCCCGGTGAGCATGAGATCCGCACCTGCGGCCCCGATGTTACCGGCAAGGTGTGCGTGATCGGTTCCCAGCTGAAGGAACATGAGGTGGAAGAGCTGTTCCACGCCTGATTTGTAAAGGAGTAAAACATGGCGCAGAAAGAGATTCCCTGTTACCTCTTTGTGGGTATGCTGGAAAGCGGCAAAACCAAGTTTATTCAGGAAACAATGGAGGACCCGCAGTTTGATTCCGGCGACAAAACGCTGCTGTTGATCTGTGAGGAAGGCGAAGAGGAATATGATTCCGAGCGATTTGCCTTTGGCGGCGTGACCGTTGCCACCATTGAGGACAAAGCGGAACTGAACCGCGAACACCTGCAGCAGCTGGCTGAAAAGTCTGACTGTGGGCGTGTGATCATTGAATACAACGGCATGTGGCTGGTGCAGGAGCTGTACGATGCCCTGCCGGATAACTGGCTGATTTACCAGTGCCTGGCCACCGCAGACGGCACTACCATCAAGACCTATGCCAACGACAATGCCATGCGCGGCCTGCTGCTGGACAAGCTGCGCGGCAGCGAGCTGCTGGTGGTGAACCGTGCCGAGGCGGTAAACGATGACGAAAGCCACCAGCTGATCCACAAGCTGGTGCGCCAGGCCAGCCGCCGCTGCGATATCGCCTATGAGTTCAAGGATGGCAGCGTTGCCTATGACGATATCCCGGACCCGCTGCCGTTCGATGTAAACGCCCCGGTGATCGAGATTCCCGAAGAGTTCTTTGGCGTGTGGTATATGGACTGCATGGATGAGATGCAGAAGTACGACGGCAAAACGGTGAAATTTCTGGCTCAGGTGTGCCAGACCAACCGCGCCGGCAAGGACAGCTTTGTGCCCGGCCGCTTTGCCATGACCTGCTGCGTGCAGGATATCCAGTTTGTGGGCTTCCCCTGCAAGTACACGGAGTACAAGAACCTGAAGCAGCGTGACTGGATCACGGTAACGGCAAAGGTGAACCTGAAATACCACCCGATTTACAAGGGCCAGACCCCGGATTCTGTCGGCCCGGTGCTGACGGCCATCAACGTGGAGCCTGCCGCGGCCCCGCGTGATGATGTGGTGACCTTCAGTTGAGCGGGGAACGCCGCAGGGCAATCGAAGCCCGCGTGGCAGCCGCAGCCGCCCGGCTGGAAAAAGAGGGCCGCTACACGGCAACCCGGCGGTGCATCCAGCACGGCAAGGTCAGCGTGTATGCCCACTGCGTCAGCGTGGCGGATACCGCCTGCGTCTTGGCGGAAACGCTGCACCTGCGCGTAAACGAGCGGGCGCTGATCCGCGGTGCATTGCTGCATGATTACTTTTTGTATGACTGGCACGATAAAGCCAACGGCCACCACTGGCACGGTTTTACCCACCCAGGCACCGCCCTGCACAACGCAAGCGAGGATTGGAAGCTGACCCCGGTGGAGCGGGAGATCATCAAAAAGCACATGTTCCCCTTAACCCCCATCCCACCCACCTGCCGTGAAGCGTGGCTGGTGTGCCTGGCAGATAAAATCTGTGCCGCCAAGGAGACGACCGGCGGAATCTATGGCAAGCTGCCGTTTGCCGCGAAGCATAACGCGCAGGATTAAGTAAATTAACGTTTTATATGCAGAAAATCCAAAAGCCCGATGCCGTGTTGACATCGGGCTTTTGGCATTTTACACGGAGAGGGGAAAAATTAGGAATTAGGAATTCGGAATGAGACGGCGGGAAAAAGTTCGTGGCAAGGGTTGAACCTGCTGTAATTCCACATAGGCAGGGATCATAAACAGGAACAACAAAAAACAGGCGCACCACAGAATAATCCCCGTGGTGCGCCTTATTTATACGATTGTACCTATTGAATTAAAGGTTTTCACCGAAGCCTTTTTTCAAAAAGGTTGGAAAAATCCCCCGTAAATCCAAAAATCACAGCGTATCGCAGATGGTGCTCATCATGGAACGGATGTCGATGTGCTGGGGGCATTTGGGCAGGCAGGCACCGCACTTGATGCAATGCTCGGCGCGGGTGGCGGCGGGGGCGTCCTCATATTCCTCTTTTAGGGTGGCGAGGCGGTCACCACACAGGCGGTATTCGTTCCAGGCGTGCAGCATGCCCGGAATGTTGACCCCGGCGGGGCAGGGCATGCAGTACTTGCAGGCCGTGCAGGGGGCAAGCTTTTGGGCCTTGAACACATCCAGCGCACGGGCGAGGGTATCCTGCTCGGTGGTGGAAAGCGGAATAAAGGGATCCATGGAAGCCACGTTATCCTGTACCTGCTCCAGGGTAGTCATGCCGGAAAGTACGCACAGCACATTGGGCAGGCTGGCAACCCAGCGAATGGCCCAGCTGGCCAGGCTCTTTTCCGGGGCGGCCTGATGCAGCAGGGCGGCGGCTTCAGGGCAAAGGGTGTTCAGCATCCCGCCACGCACCGGCTCCATAACGATGACCTGCAGCCCGGCAGCGGCGCACAGCTCGTATTTTTTGCGGCTCTGCTGATAATCCCAGTCAAAATAATTGAGCTGCAGCTGTACAAAATCCCAATCGCCTGCAGCAAGGATCTCTGCCAGCTGCTCAGCGCTGCCATGGAAAGAAAAGCCCAGCCGCTTGATTTTGCCCGCCTTGCGCAGCTCGTTCAGCTGGTCATAGGCGTGGTACTTGACGTAATTGGACCAGCTGCTTTCATGGACAGAGTGAGCGAGGTAAAAATCAAAGTAATCAGTGCGGCAGTTGGCCAACTGCTCGTTAAAAATACGGGGCACATCCTCATCGCATTTCAACAGCCAGCCGGGCAGTTTGCTGGCAAGGTGATAGCTGGCGCGGGGATACTTGGCCAGAGCTTTGCCGCAGAACTTTTCGCTCATGCCGCCGTGGTAGGGGTAGGCAGTATCGAAATAGTTCACGCCGTGGGCATAGGCATAATCAAAAATCTCCTGTGCCTTTTCCTCGTCAATGCTGGTCTGGTCGGCGGCGTCCCGCAGGGGCAGGCGCATGGTGCCAAGACCCAGCAGGCTGATTTTGCCGTTGAGGTCATTATAGGGGGCAGGGTTATTGCGGCAAACACGGTATTCCATACAAGTTACGCTCCTTATTCCGGCTTTGCCAGATGAATTTGATGGAAGATTTGGTGCGGGGATAAACAAGAAACGCCGATTTTGCTGGCTCGGCGGTTAAGGTGTATCTGAAAACAAAGAAACAGCCGATATTTTCGACTTTTCAGATACACCCTGGGAAAAGGAAATTATTCGCAGGAGGAACAGTCGCCACAGTCCTCGTCGGTAGCAGGAGCTGCCGTTGCGGCGCGGCCTGCCAGCTCGGGATCAAGGCTTTCGGCTACTTTGATCATCAGGGCACATTCAATGCGCTTGCGGAACACTTCGCAGCCATATTCATACACACCGTGGATATCGCCGGTGGCGTGCAGGGCGTTGGCGGCGCAGCCGCCCGCGCAGTACAGGCGTGCCCAGCAATCCTTGCAGTCGGGGCGGGCGTACACGTTGCACAGCTTGAATTCATCCCGCAGTTCGGTGTTGGTAACGCCGTTCCAGATATCGCCCAGCTTGTAATCCGGGTCGCCGACAAACTGATGGCAGGGGTACAGGTCGCCCCAGGGGGTAACGGCCATATATTCGGTGCCGGAACCACAGCCGGAAATGCGCTTGTAAATGCAGGGGCCATGGGCCAAGTCGATCATGTAATGGTAGAAGGTGATGGGATGACCGGCTTTTTCACGGCGGAGCATATCCTTGGCCAGCAGCTCATACTGGTCAAACAGGATGGGTAGGTCGGCTTCGGTCAGGGCTTCGGGACTGCCGGCCTTGCTCACGACCGGCTCCATGGAAAGCTCGTCAAAGCCGAGATCATCCGCCATGTGGAACAGGTCGTTGGTGAAATCGGTGTTGTAATGGGTGAAGGTGCCGCGCATGTAGTAGCCTTTACCGCCGCGGGCCTTGACCAGCTGCTGGAACTTGGGCACAATGCGGTCATAGCTGCCGCGGCCTGCAATATCCTTGCGGAAACGGTCGTTGACCTCCTTGCGGCCATCCAGAGAAAGAACCACGTTGTAGCACTCTTTGTTGGCCCACTCAATGACTTCATCGGTGATGCCGATGCCGTTGGTGGTCAGGGTGAAGCGGAAGTTCTTGCCTTTTTCTTTTTCAATGCTGCGAGCATAGGCAACCAGCTGTTTGCAGACCTCAAAGTTCATCAGCGGTTCGCCGCCGAAAAAGTCAACCTCCAGGTTGTGGCGGGTGCCGCTGTGCTCCACCAGGAAATCCAGCGCACGCTTGCCGGTCTCAAAGCTCATCAGGCCGGACTGGCCGTGGAACTTGCCCTGGGCGGCAAAGCAGTATTCGCAGTTCAGATTGCAGGTGTGGGCCACATGCAGGCAGAGTGCCTTGACAACGGTGGAACGATTCTTGAAGTCAAAGGCATGGTCAGCGTAAATATCTTCGGCAAACAGCTTGCCATCGGCCTTCAGTTCTTCGATATCGTCAAAGCAGTCGTTGATGTCCTCGGCGGTCACTTCGGGATGGTCAGCATATTTCTTTGCCAGCAGGTCGGCAGCTTCTGCGCGGGGGTGGCCGGCATCGACCAGAGCGATGGCGGCATACGCCAGTTCGTCTACGGCGTGAACGCTGCCGCTGTAGACATCCAGCACAATGTTGTAGCCGTTGAGTTTATATTGATGGATCATACTATTCCTCATATCCGAATCAAAGTGGGGTTACATAAAAAGAACCGGGAGCGCCTTTTTGGTAAAAGGCAGTCCCGGCAGAAAGCCAGTTCAAGTAAAAATTACTTCTTCTCGCAAGGCTGGTTGGCAATGCCGCAGCTGGTCTTGCAGGCGCTCTGGCAGGAAGTCTGGCATTCGCCGCAGCCGCCGTTCTGGAGGCTCTTAGCCATATCGCGGGTGTTCAGAGTCTGAATGTGCTTCATGAAATTTCACCTCTTCTATAAATATAGATTATATTAAATATACACGGAAACCATAGGGTTTGTCAAGCAAAAGCGGGGATTTTTGCGGGGAGGCGGGCAGTTTTTTGCCCACAACAGGAATGGTGCTATGGCAGAACATCCAAAGTGGAGCCACCGCCAAGGCCAGTGTGGTGCAGGTGGGTGCCGCAGGCAGCAAGGGCGGTGCAGGCCGCGATGAATTCCGGAGTGATCACTTCGCCCGGTGCCAGCAGCGGAACGCCCGGCGGATATGCCCAGACATACTCCGCCGAGGTGCGGCCAACGGCATGTTGCAGTGCCAACGCGGTGTGCGGGGCAAAAAGCGCCTGTGCGATGGAACAGGCGGCTGGGCCGGGGGTGGGCAGCACCTGCGCCGAGGCGGGCAGGGGAGCGTTCTGCGCCGCCGCAGCATCGATCACCAACAGGGCAGCGGCAAAACGGTCAAGGGCGGTTTCTTCATCGCAGGGGGAGGTCATGGCCAGCACGTTGGCACCACAGGACATCTCGGTTTCAAACTGCCAGTCCCGGCGCAGCAGTTCCGCCAGGGCGGGGCCGGTCAGCCCGGCAGCAGCACCGTTGACGAGGATCTTGCCGGAATCGTGGGCAAAAAAGCCGGGGTGGGCAGAAACATCATCCATCCCATGGCAGAGCACGCGCAGGCGGTGCAGTGGGCGCACAGCGCCGCTGAACCGCTGCAAGCGGGCACGCCAGGCGGCAAACCAGGCATCGCCGTGTTCGGCCAGCAGGCCGGTGCAGCCGTCCAGGCTGGCCATTAACGGATAGGAGGGGGAACTGGTTTCAAACACATCCAGCTGGCGTTCCAGCTCCTGCGGCGGAATGAAAGAACTGTTCCAGTGCAGCAGGGCGGTCTGGGTCAGGCTGGGCAGTGTCTTGTGCGGGCTTTGAATGATGACATCCGCCCCGGCAGCAATGGCACCGCCCTGCCAGCCGTGGGCGGCGGCCAGTGGCAGATAGTGCGCGCCGTGGGCTTCGTCCACGATCAGGGGAACGTTGGCGGCGTGGCACAAAGCGGCAATGGCGGCAAGATCACTCAAAACACCCTCATAGGTGGGGCTGGTAAGGATGACCGCAGCGGCATCCGGGCGGGCGCGCAGGGCATCCGCTACCATGGCGGGGGTGATGCTGCCGTAAATGCCGAACGCCGGGTCCACGGGGGGCACCAGCCAGTGTGCCGTTAAGCGGTTGAGCTCAATGGCGTGGTAAACGGATTTGTGGCAGTTGCGCGCGCAGATGACGGCGGTGCGGCCGGAACTGACGACAGCGGCCCGGATGGCGGCAAGAATGCCGCAGGTGGAGCCGTTGACCAGATACCAGGTTCGCTTTGCCCCCCACAGGGCGGCGGTGCGGGCCATGGCATCGGCCAAAATGCCGTCTGCATCGTGCAGGTCATCTACGCCGGGAACTTCGGTCATATCCCACCCGGCGGGCAGGCCCGGTGCCGGCACCACCCGCCGCTTGTGCCCCGGCATGTGCAAGGGGTAAAGCCCGGAGGAAGCATAGGATTGGAGTTGAGATTGGAGAAGATGGTTCATAAGTTAGGAGGTAGGAAGTAGGAGTTAGGAGTTGAAGGACGGAATTTTTGGAAGCGGCAATAATTAGAAGTGAGGAAACGGAGAGAGTATAAGAGTGTTATGATTTTAATACGCGGCGCAAGCCGCACCATAAACTCCTAAGGCAACACCGCACAATTCCCGCCTTACGGCTTAAGCACCGCTCCGGCG
>ENA-UONV01003107-UONV01003107.1-human-gut-metagenome-genome-assembly--contig:-CS4-NODE-3107-length-11504-cov-5.066731_pt1 | contig 11504 bp, 8 predicted proteins | sample MGYA00242461_ERZ724008 | MGnify/ENA metagenome assembly ERZ724008 | reverse complement strand
GCTTGTCTGCCGCACGTTCACGCACAAGATTACGTCGGTTACTTGTTGCATAGATCAGGATATTGTCCGGCTTTTTCTCAAGGCCGCCCTCGATCACTGCTTTCAGATATTTATATTCGATTTCAAATTCCTCAAAGGAAAGATCATCCATATAAAGAATAAATTTGTAATTACGGTTTTTGATCTGTGCGATCACATCATTCAGATCCTGGAACTGGTGCTTGTACACCTCGATAATGCGAAGTCCTTCGTCATAATAACGGTTCAGGATACCTTTGATGCTGGAAGATTTGCCAGTTCCTGCATCACCAAAAAGCAGGCAGTTATTGGCCTTTCTTCCTCTTACAAAAGCCTCCGTGTTCTCGATCAGCTTCTGCTTGGGGATTTCATATCCAACCAGATCATCCAGATTCACATGAGCGATTCTGGTAATCGGTACGATCATCGGCTTGCCATCCTTACCATGCTCAATACGAAATGCCTTGTTCAATCCCAGCTTGCCTACACCGAAATCTTTGTAAAACTGCACCATATCTGCCATAAACTCTTCCACTGTAGAAGCCTCTGCCAGTGTTTTGCTCATATCACAGATTCTGTCGCAGATACGCTGGTTGTATACCTTGCTGTTGCATCCTGTATTCACATAATTACAGAGAAAATCAGCACAGTCCGTTCCAAACACCCTGTCAAAAACAGAAAGATCAAAGTCATAGAGTTCTTTGAAAATTCCAAAATCATGAAGCGCCAGATGGTTAATGCTGCCCTCCACCGCCCCTCTGATCTCGGAAGCGGTGCTGAATGCATTCTCGTGATTGACAAGAAGCTGCGTCAGATAAGTGTGCCACAGATTCCCGGAAAACCCATACATTCCTGCCATTTCCACCAGACTTCCTGCCATATGGAAAAATTCCTCTTTACGATTCTCAAAGCCTTCTTCACCAGCCTCATAGCTGTTCATCAGTGATGTCATTCTGTCCAGTACCTCACCGTTGTCGAAATTGCGGTAAAGGATACATTCTTCTGTTCTTGCCATTTTTGTTTCCTCTCAATTCCATGACGCATTTACGTGTCTCTTCTCCTTTTTGCTGCCCGCACAATTCATGACAGCACACTTTCGGATATGCAGGCTCACGCATTTGCACCGTTTTTCATTCTACTTTTCTTATATTAAAAACAGATAAAATCTTCTTAAATTCTTTGGTTAATTTTAACAATAAATGAAACTGCTGCCACTCTCTGCCTTCGCAGCTATAACCGGCTCTAGAGCGTGTTTGAAAAATCATTCCCGCAATCTGCACGCCCCACTTTGCGGTATATTTTGCCCGAATTCAGTTGCCGTAGCCCGCTACGGCGCCTTCATCCGGACAAAATCTCCCACAAATTGTGACGCACATCTTGCAGAAAGCCTTTTTCAAACACGCTCTAGGATTCTGCATTGGTCAAGTTGAATGTGAGGGATGGATTACTCCTGTGTAATTCCGGTTACTTCATAGCCAGCGTCTTTGATTACCTGGCGGATTTTGTCCTCGTCCACTTTCTCTGGTGCTGAGAAAATAGTAGTTCCGGCATCATGGGAGGATACAACATCCTGTACCCCAAATGCTTCCTGGATTGCTTTGTTTACGTGTGCTTCGCAATGTCCGCACATCATTCCTGTTACATTAACTGTCACTTTTACCATGGTATTATTCTCCTTTTTGTTAGTATTGTTATTAATATCGCTGCATTCGTTCAAAAGCTTGCAGCTGTTATTAATCGTTTGTTCTGCATCTGAAGTTTTATCTGCATTGAATGATTTTGAGAAAACAGCAGATGATGCTTCAGAGAAATCAGCAATATTTCCAGAATTGGATTCTATGGAAACCGGATTCTTGACTTTTTTATCTTTAACTGCGTCATGAATTTTAAACAGGTTTAGCCTCAACGCGTTGGTAACTACACAGAAGCTGGAAAGGCTCATGGCAGCAGCGCCGAACATCGGGTTCAAGGTCCATCCGAAAATTGGAATCCATACGCCGGCAGCCAGCGGAATACCAATTACATTGTAGAAGAACGCCCAGAAGAGATTCTCGTGGATGTTGCGAAGAGTAGCGCGGCTCATACGGATAGCAGCTGGCACGTCGGAAAGCTGGCTTTTCATAAGGACAATATCTGCTGCGTCGATGGCTATATCCGTTCCGGCACCGATGGCAATACCAATATCTGCTCTGGTAAGGGCTGGTGCGTCGTTGATTCCGTCGCCAACCATGGCAACCTTGCCTTTTTCCTTCAGGGAGCGGATGACGCTCTCTTTTCCATCTGGAAGGACGCCTGCAATAACCTGGTCAACACCTGCCTGTGCGCCAATAGCTCTGGCAGTGCGCTCGTTGTCGCCGGTAAGCATAACTACCTGGATACCCATATTCTGAAGCTCTTTGACTGCCTGTGCACTGTCCGGTTTGATTACATCAGCAACTGCAATGATTCCAAGAAGTTTTCCATCTTTTGCGAAAAGAAGAGGAGTTTTTCCTGCTTCGGCAAGCTTCTCGGCCTGGTTCATAAGAGACGGAGAGACAGCTGCCAGAGTGTTGATGTATTTCATGCTTCCGCCGATAAGCGTGGAAGCGCCAAGCTTCGCAGAGAGTCCATTGCCGGGAAGAGCCTGGAATTCTGTGACTTCCTGGGCTGTAAGACCAAGGCTTGCAGCTTTTTCCAGAATGGCTTTCGCAAGAGGGTGCTCGCTCTTTTTTTCAAGGGCGTAGGCAAGGGTGAGAAGATCGTTCTCAGATACGTCGTCTGCAGGGAGAATGTCAGTAACCTCCGGCTGACCGTTTGTGATGGTTCCGGTTTTGTCAAGGGCTACGATCTGAACCTTTCCGGCTTCCTCAAGGGAGACGGCTGTTTTGAAAAGGATACCGTTTTTGGCACCCATTCCGTTTCCAACCATAATGGCAACCGGAGTGGCAAGACCAAGGGCGCATGGGCAGCTGATGACCAGAACGGAAATTCCTCTTGCCAGGGCGTAGCCAGCCTCATGACCGGTAAGCAGCCAGACAATAGTAGTTATAATTGCAATAGTGATAACAGCAGGTACGAAAACACCGGAAACACGGTCTGCGATTTTGGCAATAGGAGCTTTGGTGGCTGCAGCATCACTGACCATTTTGATGATCTGGGAGAGTGTGGTGTCTTCGCCAACGCGGGTAGCTTCACATTTGATAAAGCCAGACTGGTTGACTGTGGCTGCGGAGACAAGATCTCCGGCAGCTTTGTCGACAGGGATACTCTCACCTGTAAGGGCAGATTCGTTGACTGCACTGGAGCCTTCGATAATCACACCATCCACCGGGATGTTCTCACCAGGACGGACAACAAAGGTGTCACCTTTTACAACCTGGTCAATGGGAACGGTGGCTTCCTGGCCGTTTCGGATGACAACGGCAGTCTTGGGAGCAAGCTTCATAAGACCTTTTAAGGCATCCGTGGTCTTGCCCTTGGAACGGGCTTCCAGCATTTTTCCAACGGTGATCAGGGTCAGGATCATAGCGGCAGATTCGAAATAGAATTCCATCATGTAGTGCGTGACAAGTTCGGAATTGCCGTCAACCTGGGCTCTGGTCATGGCGAACAGGGCATAGACACTCCATACAAAGGAGGCCATGGAGCCGAGAGCTACCAGGGTATCCATGTTCGGAGAGCGGTGCCACAGACTCCTGAAGCCGCTGATGAAAAATTTCTGATTGATGACCATGACGATTCCTGCAAGAAGCAGCTGTACAAGTCCCATGGCGATATGGTTGCCATCAAACCAGGCTGGCAGCGGCCATCCCCACATCATGTGTCCCATGGAAAAGTACATCAGCACCAGAAGAAAACCTACTGAGGCAATAAGTCGTTTCCTGAGGAGTGGCGTTTCGTGATCTTCCAGGGCTTTCTCAGCATCAGAAACGGGTTCCTTCTGGCCGGAAGCACCCTTCAGGCTGCAGCCGTATCCGGCTTCTTCTACAGCTGAGACAATGGCAGAGGCTGAGGCAGTTCCTTCCACTCCCATGGAATTGGTAAGCAGGCTTACGGAGCAGGAAGTAACTCCCGGAACCTTGTTTACCGCTTTTTCCACACGGGCGCTGCAGGCTGCACAGCTCATGCCGGTGACGTTGTATTGTTCCATAATAAATTCCTCCTTCGAATACAGTGTTTCGATACCAACGGACTGCTCTGCGCATTCGTACCTCCGCAGGCAGGTACACATTCGGAATACGCTGGTATCTCACTTCATTAGCTTCTGCAAAGTTGCAACCAGCTCATCAATGGTTTCGTCTTTACCATCACGGATATCTCTTGCCACACAGGTTCGGATATGATTGGCGAGAAGTTCCTTATTAAATGCATTCACAGCGGCATTTACAGCTGCTGACTGAATAAGAATATCGTTGCAGTAAGCGTCATTCTCCAGCATTCCTATAATCCCCCTTATCTGGCCTTCAATACGTTTCAGACGGTTTACCAGCTTCCTGCGCTCTGCTTCGGAACGATCGGTGTGCTTGGTACAACAGCAGGAACAGACCTTCTTGGTAGGTTCCTGGCTGGAAAGAGTTGCAGGATCGGCTGCGGTGTGGCTGCAGCAGGATTCGGATTTATAATCAGCTGTCATAGGCGGACTCCTTTCCTTATATACCCCGCCAGGGTATGTATTTGATGAAACCAATATATACCCTGGCGGGGTATTTGTCAATAAGTAATTCACAGAAAACCTGAGAATTGCGGCGCGAAACCATGCGAAAGCATGATTTCTGTGCATCGCGAAGCGTGTTGCTATGAACGGAGTGAATAGTAATCTGTTTGAAAAATTATTCCCGCAATCTGCACGCCCCACTTTGCGGTATATTTCTTCCGAATTTGTTTGCGTAGCCAGCTACGGCGTCTTCATGCTACGGTGCCCTCATCCGGACGAAATCTCCCACAAATTGTGCCGCACATCTTGCGGAACGCATTTTCTAAATACACTATAGTTCATAGAAAATACATAAAAAGTTCATAAAAAATATATAATAATATGGTACATATTAAATATCCGAGTCGAATATGTATAATGGTTATAGCGCAAAGGTTGCATCATAAACATGATGCGCAAAAGAGAATCCGGTGAGAGTCCGGAACGATGCCGTCACTGTGTAAGGGAGCTGCTTCAGAGCCCACTGGGAAACCGGGAAGGGGAAGTAGCGATGAACGAAGTCAGGAGAACTGCCTTAGCGTGGAATTGTGGATATGCGGTACACAGAACTTGTATTCTCATAACGATACATGAATATTTCCTGAATGTTTTTTGGAAGAAAAGTGTGTATATGAGAATGTGTGCAGTCGCAGAAAATGCGGCTGTTTTTATGCAATGGGAGATTGGTGATAGATTTCCCATAGGATTCTTTATACGTGATTCTATCCGGAAATACAAAAAAAAGAGGAAAAAGAAATGAAAAGAAAATCTTTATTAGCAATCCTTCTTGCAGCTTCTATGGCAGCAAGCATGACAGCAGCAACAGCAACTGTTGCATTTGCAGAGACAGAGGAAGCAGCAGAGGAGACAACAGACGATGCTGAGACAGCTGATGATGCTGAGGCAGCTGACGATGCTGAAGCAGCTGATGATGCTGAGACAACAGACGATGCAGAAGCAGCTGATGACACTGCAGATGCAGATAAGGAAGCGGCTGATAAAGTAGCAGCACTTATCGATGCTATTTATGTTCAGGAGAGAACAGATGATACAGATGAGCAGTGCAAGGAAGCTAAAGAAGCATGGGATGCCCTTACAGATGCTCAGAAAGAGCTTGTAGAGGGAGAAGAGGCAAGTCCAGAGTATTTCGGACGTGACACAGGTGATGCTTCCAAGGATGATCCGCGTAATCAGGACGAGATCGGTGAGAATGAGCTTCTTGTAGTAAGCTTTGGTACTTCCTTTAACGACAGCCGTGCAGAGGATATCAAAGGAATCGAGGATGCTCTTGCAGAAGCATTCCCGGATTGGTCTGTAAGAAGAGCATTTACCGCTCAGATCATTATCAACCATGTACAGGCAAGAGATGATGAGAAGATTGATAACATGCAGCAGGCACTTGACCGTGCAGTAGCAAACGGTGTTAAGAATCTTGTAGTTCAGCCTACACATCTTATGCATGGTGCTGAGTACGATGAGATGGTAGAAGCTATTGATGCTTACAAAGATAAATTTGAATCTGTAGCAATCGCTGAACCAATGCTTGGTGAGGTTGGCGATGACGCTACCGTTATCAACGATGACAAAGCTGCTGTTGCTCAGGCAATCACAGATGAAGCTGTAAAAGAAGCTGGATATGACAGCATGGAAGCAGCTGCAGAAGATGGAACCGCATTTGTATTCATGGGACATGGTACTTCCCATACAGCAAACGTTACATATGACCAGATGCAGACCCAGATGGAGAAACTTGGATTCACAAACGCATTCATCGGTACTGTAGAAGGTGAGCCAGAGGATACAGCTTGTGATGAAGTTATCAATAAAGTAAAAGATGCCGGATTCAAGAAAGTAATCCTTCGTCCGCTTATGGTTGTTGCTGGTGACCATGCAAACAATGATATGGCTGGTGATGATGACGATTCCTGGAAGAGCATGTTCGAGGCTTCTGGAGATTTCGATGAGATTGACTGCCAGATCGAAGGTCTTGGAAGAATTGACGCTGTTGAGCAGCTTTATGTAGCTCATACTCAGGCAGCTATTGATTCCATCGCGAAATAATTATTCTGGTATAAATTGTTATTGCAACAGAACAAAAGCAGCTGCTCCTACACTGTGGGGCAGCTGTTTGAGTAATAAAACAAATACGGTACACACAAGTGCACCGTAAATAAAGAAAAAGCAAGGAGAGTTATTATGAAACGTTCATTAGTCATTTTATTAACAGCTGTAAGTATTTCCGCTATGACAGCAGGAACTGCATTCCCGGCATTTGCAGAAGCCACAGAGGCTGAGGCAGAGGAAACCACAGATGGTGCAGAGAATGCCGCAGACAGCGAACTTGAAGACGGTGTTTATGGTGTAGAGTTTGACACAGACAGCAGTATGTTCCATGTAAATGAGGCTTGCAACGGAAGAGCTACCCTCACTGTAAAGGATGGTAAAATGACCGTTCATATTACTCTCGTTTCCAAGAATATTGAGAATGTTTTCCTTGGAACAGCAGAGGATGCACAGAAAGACGGTGCCGAACTGATTCAGCCTACTATTGATAAGGTAACTTACAGCGATGGCATGACAGAGGAGGTTTATGGATTCAATGTTCCGGTAGAGAAGCTGGATGAGGAATTTGACCTGGCAATCATTGGTAAAAAGGGAAAATGGTATGACCATAAGGTAAGCGTTACGGATGTGCAGGAGCTGACTGAGGAAGAAAAAAATGCAGTTGAGATCGGTGAGGAAGAGAAAAGCGAAGATGCTGATACAACTACAGATGCAGCTGCCGAGGAAGAGAATAAGGATTGATCAATAATCTGAAAGGGACATCACATGAGCGAAAACGGTTCATGCGATGTCCCTTTTTATATTTATTTTGTTTTGCCCTCACCGGCAAAATATTCTTTTGTCAGCTTCACAACTGTACCGGAAAGCAGGAACAAAGCAATCAGGTTGGGAATTGCCATAAGACCGTTAAATGTCTCGGCAATGCTCCACATCAGTCCAAGGTTGGCAGTTGCGCCAAGGATGGCAACCAGGGAATAAATAACCATAAAAGGTTTGATCACTTTTTCAGAGAACAGGAACTCGATGCAGCGGGCACCGTAAAGTCCCCATCCGACTGCTGTGGAAAAAGCGAAGCAGCACATGGCAACTGCTGTAAAAATGGATACCCAGCTTCCATATGTAGAAGTAAATCCAAGGATCGTAAGCTCTGCGCCAGCTGCTTTTCCATAATCAACAGCAACGCCGCTGCAAAGGATAACCAGTGCAGTCAGTGTACAGATCACGATGGTATCTGTAAAGACTTCGAAAATACCGAACATACCCTGTTTTACAGGCTTTTTGGTATCTGCACACGCATGGGCAATGGATCCGGTACCAAGACCAGCCTCGTTAGAGAAGATACCACGGGAAACACCCTTTTTTAAACTTGTGAACATACTTAAAACAATGCCGCCTGTTACAGCTCTGGGCTGAAATGCCCCTCTGATAATAGAAGCGAATACAGCTGGTACATTCTGAATGTTCAGAAGGATAACTCCCAGTCCGAGAAGAATGTAAAGCAGAGCCATAAATGGAACCAGCTTTTCGGTAACATGGCCAATTCGTTTGATTCCTCCAAGAAGGATCATGGCGATCAGAATGGCAATTATGATTCCGATGATCAGGTTGGAAGTAGAAACGGCGCTTTCGCTGATCACGTTATAATTCAGCAATGCAGAATTGATGGCAGTGGTGATAGTATTGACCTGTGTAGCGTTACCGGTACCAAATACAGTGAGCACGCCGAATGCTGCGAACAGATAAGCCAGCCAGTGCCATTTTTTGCTAAGACCGTTCTTGATGTAATACATGGGACCGCCTACCAGTTCACCGTTGGCATTGATCTCGCGGTAGTGTACCGCCAGAGTAACCTCAGCATATTTGGTACACATGCCAAACAGTGCAGAAACCCACATCCAGAATATGGCTCCGGGACCGCCAATTGCGATAGCACCTGCTACACCGGCAATATTGCCAGTACCGACCGTGGCTGCAAGTGCTGTACACACTGCCTGGAAAGGCGTGATAGCACCGTCAGATGCGTCACGTTTGCGGAAAATACGTCCAAGGGTTGTTTTGATTGCGTAGGGGAATTTGCGAATCTGAAGAAAATTGGTGCGGATACTAAGATAAAGACCAACTCCGAAAATACAGACCATTGCAGGAACGCCCCAGATAAAATTATTTACAGCGGTGTTGATTGTTTCGATTATTTGCAGCATAAAATACCTCTCTGGAAGTTTTTTTGGATGTATGTGAACGGAACTGCTTCCATGTCACACACATTATTAAACTGGTGCAGCCAGAGCCTGTTTGAAAAATCATTCTTGCAATCTGCACGCCCCATCTTGTGGGAAATATTGCAGAAAGCTTTTTTCAAACACGCTCTGGAGCTTCATTTATGTGAAGACATGACAACTACTGCACCATATTTAGCGGATAAAATTTGTCTTGATCTTATCTTCCGCCTGGGGAACTGCAATACCTGCCGCTTTCCCTGCTTCCAGGGATTTCAGAAGCCATGCCATATTGTTTCCAAGTGAGCGCATGATCTGAAGTCCTTCTTCATCCTGTGCAACTTCTGCAGGAGTATTTCCGTGAACCATGTTCCAGTAGTTAGCAGATACAACAGGCATTTCATGATAGCTGAAATATTTCTGAAGAACGTCTAAAGTAGCTGTGGTGCCGGCTCTTCTTGCAGAAGCAACTGCTGCAGCTGGTTTGTGGAGCATGTCTTTGCCTGCCATGGAGCAAAGCTTATCCATAAATTCAATGATCTGTCCGGATGGGGAAGCCCAGTATACCGGAGAACCAACTATAAGCGCATCTGCTTCTTTTAATTTCGCCGCGGCGGCTTTTACATTATCTGTATCCGGATTTCCAGCTTGGAAAATCTCAGTATCAATTCCATTATGATTCAGTGTTTTTGCCACTTCACTAAGTGCGGTGAACGTACAGCCTTCCTTGCGCGGGCTGCCATTTAAGAGTAAAACCTTCATGTTTTTCATCCTTTCTGAAGTAAGTTATATCAGACTGCGATAGCCGCAATCTGCATGCATCATCTCTCTAAAGCGGTAATGTATCTTCTTATTATACGATAGAAATAGTTGGATTTCAAGAGAATGGTTTTATTTTAAAAACACAATATGTTCACAATTTAAGATTATAATAAAAAATATTTGAACTATTCAGCAAATATTATTCCGCAAGGTATTTTATGTGAATCTGACTCACATAAAAATCGAAATCTTCGGCGCCCCACTTTGCGGTATATTTTGCCTGAATTGGTGAATGGTTATAAACATTTATTATGCGACAGAAAGGAAGTAGTAAGTGCTTCAGATCAAAGACATACACAAAGAATACAGAACAGGAAATTTGGTACAGCGTGCCCTGGACGGAGTGAGCCTTAGTCTTCGGGACAATGAATTTGTGGCAATTCTTGGTCCCAGCGGTTCGGGAAAAACCACTCTTCTGAATATTATTGGTGGTCTTGACCGGTACGATAGAGGCGATCTGATCATCAATGGGATTTCTACGAAAAAATATAAAGACAGGGACTGGGACTCTTATCGAAATCATACCATAGGATTTGTGTTTCAGAGTTATAATCTGATCCCACACCAGACAGTTCTTGCAAACGTGGAGCTTGCCCTTACCATTTCCGGTGTATCAAAAAGTGAGCGGAGACGCCGTGCAAAAGAAGCTCTGGAAAAAGTAGGCCTTGGTGCCCAGATCCACAAAAAGCCAAGTCAGATGTCAGGCGGTCAGATGCAGCGAGTGGCAATTGCCAGAGCACTTGTAAATGACCCGGAAATTCTTTTGGCGGATGAGCCAACAGGAGCCCTGGATTCAGATACCAGTGTACAGGTTATGGATCTTTTGCAAGGGGTCGCAAAGGAACGATTGGTAGTAATGGTCACCCATAATCCGGAGCTTGCCCAGCTTTATGCCACCAGAATCGTGACGGTAAAAGATGGGCGGATCCTTTCTGATACAGATCCGTTTGTGATAGACAGCGAGAGCATGGCACCTCCTGTTCACAAGAATATGGGAAAATCCTCCATGTCCTTTTTTACTGCACTTTCCCTTAGCTTTCAGAATCTGAAGACTAAGAAAGCCCGGACCTTACTTACTTCTTTTGCAGGCTCCATCGGTATTATCGGAATTGCGCTGATCCTTTCCATATCAAATGGTGTAGACAAATACATTACAAATATGGAAGAAGAAACACTTTCAGAATATCCGTTGCAGATACAAAGCACAGGAGTGGATCTTACCTCTATGATGATGGGAGCAGCCACAGCGCAGAGTGGGAAAAAGGATGGGGAAGTAGGAGTTGCCCAGATGGTGACTAATATGTTCTCCAAAATGAATTCCAATGATCTGGAGTCTCTGAAGGTTTACCTGGACAGTAATGAAAGCAGCATTTCCCAGTATGCAAATTCGGTGGAGTATACGTATTCTGTTTCTCCCCAGATTTTTCTGGAAAATGAAAAAAATATCCGACAGGTAAATCCGGACAAATCTTTTTCGGCTATGGGTTTGGGCTCTGGTTCCTCCAACAGCATTATGTCTTCTACCATGAGCACTGATGTTTTTCATGAAATGCCGGAAGATGCTGATCTTTATAAGGATCAATATGACGTGCAGCACGTAACGCGGAGGGTAAAGTAATTATGTATGCAGATTGCGTTACTCCGTCTATGGAAAACGCCATTCGTGAAACAGAGCGCCGCCGTGAACTACAAATCAAATATAACGAAGAGCA
>ENA-UONV01003094-UONV01003094.1-human-gut-metagenome-genome-assembly--contig:-CS4-NODE-3094-length-11529-cov-4.242374_pt1 | contig 11529 bp, 9 predicted proteins | sample MGYA00242461_ERZ724008 | MGnify/ENA metagenome assembly ERZ724008 | reverse complement strand
ACTGCGTGCGCCCAAGCAATATTACAAGCGCGATCTATATGGGATATCATGCAGGATTAGACGCATAAAAGGTTTGATTTTAAGAAGTCATTTTCGTAAAAGAAGGTGGCTTCTTTTTTCGTGCGAACAAATGGCAGAATGACGGAGAAATAAAGGAAAAAATTATAAAAAAATGAACAAATGACGAAAAAAATAATAAAATTTTTAATGTGAATCAAAAAATATTCTATAGTTTATGAGATAAAAATCCCGTATACTAGCATTACAAACAAAACAAGAAGGGGGAAATTCTTATGAAAAAGAAAATTGTTGCAATTATGATGATGGCGGTATTGGCACTTTCAACCGCAGCATGCGGAGCCGATGGGGGAAACAACGGCGGTGGCACACAGGCAGGCAATACAGGGGGAGGCACTTCTACCTCAACTGTCGCAAACAAGGATAAACCATTGGTATGGTTTAACCGTCAGCCGTCAAACAGTTCTACAGGAGAGCTTGACATGACAGCACTCAATTTTAACAAAGATACTTATTATGTAGGGTTTGATGCAAATCAGGGTGCAGAACTTCAGGGTACCATGGTAAAAGATTACATCGAGAAAAATATTGACAAGATTGACCGTAACGGAGATGGCGTGATCGGCTATGTTTTAGCAATCGGTGATATCGGTCACAATGATTCCATTGCCCGTACAAGAGGTGTCAGAAAAGCACTTGGAACAGCAGTGGATAAAAACGGCGAGGCAGACAGTGCACCGGCAGGAACCAATACCGATGGAAAAGCATCACAGGTTCAGGACGGAAGCATTGAAGTAGGTGGAAAAACCTATGTGATCCGTGAACTTGCTTCCCAGGAAATGAAAAACTCAGCAGGTGCTACATGGGATGCAGCAACAGCCGGCAATGCGATTGGTACATGGTCATCTTCTTTCGGGGATTCCATTGATGTCGTTGTATCCAACAATGATGGAATGGGAATGTCAATGTTTAATGCATGGTCAAAGGATAACGGTGTACCGACATTCGGATATGATGCAAACAGCGATGCGGTTGCAGCAATTGCAGAAGGCTACGGTGGAACGATCAGCCAGCATGCAGACGTACAGGCATACCTGACACTGCGTGTTCTTAGAAATGCACTGGATGGTGTAGATGTTGACACGGGTATCGGAACTGCAGACGATGCAGGAAATGTATTAAGCAGTGACGTTTATGTATACAAAGAAGACGAGAGATCTTACTATTCCCTGAACGTGGCAGTAACCTCTGATAACTACAAAGATTTTACAGATTCTACCGTTGTATGGGAACCGGTATCCAAGCAGTTAGATGCATCTGCCCATCCGACAAAGAAGGTATGGCTGAATATTTACAATGCTTCTGATAACTTCTTAAGTTCTACCTATCAGCCGCTGTTACAGAAGTATGATGACCTTTTAAATCTGGATGTTGAGTACATTGGTGGTGACGGACAGACAGAGTCTAATATCACAAACCGTCTGGGCAATCCGGGACAGTACGATGCTTTTGCCATCAACATGGTGAAAACAGATAATGCAGCTTCTTACACAGCTCTTTTAAATCAGTAAAACAACTTAACTTCGGGGGGAGAAATGCGGTTCTCTCCCCGAAAACAAAAGGATAGGAGCGGATAGTATGGGGGATCAGAGCAAAGATATTATCTTATCGATACGTGGCATGAGTAAATCATTTGGCCGCAACAGAGTACTTGATCATATCAACCTTGATGTGAGAAAAGGAACAGTTATGGGACTTATGGGAGAAAATGGTGCCGGTAAGTCAACAATGATGAAATGTCTTTTTGGAACTTATCAGAAAGACGAAGGAACTATATACCTTGACGGAAAAGAAGTGAATTTTTCCGGTCCGAAGGATGCACTTGAAAATGGGATTGCAATGGTGCATCAGGAGTTAAACCAGTGTCTGGAGAGAAATGTTGTGGATAATCTCTTTCTTGGCAGATACCCGGTAAATTCCCTTGGGATGATCGATGAGGGAAGAATGAAAAATGAAGCCTCGGAATTATTCCGGAAACTGGGAATGACGGTGAATCTGGATCAGCCGATGAGAAATATGTCCGTTTCCCAGCGGCAGATGTGTGAAATTGCAAAGGCGATCTCATATAATTCGAAAGTAATCGTATTAGATGAGCCAACATCATCACTTACCGTACAGGAAGTGGATAAACTTTTTGATATGATGCGGATGCTTCGTGACCAGGGCATCTCCCTTATTTATATTTCCCATAAAATGGATGAAATATTTGAGATCTGTGATGATATTTCCGTACTCCGGGATGGAAATCTGGTCATGACAAAAAGTGCAAAAGAAACAAATATGAATGAACTGATTACTGCAATGGTAGGCCGTGTGCTGGAAAACCGTTTTCCACCGGTGGATAATCAGCCGAAAGATGTTATTTTATCAATCCAGCATTTGTCCACAAAATATGAGCCGTATTTACAGGATGTTACATTTGATGTCCGTGAAGGGGAGATTTTTGGCTTATATGGCCTTGTGGGAGCCGGACGGACAGAATTGCTGGAAACCATATTCGGTATCCGCACAAGAGCCGCAGGCCGTGTTTATCTGAACCATAAGCTTATGAATTTCAGCTGTGCAAAAGAGGCAATGGATTATGGATTCGCGCTTATTACGGAAGAACGGAAGGCAAATGGATTATTCCTGAAAGGGAATCTTACATTTAATACAACCATTGCAAATCTTAATGCATATAAAAAAGGCGCGGCACTTTCAGAACCGAAAATGACAAAGGCTACCGCAAATGAAATTAAAGTCATGCATACCAAATGTCTGGGACCAAACGATATGATTTCAAGTCTTTCCGGAGGAAACCAGCAGAAGGTTATTTTTGGAAAGTGGCTCGAGCGTGAACCGAAGGTGTTTATGATGGATGAACCGACAAGAGGAATTGATGTCGGCGCAAAATATGAAATTTATGACCTGATCATACAGATGGCAAAACAGGGAAAGACCATTATCGTGGTTTCTTCTGAGATGCCGGAAATCCTTGGTATTACAAACCGGATCGGTGTCATGTCGAACGGACGGCTTGCGGGCATTGTCAATACAAAGGAAACGAATCAGGAAGAATTACTTCGCCTCAGCGCGAAATATTTATAGGCAGGGGGGACAGATATGGCAAATAGCAAGATTCTTACAGCGGAGCAGGAAAAAACACTGCGTCAGCCGATTGAGGAATATGTCGGAAAAATACAAAAAGAGATTGATGAACTCAGAAAAGATGGTACGGCAAAAGTCATTATGTACCAGAGCAGGATCGAAAACGTAAAAAGAGATAAAACACTTTCCAAAGGGGAAAAAGATTCTGAGATTGCATCCTGCCAGAAGGAGCTTGAACAGGCAAAAGCGGTAGAGGCACAGAACAAAGACCAGATCGCAAAACTGATCGGGAAAGCAGAAAATTATCTCAAAAATAATTTTGACAAGTATTATAATGCAGTTAAGGCAAGTTGTATAGCGGAAAAGGAACAGGCACTGCAGGAGCATCAGCAGAAACTTGCAAAGATTGAAAAGGAACACAAAGAAACTCTGGCAAAGACTTCCGCCCAGGCCGAGGTCAAAGAAGAAAATTATGTATATAAGAACCGTGTTTCCAATGAAAAGATTGAACTGGAAAAAGAGTATCAGAGGATTAAAGACCGGAAGCATGATGCGTACAGTTACAAGTATCATCTGATTGATCTGCTCCGGTTGTCCAAATTTACATTTGCAGAAAATCAGGCACAGAAATGGGAAAATTATAAGTATACATTTAACCGGAGAACATTCCTTTTACAGAATGGACTCTACATCGCGATCATTCTTATTTTTGTTGCGTTATGTATCATAACTCCAATCAAAAAAGGAACGCCGCTGCTTACCTATAACAATATCTTAAATATTCTCCAGCAGGCATCGCCAAGAATGTTCTTGGCACTTGGAGTTGCAGGACTCATTCTTCTTACCGGAACGGATCTTTCCGTTGGACGAATGGTTGGTATGGGAATGACAACCGCAACCATTATCATGCATCAGGGTGTAAATACAGGTGGTGTGTTCGGACACATCTTTGATTTTACGAAAGTACCGACACCGGCAAGAGTCGTTCTTGCACTGGTAGCATGTATTGTATTATGTACGTTCTTTACCAGTATAGCCGGATTTTTTACAGCGAAATTCAAGATGCATCCGTTTATATCGACCATGGCAAACATGCTTGTCATTTTTGGACTGGTAACCTATGCGACAAAAGGTGTTTCCTTCGGAGCAATCGAGCCGACCATTCCGAATATGGTAATTCCAAAAGTCAATGGATTCCCGACCATCATTCTCTGGGCAGTTGCAGCAATTGTCATTGTATGGTTTATCTGGAACAAAACAACCTTTGGTAAAAATCTTTATGCAGTCGGAGGAAATCCGGAGGCAGCAGCAGTTTCAGGTATCTCTGTATTTGCAGTAACACTTGGTGCATTTATTATGGCCGGTATCCTTTACGGATTCGGTTCCTGGCTTGAATGTACCCGAATGGTTGGATCCGGTTCCGCCGCTTATGGACAGGGCTGGGATATGGATGCCATTGCAGCCTGCGTTGTCGGTGGTGTATCATTTACCGGTGGTATTGGTAAGATTTCCGGTGTTGTTACCGGTGTATGTATCTTTACAGCATTAACATACTCCCTCACAATACTGGGTATTGATACCAACCTCCAGTTCGTATTCTCAGGTATTATCATCCTTGTTGCAGTAACACTGGATTGTCTGAAATACGTTCAGAAAAAATAAAACATATACTCTCCTCTATAATGAAAAAGCAGGGATGCCGGTGATGCATGAAACATGCAGGGCATCTCTGTTTTATGTTGGAAAGGTTTTACTTTATCTGGACAAATTGCTATAATAAATAAAATAACATGGGGGAAGAGGTATGTATACATTATTGCTGGTGGATGATGAAGAAGAAGTCATTGAAGCCATCGTTAAAAAGTCAAATGGGAGGAACTCGGCTTTCAGGTTACCGGGCATGCAAACAACGGATTTAAAGCAATGGACATGCTTGAAGAAATGCAGCCGGATGTTGTTATGACGGACATCCGGATGCCGTATATGGACGGGCTGGAATTGTGTGCGCATATAAAAGCAAAGTATCCGGCAACAAAAATTCTGCTTTTTACCGGATTTGATGATTTTGAATATGCAAAAGAAGCCGTGCATCTTGAAATCGAGGAATATATTTTAAAGCCGCTCAATGCTGTTGAAATAACAGAAGTGTTTAAGCGTCTGAAAGAGAAACTGGACTATGAGATCAGTGAAAAAAGAAATACGGATCTTTTGAAAAAATATTATGCGGATTCCCTTCCGATGCTGCAGGCGAATTTGTATACAACGCTTATTGAAGGACGTATTCCGGAAGAGGAGATGCCGCATTATTTTAAGGATTACCAGATTGCTTTTGCAGGCCCGTGGTATTGCTGCCTGATCATACACACATCGGCAAGTCAGGTTCCGGAGGGCATGGATATACGGCTGCTTTCGGTATCGGTAGACCGGCAGGCAGGGGAGAACCTCGGGGAAAAATGGAACGCGAAGCGTTTTCGCTATCTTGGGGATACCATTATGATTATGCAGTTAAAAAGTGAGGAAGAAATTTCAGAACTGACGGATGCCTGTGACCGTTTCTGTAAATATATCCATCATATTATGGGGGCAAAAGTAACCATAGGGATCGGTCAGGTATGTGGGCACATTGCAAAGATTGCAGCATCGTATCAAAGCGCCAGGGAAGCGGTTTCCTATCGTGTTTTATATGGAAGCAACCGGGCGATAAATTTAAAAGAGATTGTTCCACAGAGAAAAATCCAAAGGGATGCCGGAGAGAAAACAGAACTGTCCAATGTGTTCAAAAAGATCTGCCTTGGAGAAAATGAAGATATTGCAAATGCCATAGAAGTTTACATGCAGCATAATTTCCTTGACTTGAAATCATTGGAAAAATATCATGTGGCAGTTATGGAACTCATTGGCGAACTGTATCATTTTATGGTCAACAATGAAATGGATACCACAAAAATACCGGGAGGTATCGGTTCTTTGTATAATGAACTGTGTAATTTAGAACCGCAGGTTTTGCAGAAATGGCTTTTAAAATTCTGCTGTATGCTGCATGATGACATGGCAGATGCCCGGTATCATTCCAAGAAATCCCTGATCGGGAGGGCAAAAGAATATGTGCACGACAATTATCAGCAGGAAGATTTAGGGCTTGACGATATCTGTAAAGAACTGGGCGTGTCAAATTCTTATTTTTCAAGCATGTTCAAAAAAGAAACAGGGAATTCTTTTGTCGGATACCTGACGGAATACCGTATGGATAAGGCGGCACGCATGCTTGTGGAAACCGCGGAAAAAAGTTATATGATTGCAAAGAGTGTGGGATATTCCGATCCAAATTACTTTAGTTATGTGTTTAAAAGACAGTTTGGGGTATCCCCTTCAAAATACAGGACAGCATATGAAAAAAATGAAAAATAAACCGGGAGATATCCAGTCAACCATCATGGTTGCATTTTCTGTAATATCAACCTTAATTATGGTTTGTATGGGCATGATGGTATATTGGAGATTTTCGGGGATCACACAGCAGAATATTGTGGATAATAACCGAAAGATTATGGATCAGACGGTGGATTCCATAGAAAATTATCTTGTGAATATGAGGCTGGTATCGGATGCCGCATATTATAATGTTATAAAGGAAAACGATATCCGGGAACAGAACGATTCCATCCACAAAGGGTTAAATCTTTTATATGAGGCAAATAAAGAGAACTTAAGGAGCATTGCTATATATAATGGATACGGAAGCCTTATGGCAGCAGAGCCGGTTGTTGCCCAGAAAGAAGAACCGGATGTGACCAGACAGGGATGGTTTATGCAGGCAAAAACACGTATGGAGAATATCCATTTTTCCACACCCCATGTACAGAATTTATTTGATGACGGTACCTGTCGGTATTACTGGGTGATTTCTTCCAGCCGTGTCGTGGAACTTACGAATGGGACAGATACACAGTTGGGGGTGCTGCTTGTGGATATGGACTATTCCGGGATTTCACGTATGATGGAACGGATCAATACGTCAGGAAAAGGACAGTATTTTTATCTGTGTGATGGTGAGGGAAATATTATTTATCATCCGCATCAGGCAAGAATTGACAATGGCATGAATACAGAAAGCAGCGTAAAGGCAGCTTCGTCCAAAGAAAAAATTTACGATGAATATTTGGGAAAAAACCACAGAAAAGTTATGGTGGGTGCAATCAGTTATACAGGATGGCGCCTGGTCTGTGTTATGCCGTATGAAATATTCACAAATAAGATGGCCGATGTAAAGCAGTTTGTCCTGCTTATTTTACTGCTTATGGCAATGATGCTTGTATTTGTAAACCGCATCATTTCCGTGCGGATATCGCGGCCGATTATGAAACTGGATCACTCGGTGCGTGAATATCAGGAAGGAAAAGAAGAAAAGATTGCAATCGGAGGCTCAACAGAGATCCGGCATCTGGGACAATCCATTCAGGAATCCTACCGGCAGAATTCCGAACTGATGAAAAAAGTCATATGGGAACAGAATGAAAGAAGAAAAAGCGAATTTGATGTGTTGCAAAGCCAGATTAACCCGCATTTTTTATACAATACATTAGATTCCATCACCTGGATGATAGAGAGCGGTAAAAATGAGGAAGCTGCCTTTATGATCACACAGCTGGCAAAGCTTTTTCGGATCAGCCTTTCAAAAGGCCATACGGTTATCCGCATAAGGGATGAACTGCAGCATGCGCAAAGTTATGTTAATATACAAAAAGTGCGGTATAAAAACAAGTTTGAAGTTGTATTTGATATCCGTCCGGATATTCTGGATGATTGTATCGTGAAACTTGTGCTGCAGCCGATCCTTGAAAATGCGATCAATTACGGCGTAAGGGAGATGGATGACTGCGGAAAAATCCTCATTCGTGGATGGAAAGAACAGGAAAATATCTTTATACAGGTATCGGATAACGGAATGGGGATTCCGGAAGAGGAGATTGACCTGTTATTAAAGGATACAAACCGTGTACATAAAAAAGGCTCCGGAGTCGGGCTTGTAAATGTAAATAACCGGCTCTGGTTATTGTTTGGAGAACCATACGGACTTCAGATAGAAAGTGAACTGGATGAGGGAACGACAGTGACAGTTATCATCCCTGAGATTGTTTACAGTGAGGAAAACTGCAGGAAATTTGAGGAACACCATATGCCGGAGGATTCTTAAAATGAAACATGGGAAAAAAACATTTGTGATAATAGAGGCAGTTCTGGGAATTCTCGTGATTCTGGTTCTCGGCTTTATCATCTATAAGCAAAACGGCCATGATCCAGAAACAATTGCGGTGATCATACCGGATGTGGATGAGAGCGAGTGGTCAGCGTTTAAATACGGACTGAAAATGGCAGCACGGGAATATGATACAGATGTTGTGATCATCAGTAAGGACAATATGGAAACCGCCAATGATGAGATTGAGATTATGAATCAGGAAATTGCAAAAGGAGCAGATGCGGTGATCGTAAAACCGATTGCAAACCGGGATGGGCAGCAAAAGCTAAAACAGCTGGAAAAAAGTGTTCCTATAATGGCCGTGGGAGATACATTTCCCGAAGAACCGTCCGGATTGCATACAATAGAACCTGATCATTACCATATGGGTGCGGATCTTGCCCAAAAGCTTCTGGAAAATTACCGTGGAAATCTGATCGGGAAGAAGATTGGGATCTATTCGCAGCATGCCACTTCAGAAGCAGTGATAAAAAGAATGAAGGGGATTTGCGATACATTAAAGGGGAGTGGCGCAGAAATTTTATGGTCTGTATCAAAAGAAAATGATTCGAAAGAGAAAATCAATTTACAGACACAAAGAAGGGTGGATATCGTGATGGCTTTGGATAATGCAAGCTTTGTGGAAGCCGGGGAGGCGGCAAAGGATAATGACCTGTATGGGGCGGTACTCTATGGAATTGGAAATTCAACGGAGGCAGTTTATTATCTGGATGCAGGATGGGCACAATGTCTGGTTGCTCCGGATGAGTTTGACGCAGGCTATGAAAGCGTTGCAGAGCTTATTAAAAAACGACATAATTTTTTCTATAAAATGAAAGACCGGCAGATTACATATACCGTTCTCACGCGGGAGAATCTTTTTTCGGAGGAGAACCGGAATCTGCTGTTTACAATCAGCCGGTAAAATCAGAGGTTATCATGGATAAAAGAAAAATAAAAAACGCTATGGCATTAATTGGTCTGATGGGAATTCTTTTGTATGGTGCATGTGGAAGCGAAAAAAAGGAAATACCGAAACAGATTTATATTGGTGTCGCATGTTATGACCAGAGAGATACCTTTCTGGGGGAACTTCTGGAAAATTTTAAAAGGGAATGCAGGACACTTGAAAAAAGGGGATATGATATCAGTCTGACCATTATGGATGCTGCAAATTCGCAAAGAACGCAGGACGATCAGGTGCAGGAAATGATCGGCAATGGCTGTGATATTCTGTGCGTCAATCTGGCAGACCGGACGGATCCGTCACAGATCATTACAGCCGCGCAGGAACACGATATTCCCATTATTTTTTTTAATCGGGAACCTGTGGAAGAAGATCTGATGCAGTGGGATCAGTTATATTATGTCGGAGCAGAAGCAAAACAATCCGGACAGATGCAGGGACAGCTTGCAGCAGCTTATATCAAAGAACATCCGGATGTGGACCGCAATCATGATGGGAAAATCCAATATGTGATACTTGAGGGGGAAATGGGGCATCAGGATGCCATTATTAGAACGGAAAGCGTTGCGGAGAGCCTGAAAGAACAGGGGATTGCACTGGAAAAACTGAGTTATCAGATTGCAAACTGGAATCGTGTGCAGGCACAGAACCGTATGATGCAGCTGATCGGACAATATAACAACCGGATGGAAGTTGTTCTTGCCAATAATGATGCAATGGCACTCGGTGCTATGGATGCTTATGAAAAGCTCGGGTATACGGAAACAAACCGGCCGGTATTTTTTGGAATAGATGGGACAAAAGAAGGGCTTGAAGCGGTAAAAGACGGAACACTTGCAGCAACCGTATATAATGATAAAGAAGGGCAGGCAGCAGCAATGGCAAATCTTGCATTTTCGATTGCTACAGAGGATGAAAATAATCCAAATCCGTTTAAAAATTATAAATATATATATCGCGCATATCAGAAGGTTACAAAAGAAAATGTGCAGACATTTCTGGAGAAAGAAGAATAGAGGATGCGATCAGAAAAAAGGAGAAACAGACATGAATAACTGGGAAAGAATGAAAGCTGGCAGACTCTACAATGCCGACAGCAAAGATCTGGAAAAATACCATTCGTTTGGGATGGAAACCTGTGATAAATTCAACCGCACACCGCTGTGGATGAAGAAAAGAAAGCAGCGTCTGCTGGAAAAAATGATTCCATCCGTTCCTCCCGGATGAGCGCCTGCCGCAGCAGTATCCGGATGGTTTCCATGACCTTGAGTATGCAAAGCCGATCCACATCGGAAGCGGAAGTTGGATCTGTTCGAGCGCGACGATCTGTGGTGGGGTGACCATCGGAAAAAACTGTATTGTAGCGGCAGGGGCAGTCGTAAACCGTGATGTTCCGGATAACTGCATCGTGGCAGGTGTTCCGGCGAAGGTATTGCGAAAGCTGGATGAGCAGGATCGGATGCAGGTGTGGGATACTTACATGAAAAACGAAGTGCCGTTGTCGGAGCGGGAAAGTGGGAGAAGTAGATCATGAATTCGTGGATGGATCTTGCAATGCGCGTACAGAGTATTGCGCAGGCAGGGATTGATGACCACACCTAATTCTCAGTGTGCATTAAATGCTCTTGCCATTGACAACCCTATAGGGTATGCTCGGTTGGCTTTGGCAGGCGAGATGCAGGCATGGGTGGATGCAGAAGATTGTTTAGATGTGTGATAAATCAATCGTGAAAATTTGAGATGCCTTATGGATGAATATATGGTAAAATTACTCATATGGTAGCCTTGTTCAAGAGACTATCAAATTAGAATTTGACAAAGGAGTGGTTGTATGCTGAACATTGGAAGCCTTATTTTAGGTGCGTGTGCTTGGCTGTTTGCAGGCTTGGCGATTGCAACACCGAAAGCATATACATCCCATAGAAATACCTTGGTAAGCTTTGGACTATGTGCAATTTCTCTTGTATTTCAATTATTTGAGATAAATCGCAGGGTGTTTCTTGGTGATTATGCCGCTATTGAAGATACTATTCGTGCGGTTTTGATTGCTTCTGTCGCATTGGTTTCCATTACAATGATTCTCAATCTTGTTGCATTAGCCAAAGCAAAAAACAAATAAGCAAAATCGAAATTGATGGAGGTAGTGTGAATTATGAAA
>ENA-UONV01003090-UONV01003090.1-human-gut-metagenome-genome-assembly--contig:-CS4-NODE-3090-length-11542-cov-4.667624_pt1 | contig 11542 bp, 9 predicted proteins | sample MGYA00242461_ERZ724008 | MGnify/ENA metagenome assembly ERZ724008 | reverse complement strand
AACGAAAAAGCCTGCCTTGGCGTGACTGCTAAGACAGACTTTTTCTACAGGCTGAGCTGCATCTGTTAAGATGCAGCTTTTTCTGTTGACATTTAAAAATCACATACTATAATTGTGAAGCACCCAAAATCGGAGGAAAGAATAATGAATGAAATTTTTGTGGTAGGCCACCGTAATCCGGATACCGATTCGATCGTCGCGGCGATGAGCTATGCGGCGCTTCGCAACGCCCTCGGCGACAGAGAATACACTGCGGCCTGCCTTGGACATATAAGCGACGAGACTCAGCGCATGCTCGATAAATTCGGCTTTGAGCCGCCGCGCCAGATAAACGACGTGCGCACGCAGGTGCGCGACCTTGATTTCGATACGCCCCCTGCGCTGAACTCCTCGGTCACGATGAACCGAGCCTGGCGCATGATGCGCGAGCAGAAGGTGTCCGTCATTCCCGTCATAAACGAGGACGGCACCCTGCACGGCACTCTCTCGGCCGGCGATATCGCGTCGTACAGCCTGCTGACCATAATAGATCCGCATATAGACGATGTTCCGCTTTACAATGTGCTGAGCGTGCTCGAGGGCAAGATACTCAATGAGGATGCCGAGCTTTTCGACTGCATCGCCGGCAACGTCGTCATTGCGCTGCCGCAGAGCTGCGATACGCTTCTGTTCAACGACCCCGACAGCATCGTGCTGTGCGGTGATCAGCCCGACATGGTCGAGCGTGCGCTCAAGCTCGGCGTGAACTGCCTTGTGCTGTGCCAGACAGAGGCAAAAAAGCAGTGGCTTGAAAACGCGGGCAAGACCTGCATCGTATCCACGCCCTTTGACGCTGCGCGCGTTGCAAAGCTCATCTATCAGGCGATACCTATCTCGCGCCCGTGCCACACCGAGGATACGATATGCTTCCATTTGAGCGACTACATCGACGATGTCCGCGAGGAAGTTCTCAAAAGCCGCTATCGCTGCTACCCCGTGCTCGACGAAAACGAAAAGGTCGTCGGCACATTGTCAAGATATCACCTGCTGCGTCCGCGCAGAAAGCGCGTCGTGCTCGTTGACCACAACGAAAAATCGCAGGCGGTAGCCGGTCTTGAGCAGGCCGAGATACTGGAGATAATAGATCACCACCGCCTTGCCGACATCCAGACCGCGCAGCCTATCCGCATGCGCAACGAGCCTGTAGGCAGCACGACGACAATCATCTGCGGCATGTATCAGGAGCACGGCGTAATGCCTTCGCCGGCAATGGCCGGGCTTATGGCGGCGGCCATACTGTCCGACACCGTCATGTTCAAATCCCCGACCTGCACGAAGCGTGATACCGCGCTTGCCGAGCGTATGGCGCGCATTGCAAACGTTTCGCTTGAGGCCCTGGGAAAGGAGCTGTTTTCCGGCTCGTCCGACACAAAGCCCGTATCTGAGCTTATCCGCTCTGACTTCAAGGAGTTCCACCTCTCCGGACAGATACTCGGCGTCGGTCAGATCACGACTCTTGACTCGGCGAAAATGCTCGAGCGCCGCGAGGAATTCCTCAGTGAGATGCGCCGCATGAAATCAGATCACGGCTACGACATCGTCATCCTCATGCTCACCGACGTTCTTCTCGAGGGCACCCGGCTTCTCTACATCGGCAGCGACGATACCATCCGCCGCGCCTTCTCCGCCGAACCCAAGGATAACATGATCTTCCTGCCCGGCGTAATGAGCCGCAAGAAGCAGATAATACCGATGCTCACCGCCCTGTGGGGTTAAACCGATTTGAGCGGCCAAAATGCGCCCATGCTGCCCAAAGAAGCTTGGGGAAATGCACCCAGCACGACGAGCAGTTTTCGAAACTGCCCCGATATTTACTAAAACCATCTGCCGGGACGCATAGAATTTTGTTCAAAAGCGGCAATTGACAAGGCCGCCGGGTGTGAGTATAATTTATTCGTTAATAAATCAGGAAAGCGAGGATACGGAAATGACTGCACGCTGCACAACGATCGGCAATTGTTCCGTGTCTGAGTCTGTCCGCAGTGCATCCATGTCTTTTGACGCAGTACGATTTTATTCGTACTGCGTTTTTTATTACTATGGCTGGCGCAGCACCGCCTGGCAAAGGACGTAACAATGCACGCATAAAAGCCGCTTGAGCGGCGAATAATTGTCATTGAATGCGGTTCCTTTGCAAAGGGATCGCATATTTTTATTGAAAAAACAGAGGTACCGATATGAACGAACTTGAGACTTCAAGAAACGAGATCAGCCGTATAGACGCCGAGATGGCAAAGCTTTTCGAGCAGCGCATGCAGGCTGCGGCGGTGATAGCAAAATATAAAAAGCAGCACGGCCTGTCCGTCAAGGATGCAGTGCGCGAAAAGGAGCTTATCGACCGTGACCGCAAGCTTATTGAGAACGCCGACGTCGAGTCGTATTATGTGCAGTTTCTCAGAAAGACGATAGATCTCTCCTGCGAGTATCAGTCGAAGCTTTTAAACGGCATGCGAGTTACCTATTGCGGCGTCGAGGGCGCGTTTGCATACATGGCGGCAAAGCGCATGTTCCCGGAGGCCGAGCTTATCCCGTATTCCGATTTCGGCGACGCGTACCGCGCGGTCGAGCGCGGCGAGTACGACTGCGTGGTGCTGCCGCTTGAAAACAGCGCTGCCGGCGAGGTCGGAACGGTCATGGATCTTATCTTCTCGGGCGACCTGTTCGTAAACCAGGTCGTCGATCTTCCGATAGAGCACAATCTGCTCGGCGTAGAAGGCGCGTCGCTAGACAGCATAAAGACTGTTATAAGCCATCCGCAGGCGCTTGAGCAGTGCGGCGAGTACATCCGCGCGCACGGTTTCGAGACCGAGACGTTTTCAAACACGGCGCTTGCCGCGCAGTACGTCAAGGAGAAAAACGACGCAACGGTTGCCGCCATAGCCTCGGATGAGACGAGCAAAATTTTCGAGCTCGATATTATTGATAAGGTCATTAACGACAGCAAAATAAACACAACGCGCTTTGCGGCGCTCTCCCGTGCACAGAACAGGCCGGCTTCAATGTCGAGCCGCGCCGAGGAGAACTTCATCCTCGTGTTCACCGTCAAAAACGAGGCCGGCTCGCTTGCACAGATGCTCAACATCATCGGCTCGCACGGCTTTAATATGCGCAACCTGCGCTCGCGTCCGATGAAGGACCTGCAGTGGAACTACTTCTTCTACATCGAGGCCGAGGGAAACATAAACAACGAAAACGGACAGGATATGCTCCGCGAGCTGTCGGCTATCTGCGCAAAGCTCAAGCTCGTCGGAACCTACTACTCAAATCTTAAAATCGGAGAGTGACAGATATGATCGTCCCCGTAAAGACCGATACATGGAATTATGACATCGTGCTCGAGCCGGGCGCAATTAAAAAGGCCGGTGAGCTCTTGAACCTGAACCGCCGCGTGCTCGTCGTCACCGACAGCGGAGTTCCGGCGCAGTACGCCGAGACCGTTGCCGCGCAGTGCGGCGAGGCGGTGATCGTCACCATACCGCAGGGCGAGCAGAGCAAGTGCTTTGACGAACTCCGGCACCTTTTGTCCGAGATGCTCGATAAGTCGTTTACAAGAGGCGACTGCGTTGTTGCCGTCGGCGGCGGCGTCGTAGGCGACCTGAGCGGCTTTGCAGCATCCTGCTACATGCGCGGCGTGGATTTTTATAATATTCCGACAACGCTTCTGTCGCAGGTCGATTCCTCAATCGGCGGAAAAACGGCGATAGATTTCGGGGGCGTTAAAAACATCGTCGGCGCGTTTTACCAGCCAAAAAAGGTCATCATAGACCCCGAGGTGCTCGAAACGCTTTCGCGCCGCCAGCTCATGGCCGGTCTTGCCGAGGCAATAAAAATGGCGGCTACGAACGATGCCGAGCTGTTTGAGCTTATCGAAAACAGCGCAGACCTCACGGCCGATCTTCCGCAGATCATTTACCGCGCGCTGATGATAAAAAAGAACGTTGTTGAGCAGGATCCGCGTGAGACGGGACTGCGAAAGGTGCTAAACTTCGGCCACACGATCGGCCACGCGGTCGAGAGCTTCAACGCAGGAAAGCTCCTGCACGGCGAGTGCGTTGCGCTCGGCATGATCCCGATGAGCGGAGATAATGCCGCGGCGCGGATAAAGTCGGTGCTTGAAAAATACGGCCTGCCTTCAAAGATAGGGCAGAGCGCCGAGGAGCTTATGCCGTTTTTGAAGCACGATAAGAAAATGGCCTCCGACGGCATTGCGGCGGTGATCGTTGACGAGATCGGCTCGTTCCGCCTTTGCCGCATGAGCGCCGACGAGATACTCTCGCGTTTGGAGGGCTAAGGATGAAAAACAGCTTCGGTCAGAGCGTTTGCCTGACGATATTCGGCGAAAGCCACGGTGCGGCGGTCGGATGCGTGATAGACGGACTCGCACCGGGAATAAAGGTCGATGAGGACTTCATTGCGCGGCAGCTCACGCGCCGCCGACCGTCCTCGGCGCTGGATACGCCCCGGCAGGAAAAGGACGAGTTTAAGATCATAAGCGGCGTGTTTTCCGGCAGAACGACCGGCACTCCGCTGACGATAGTTATCCCCAACGAGAACACCATAAGCCGTGATTATAACTACGGCCCGGCGCGCCCGGCACATGCCGATTTTTCGGCCTACTGCAAATATCACGGTTTTGAGGACTATCGCGGCGGCGGACATTTTTCCGGCAGGATAACCGCGGCGCTCGTTGCGGCGGGCGGCGTTATAATCCCGGCGCTCGAGGGCATAGGCATAAGCCTTGCAACGCACATCGCAAAGTGCGCCGGCGTTTCGGACAGAAAATTTGGCGACCTTGAAAGCGATATAAAATCGCTTCATGAAAAAAGCTTCCCCGTGCTCGACGATGCGCGCGGCGAGGAAATGGCGCAGCGCATTTTGAAAGCGCGCGAAGAAGCCGACAGCGTCGGCGGCGTTACGGAAACCGTTATATGCGGCACACCGGCAGGAGTCGGCGAGCCGTGGTTTGACAGCGTTGAGAGCGTTATCTCCCACGCGGCGTTCAGCCTCGGCGGCGTCAAGGGCGTTGAGTTCGGCGCAGGCTTTGCCGCTGCGGATATGAAGGGCAGCGAGTGCAATGACCCACTGAGAGTATCCGGCGGCAGGATAGTCACAACGACGAACAATAACGGCGGTATTAACGGCGGCATAACAAACGGCATGCCGATCGTCTTCCGCTGTGCAGTAAAGCCGACGCCGTCCATTGCGCAGCAGCAGGACACGGTTGACTTTATAAAAAACGAAAATACTCAGCTGAGCATCCACGGGAGGCACGACCCGGCGATAATCCGCAGGATATGCCCGGTGCTCGACAGCGTTGCGGCGCTGTGCGTTGCGGATATGCTCAGCCTGCGATACGGCACGGATGTGCTGACGAAAGGAGTAGATGACAGGTGAAATACGGACTTATCGGCGAGCATCTGACGCACAGCTATTCGTGCGAAATTCACGCGCAGATAGCAGACTATGAATACGAGCTGCATGAGCTTAGACCGGATGAGCTGGGCGAGTTTATGACAAAGCGCGAGTTTAACGCGATAAACGTTACGATTCCGTACAAGCAGGACGTTATCCCGTATCTTGACGAGATAAGCGAAACGGCAAAGCGCATCGGCGCAGTGAACACCATCGTAAACCGCAACGGCAAGCTTTACGGCGACAACACCGATTTTCCCGGTATGCTGGCGCTTGCAAAGCACGCAGACGTTGATATGAAGGGCAAAAAGGTGCTCATCCTCGGCACCGGCGGCGCATCGAAAACTGCGCACGCTCTGGCAGAGTTTATGGGTGCAGAGAGCGTTGACTACGTTTCGCGCAGCGGAAAGGGCGGCAGCATAACATATGAGCAGGCCGCGCAGGAGCACAGCGACGCGCAGATCATCATAAACGCAACGCCTGCCGGCATGTTCCCGAAGGTCGAGGGCAGACCGATAGACATTTCCGCATTCCCGAAGCTTGAGGGCGTGCTCGACGCGATATACAATCCCCTGCGCACAAATCTTATACTCGATGCGCAGGAGCAAGGCATTCCGGCAGAGGGCGGCCTGTACATGCTCTCGGCTCAGGCGGTTTATGCCTCGGCTGTGTTCCAGAGCATCGAGCTTGACGAGAGCCTTATAAAAAGTGCGTTTGACAGAGTTAAAAGCGCAAAGCAGAATATTGTCCTCGTCGGTATGCCCTCGAGCGGCAAGACCACCGTGGGTAAGATCCTGGCCGAAAAAAGCGGCAAGGAGCTTGCCGACACTGATGAATACATTATCAAAAAAATCGGCATGTCCATTTCCGATTTCTTCGCCAAATTCGGCGAGCCTGAGTTCAGACGCATTGAAAAAGAGACGATCGCCGAGCTTGCCGAGACCGGCGGCAAGGTCATCGCGACCGGCGGCGGCGCTGTGCTCGATCCGGAAAACGTGAGAGCACTCAAGCAGAACGGAACGATCGTGTTCCTGGATCGCGCGCCGGAAAATCTCATTGCGACCGATGACAGGCCGCTTGCCTCGCGCCGCAGCGCGCTTGAGAAGCTCTATGCAGAGAGATACGATATCTACACGGCGGCGGCAGAGGTACACATCGACGCGAACACCACGCCCGAGGCGGAGGCCGACGCAATATTAAAGGAGCTGGGAGAATGAAAATACTCGTACTCAACGGGCCGAATATAAACATTCTCGGCATAAGAGAGCCGGAGATATACGGCAGACAAAGCTATAAGGATCTTCTGAAACTGATAAGCGAGCACGCCGAGGAAAAGGGCGTCACCGTCGAGTTTTATCAGTCAAACCACGAGGGCGACCTCGTTGACGCGATACAGAAGGCGTATTTTGACGGCATTGACGGCATCGTTTTTAATCCGGCCGCGTATACGCACACCTCGGTCGCGATAGCGGACGCGGTGAAGGGCGTCGGCATACCGACGGTGGAGGTGCACATCTCCGAGGTGTCCGAGCGCGAGGCGTTCCGCCGGGTGAGCTACATCCGCGATGCTGCGGTCAAGACCATCTGCGGACACGGGCTTGACGGCTATAACGAGGCGCTGGATTTCCTTATCGACTACATCGGAGAGCAAAATGAAGGTTAAAATAAGTCCGTCGCGCCTTTGCGGCGAGATAAGCGCGCCGCCGTCGAAAAGCTATGCTCATCGCCTGATGATATGCGCCGCCCTCGCCGAGGGCGAGAGCACGATACGCGGAATTTCCGAAAGCGAGGATATGCTCGCAACGCTCGACTGCATTGCCGCGCTCGGCGCAAGATACGAAAAGCTCGGCGACACGGTGAAAATATGCGGCAAAACGGGCAAAACACCCGAGGGTGCGGTACTGCGCTGCCGCGAAAGCGGAAGCACGCTGCGCTTTATGATACCGCCTGCGCTCACCGGAGGCAGAGTAAGGTTCGAGGGTACACCCCGGCTGCTTGAAAGAGGAGTCGGAATATACGAGCAGCTTCTCGGCGATAAGGGCATTGAAATTAAAAAAGACAGCGGCGGAATCGAGTTTTTCGGTGCGCTTACGGCAGGCGAGTATATCCTGCGCGGCGATGTCAGCAGCCAGTTCATAACGGGACTTTTGTTTGCGCTTCCGCTGCTTAGCGGCGACAGCGTGATAAAAATCCTTCCGCCGGTCGAGAGCAGAGCGTATATAGACATTACCGCCGCGGCGCTCGGCTCGTTCGGCATAAAAATCGCAGAGCATGAGAAAAACACCTTTGCCGTTCCCGGAGGACAGCGGTATGCTGCCGGGGATAAGACCGTTGAGGGCGACTGGTCGAATGCCGCGGCGCTCGAGGCGTTTAACCTCATCGGCGGCAGAGTTAATGTGAACGGTCTGAACGAAAACAGCATACAGGGCGACAGAGTGTGCCTTGAGTATTTCCGGGAGCTTACACGGCCCGGCGCGGAGCTTGACATTTCAAATTGCCCCGACCTCGGCCCTGTGCTGTTTGCGCTTGCAGCGGCTACAGGGAACGGAGCGCGCTTTACCGGAACGCGCAGACTGCGGATAAAGGAGAGCGACCGAGCCGCCGTTATGGCGCAGGAGCTTGAAGCCTTCGGCATCAAGACCGAGCTGCACGAAAACAGCGTAACAATAAAGCCGGGGCGTATAAGCAAGCCGCAGCGCGAGCTTTCGTCGCACAACGACCACCGCATAGTCATGGCGCTGACGATACTGTGCAGCATAACAGGCGGCGTTATCGACGGCGCCGAGGCGGTGCGCAAGAGCTATCCGAATTACTTTGACGCACTTAGCTCCATCGGTTTGGAGGCAGAATATGAAGCTTGATAAAAACACGAAAATACTTATACTCGGCCTTGGCCTTATGGGCGGCAGCTACGCCGAGTCGCTCACCTCGCACGGCTTTGAGGTCGGCGCCGTCGCACGGCGGCAGGAGACGATAGACTATGCCCTGCGCGAGGGGATAATAAAGCACGGCAGAGCCGAGATCAACCCCGAATACATCGGGCAGTTTGACCTGCTGGTTTTTGCAATGTATCCGCATGCGTTCGTCGAGTGGATAGAGAAATATCAGCAGTACATTAAGCCCAACGCGCTTATAACCGACGTCACCGGCGTAAAATGCAGCATAATTTATAAAATTCAGAACATGCTGCGGCCTGACCTTGAGTACATCGGCGCGCACCCCATGGCCGGCCGCGAGTGCAGCGGCGTTGAAAACGCGCGCATGGAGATATTCGAGGGCGCAAACTATATCGTGACGCCCACGGATAAGAATACGCCCGAGGCCATCGAGACCTGCAAGGAGCTCGGAAGAATAATGGGCTTTCGCATGATAGCGGAGCTTACGCCCGAAAAGCACGACGAGATGATCGGCTTCCTCTCGCAGCTTGCGCACTGCATTGCAGTTTCGCTTATGGTGTGCAAGGATTCGCACCACCTTGTCGATTACACGGGCGACTCGTTCCGCGACCTTACGCGCATTGCAAAAATAAACGATGAAATGTGGAGCGAGCTGTTTTTGCTCAACCGTGACGAGCTTGTTCGCCAGATGGATCTTTTCTCCGAAAAGTTCGAGCTTATGCGCAAAAGCATAGCAAACGGAGACCGCGAAACGATACGCCGGATGATGCGCCTTTCCACAGAGCGCAGAAAATACTTTGATGTTAAAAAAGAGGATGATGAGTCATGAACATGGAATTCAAAAGAAAAATGCCTACGCCGCAGGCGATAAAGGAAATGTACCCGATAACCCCCGAGCTTGCCGAGAGAAAAAAGATCACCGATGAGGCGCTCAGAAAAATATTCACCGGCGAGGACGACAGACTGCTGCTCGTCATAGGCCCGTGCTCTGCCGATCGCGAGGACTCGGTGCTCGACTACATTTCGCGCCTGCGCACGGTTCAGGAGAAGGTCGAAGACAAGATACTCATCGTTCCGCGCGTTTACACCAACAAGCCCCGCACCACCGGCGACGGATACAAGGGCATGCTCCATCAGCCCGACCCGAACAGCTCGCCGGATATGCTGCGCGGCCTTATAGCGATACGCAAAATGCACATGAAGGTGATTGCCGAAACCGGCTTTTCCTGCGCAGACGAGATGCTGTATCCGGAAAACCACCACTATCTTTCGGACATGCTCTCCTACGTTGCGGTCGGCGCAAGATCGGTTGAAAACCAGCTGCACAGGCTCACGGCCAGCGGCCTTGATCTGCCGGTCGGCATGAAAAACCCCACCAGCGGCGATCTTTCCGTTATGATGAACTCCATCACCGCCGCCCAGCATCCGCACACCTTCGTTTACTCCAACTGGGAGGTGCAGAGCAAGGGTAATCCGCTTGCACACGCAATTCTGCGCGGCTCGTCAAATAAATACGGAAGAACCATACCCAACTATCACTACGAGGATATTAAGATACTGTGCGAGCTTTACGCAAAAAGCGGACTTAAAAACCCGGCGGTCGTCATCGACACCAACCACTCCAACTCCGGCAAGCAGTGGGATGAGCAGCCGCGCATTGCAAAGGAGATCCTGCACAGCACGCGCCACTCGGACGATATCCTGCATCTGGTCAAGGGCCTTATGATCGAATCTTACATTGAGGACGGCAACCAGAAGCCCGACGGCGGAGTTTACGGCAAGAGCATCACCGACGCCTGCATCGGCTGGGATAAGACCGAGAGACTCATATACGAGCTGGCAGACCTCAGATAAAACAACACACACGATAAATCGGAAAGGAGCAGCACCATGATAGCGAAGAAAATGCTTGCACTCGGCAAAAGCGATTCGGCCATACGCGCCATCGCAGCCTACGGCGACGCGCGCCGCAGCGAGATAGGCAGCGAAAATGTTTTTGATTTCAGCATAGGAAATCCCAATGTTCCGACGCCCGAAAAGGTGAAAAACACGCTTATCGAGCTTCTCCAAAACGAGGAGAGCTTAGCCCTGCACGGATACACGGCAGCCCCCGGCGCAATGACCGCGCGCAAGGCTGCCGCGGCGCAGGAGAGCAAAAGAGCCGGATATGATATACCGGCCGAGAGCATTTACCTGACCTCCGGCGCTTCCTCGTCGCTGTCGATAGTCATGTCGGCCCTTGTTTCCGAGGGCGAGAAGGTCGCGGTGCTTGCGCCGTTTTTCCCCGAATACAAGGTGTTTGCCGAAAATGCCGGAGCGGAGGTCCTGATAGTTCCGCCGGCAGGGGACGATATGCAGCCGTTCATGGCGGCGTTTGAAAACGCTGTGGAGGAAGGCGTTGCGGCAGTTATCATAAACTCGCCGAACAACCCCTCGGGCGCGATACTCAGCGAGCAGACGCTCAGAGTCATGTCCAAGATCCTTCGGGCCGCGCAGGAGGAAAAGGGAAAGAGCATTTACCTCATTGCCGACGAGCCTTACCGCGAGCTTGTTTACGGTGATGTTGAGGTTCCGTTCGTTCCGAACATTTACCCCAACACGATCGTCTGCTATTCCTACTCTAAATCCCTGTCGCTGCCGGGCGAGCGCCTCGGCTACATAATGGTGCCGCCCTGCGTCAAGGACAGCGCGGAGGTTTTCGCGGCAGTGTGCGGAGCAGGCAGAGCGCTGGGCTATGTCTGCGCGTCGAGCCTTATGCAGCACATGCTCGCACAGTGCGCTGATGTCCGGCCGGATATCACGAGCTATGCCAAAAATCGCGACACGCTGTATGATGCCCTGTCCGGCATGGGCTTTGACTGCGTAAAGCCGGACGGCGCGTTTTATCTGTTTATAAAAGCGCCAAAGGGCGACAGCGCCGGGGAATTTTGCGAAAAGGCCAAAAAGTTTGAGATACTGCTTGTCCCGTCGGACAGCTTCGGCGTTGCAGGCTATGCGCGCCTTGCCTACTGCGTGTCCGAAAAAACGGCTGAGAATTCGCTGCCGGCGTTCAAAAAGCTTGCCGAAGAATACGGCCTGTAAACCCGAAATAAAATAAATGAAAAAATTCAGTATCGAAAAGATACGGAATTTTTTCATTTCAGGCTGTCGAAAAACTATGCTGCAAAAGAAAGATAATAGAGTAGCAGGGGAGC
>ENA-UONV01003086-UONV01003086.1-human-gut-metagenome-genome-assembly--contig:-CS4-NODE-3086-length-11557-cov-45.050600_pt1 | contig 11557 bp, 12 predicted proteins | sample MGYA00242461_ERZ724008 | MGnify/ENA metagenome assembly ERZ724008 | reverse complement strand
TCGATGCGTTCTGCAAAGCGGTGCTGCGAAATGAGGCCCGGAACTATCACCGAAACAAAAAACGCCTGCTTGACCGTGAAAAGTCATTCAGCGTTCTGTCGATGGAAGAACTGGGGCAGCTCACGAGTGTAGACCATATAGCACGATTCACACTGTCAGAGGTGTTGTCCGTCCGGCATTTCAGATGGCAGTCGATGATGATTGGTTACACAAAAATCCATTTGAATTTCAGCTTGCCACAGTCGTTGTAAACGACAGCGTGACAAGAGAGGCAATTACACGCAAACAGGAGAGGGCTTTTCTGAATTATGTTCGGGAGAGCGGGTGTTATAAAAAGTATTATGGCGCTATCTATATCCTGTTCAAGACGGGCCTGCGGATTTCAGAGTTCGTGGGGTTGACGCTGTCCGACATTGATTTGGAACATCGGAAAATCAATGTGGACCACCAGCTACAACGGACAATGGATATGCGGTATGTGATAGAGGAACCCAAGACCAGCTGTGGTAAGCGGGTGATTCCTATGACGGATGATGTGTATGTGTGCTTCCGGCGCATTATTGAAAATCGGCCTCGTCCCAAGAATGAGCCGATGGTTGACGGTAAATGCGGTTTTCTCTTTCTTGACCAGAACGGGAACCCAACCGTTGCAATGCACTGGGAACACTACTTCAACCACATTTGTACAAGCTACAACAAGCTCTATCGGGAACAGCTGCCCAACATCACACCTCATGTTTGCAGACATACGTTTTGTTCCAACATGGCCAAAAGCGGTATGAATCCCAAAACTCTGCAATATTTGATGGGACACTCTGACATTGGCGTCACCCTGAATACTTACACTCATGTGCAGTACGATGACGTGGAAACAGAGATGAAACGGGTGGTAAATGCCGAGTAGTAAATTGCATTTTGAGCCTGAATTTACTACCATTTTTACTACTGTTGCGAGAAAAGATATGCGATTTTATACTACTTTATGCTATGAAAATGATAGTAAATAGACGGCGGTTGAATTTCTTTGGGCGTTGACGAATGCCGAAAAATCTAGGAATCAAGCCACTTTTCGGGAGAATTTGAGGGATGAAAAAAGTCTTGTTTATTTGCCACGGCGGCATTATAATGGCAGTATCAACGATACAATCAAAATAAATGGGAACGCTCTTCTTACCGCGTGAAAAAGGGCACCAAAAGCAACAGCCACAGCGGGCTTGCCCGTTGTGGCTGTTGTATTGCTTCTGCGTTTTGATTATGATAGGGAAAAAATGAAGCAAAGCGTATGCTTATAAAGCGAACGCCATTGCGATCTGCTCGCGGGTGATGGGCAGCTCATAAAAGCGTTTGTGGGTGGCGTGGTAGATGGCATCGGCCACGGCGGGCAGCGGGGTGTTGATGACGACCTCACCGATGGACTTTGCGCCAAACGGGCCGGTGCCCTCGTAGCTGCTCTCAAAACTTACGTCAATATGTCCAATATCAGTGCGGCAGGGGATCTTGTACTGCATCAGGGAGCTTTCGCGCGGCATGCCGCGGTCATTGTAGGTCACATTCTCGGTCAGCGCCATGCCGATGCCCTGCAAAATGCCGCCCTCGGCCTGCACGCGGGCCAGGTTCGGGTTTACAGGGGTGCCGCAGTCAACCGCGGCCACATAGTTCACCACCTGGGCTTCGCCGGTTTCCAGGTCAACTTCCACTTCGGCAGCGCCAACCATAAACGGCGGGGGCGAAATCTCCGAGCTGTGGGTCACAGTGGCTTCCAGCGCCACCGTGTTGCCACACTGGGATGCCGCTGCAATGCTGGCCAGCGGTACGCGCTGGGTGCCATCCTCGCTCGTCACGGCATCGCCGGTAAACAGCACGGCGGCTTTGTCCAGCCCCAGCATCTGTGCTCCCAGGGTGCAGATCTTATCTTTCAGTTCCAGCGCACACTTTTCCACGGCTTTGCCGGTCACATAGGTTGTGCTGGACGCATAGGAACCGGAATCATAGGGGGAAGAATCGGTATCTGCGCCCAAAACCGCAATGTTTTCCAGCGGGCATTCCAGCACTTCGGCAGCGATCTGCGCCAGGATCGTATCGCAGCCGGTGCCCATATCCGCTGCGCCGATGGAGAGGGTATAGAACCCGTCATCGTTAATTTTCAGCGTGGCACTGCCCACGTCCACATGGTCGATGCCGGAGCCCTGCATGGCCATGCCCATGCCAACAGCACGCACCTTGCCGTTGCCGATCTCGCGCACGGGGTACTTATGGTCCCAATCCATCCTGTCATGCACGGTTTTCAGGCAGCGGTCCAGCGCACAGCTGGTGTTGACCTGGCCATAGTAGGCGGGCATAACATCGCCCTCATGGACAATGTTGCGCTGCCGGAGCTCGAACGGGTCCATCCCCAATTTGTCGGCCAACTCATTCACAGCGGATTCCACCGCAAACAGACCCTGGGTTGCGCCGTACCCGCGGTACGCACCCGATGACATGTGGTTGGTGTAAACAACATCGCTGACAAAGCGGAACGCTTCGGCCTTGCCGTACAGCGGGATGGACTTGTGGCCCGAAAGCCCCACCGTTGTGGGGCCGTGCTCACCGTAAGCGCCGGTGTTGGAAAGGGTGTGCAGGTCAATGCCCTTGATGATGCCGTCCTTTGTTGCGCCCAGCCGCACGTGCATCTCCATCTCATGGCGCGGGGTTGAAGCCGTCTGGCTTTCAAAGCGGGTATAGATGATCTTGCTGGGCTTCTTCGTTTTCCAGGTAACAAAGGCAGGGTAAACCTCGCACACTGACGTCTGTTTTGCGCCGAACCCGCCGCCGATGCGCGGCTTGGCAACGCGGATCATGGATTTGGGGATGTGCAGGGCGTTTGCCAAAATGCGGCGGCAATGGAACACGATCTGCGTTGAGCTGAGCACATTCAGCCGCCCGTAAGCATCAATGCTGCAATACGTGCGGAAGGTTTCCATCATGGCCTGCTGGCAGGCGCGGGTGTGGTAGGTGTGGTCAATGACCACATCGCACCCAGCCAACACCGCCTCAATATCACCCTCGCCAGATTCATCGTGGGCGCAGAGGTTGCGGTTCTTGTCAGCTCCGATGCCGGGAACAAGGGCTTCCCAGTTATCCTCCGGGTGTACAAGAGTAGGGTTATCGAGCGCTGTGTGGAAATCCAGCACCGCGGGCAGAACTTCATATTCCACCTGAATCAGCTTCATCGCCTTATCGACGCATTTTTCGTCTTTGCCCGCAAGGATCGCGACAACATCCCCGGCAAAGCGGACATGGCGGTCGATCACAAGGCGGTCGTAAGGGCTCATTTCGGGGTAGGTCTGGCCCGCCTGGGTGTAGCGGCGGGCGTTCTGGTCCACATCTTTCCAGGTGTAAATCACCTCCATGCCGGGCACAAGCATGGCGCGGGAGGTATCAATATTTTTGACGATCGCATTGGCGTGGGGGGAGCGCAGCAGCTTGACGATGAGACAGTCCTGCGGGATAACATCATCCATGTACACAGGCTGGCCGGTTACAAGCTGCATGGCGTCCTTCTTGCGCACAGGCTGGTTCACAGTTTTCATTGGGCAGCCTCCTTTGATTTTTTCCACGCCAAAAAGTTCTGGATCCCGCGCAGCTGGCCTTCGTACCCGGAGCAGCGGCAAAGGTTGCCCGCAAGGTATTCCTTGATCTCCTCCTCATTGGGGTCGGGTTTTTCGCGGAAAAGGGCCAGCGCATTCATGATAAAGCCGGGGTTGCAGAAGCCGCACTGCTCGGCCCCCTGGTCAGCGATGAACGCGCCGAACTCAGCGGCTTCCTCCTGCAGGCCCTCCAGCGTGGTAACGCTGCGGCCATCCACCCGCGCCGCCAGTACAGAGCAGGAAAGCACCGGCTTTTCGTCCAAAAACACGGTGCACAGCCCGCAGTTGGCGGTTTCGCACCCGCGCTTGACGCTTTTGCAGCCTAAAGAGCGCACCAGATCAATCAGCAGGGTATCGGGGGCGATCTCAGCAGCTGTTTTTTTATGATTCAACGTAAAATGAATTTGCATCAGAGCACCTCCAGGTTCCCCAGTGCCTGTACGGCACGCTTGACAAGCACCCCCACCAGATGGGTGCGGTAGGCGGCACTGCCGCGCAGGTTGCTGCCGGTGGGCACCGCAGCCTGTACGGCGGCGGGCAGCTCATCCGGGGCGGCCGTGGGGCAGACAAGCATGGCTTTCATGGGGCGTGCACCGATGGCAAAGCGGTAGGCTCCATCCGCCGTGCGTGCAGCAGCGCAGGTCAAAATCGGGAAGTCCGTCTGGGTGGCCCGCACAGACTGGTAATGCACTGCAAGCCCCGGCGTCTTTTTTATGTAAACATGGGTCAAAATATCACGGTCATAGGGCAGGGCGGCAAACTGTGCAATGGGCATCCGGCCTGCTTTGTACAGCTCCACATCGCAGTCCAGCGCCAGCAGCAGCGTTAATACGTCTGAAAAGCCAAACCGCCCGTACACGCTGCCGCCCACGGTGGCGCAGTTGCGGAACTGCACCCCCACAATATGGCGCACAGCCTCCCGCATGGCGCCGTTGGTGGCCGCGTTCAGCGCGGCGTGGGTTTCCAGGCTGCGCAGCGTTGCCATGGCGCCAATGGCAAATTCGGTATCGGTTTCTTCAATGGTATCCAACCCCAGCGCAGATAGGTCAATGGCTGTGCCAACGCTGATTTTTTCCATTTTCAGCCACAGCATCCCTCCCAGCACCCGGTTCGGGCGCTTCTGGTTCAGCTGCCATGCTTCTTCCAGTGTGGCGGGGCGGGCATATTCTCGAATCGTTATCATAGAATGCTCTCCGTTTTTGGGTAAAATCATACTTTTGTGTAATACCACTTTTATTTTACCACAAATTCTGCTATAATTCCGTTGTTGTTTGAAAAACACAACGGAATATTGGTTTTAGGGAGAAGTAAGGAACATGAAAATGACCAAAATGACCGCCCTGCTGCTGGCCGCCGCTATGGCACTGACAGCCTGCGGCAGCACCGCTGCTGCCAGCAGTACCGCAGCCAGCGAGGCTGCTTCCGTAGAGACTACCGCAGCCCCGGAAGCCACTGCTGCACCGGAAGAACCTGCCGCCGAAACGGCGGTTACCTACCCGCTGACCGTTACCGACCAGCTGGGCCGCGAAGTTACCATTGAGGAAGAACCCAAAACCCTTGCCAGCGGCTACTACATTTCCACCAGCCTGCTGATTGCGCTGGGCGTGCAGAACGAGCTGGTTGGCGTGGAAGCCAAAGCCGACAAACGCAACATCTACAGCCTGTCCGCCCCGGAGATCCAGTCCCTGCCCAGCATTGGCACCGCCAAAGAGTTTGACCTGGAAGGCTGCGCTGCGCTGGCCCCGGACCTTGTCATCGTGCCCGCCAAGCTCAAGGATTCCATCCCCCAGATGGAGGAAATGGGCCTGACCGTGCTGGCTGTTAAGCCGGAAAACCAGGCCGGCCTGTTCGGCGCGATCGAGCTGCTGGCACAGGCAACCAACACCACCGCCCGCGGCGAGGAGCTGGAAATGGCCATTGACAGCAACCTGGCCGCCCTGGCCGAAGCCGTTGCCGGCACCGATGCCCCCAGCGTTTACCTGGCAGGCAACAGCTCCGTGTTGGAAACCGCAGGCCCCGCCATGTATCAGAACACGATGATCGAAAACGCCAACGGCACAAACGCCGCCGCCAGCGTGGAAGATACCTACTGGACCGAAGTTTCCTATGAGCAGATCCTGGATTGGAACCCCGATTACATCATTCTGGCATCCGATGCTGAATATGACGTTGATTCTGTTCTGAACGATGCCGCTCTGGCGGACTGCACCGCCGTCAAGGAGGGCCATGTTTACCAGCTGCCCCACGCTGTTGAGGCTGTGGATTCCCCCGTGCCGGCCAGCTTCCTTGGCAGTGTTTATCTTGCCAGCGTGCTGCACCCGGAGCAGGTGACCGAGGAGTATTACCACGCCGCTGCCGATGAATTCTATGGTAGCTTCTATGGCTTTACCCCCGAATCTTATGAATAATAACCGCAAACGCACGGCGCTGTGCCTTCTGGGCGCAACTCTCTGCGTTTTTATGGCCTTTGGTGCGGCACTTTATTTCGGCCGTTATCCCATAACCCTGCAGGCACTGCTGGCGGGGGACGCTATGGCAGTGCGCACCTTTACGGTACTGCGCCTGCCCCGTGCCGTGATGGCGCTGGCGGGCGGGTTCGGTCTTGGCGTGGCGGGCTTTGTGTACCAGACTGTTTTCCGCAATCCACTGGCAAGCCCGGATATCATTGGGGTATCGTCGGGGGCCAGCGTTGGCGCGGCATTTGCCATCTTGTTTGTCTCTTCGGGCACGCTGGGCACCACGGTATGCGCCTTTGCGGGCGGGCTGGCAGCGGTGTTTCTCTCGCTTGGCTTGGCGGCCGCCGCGCCGGGGCGCAGCAAGATGAACCTGGTGCTGGCGGGCATTGCCGTACATGCGCTGGCGCAAACTCTTTTGATGCTGCTAAAGCTGACCGCTGACCCGGAAAAAGAGCTGGCCAGCATTGAATATTGGATCATGGGCAGCCTGGCGGGGGTAACGCGAAGCCGGGTGTGGTTCCCCGTTCCAATGGCTATTTCCTGCTGCGCCGTAATTTTTGCTTTGCACCGTCAGGCGATGCTTTTATCCGTGGAAGAGGATGAAGCGCGGCTGCTGGGGGTTCCGGTGGGGCGGATGCGTTTTCTGCTGCTGACATTGGCAACGCTGGTGGTGGCCGCGGTTGTCAGCGTGACTGGGCTGATCAGCTTTGTCGGGCTGCTGGCCCCCCACTGTGCGCGGCTGCTGGCGGGGCACAACCGCCGCTCCACCAGCCTGCTCAGCGGGCTGGTGGGCAGCACGCTGCTGCTGGCGGCGGATACCATTGCCAAAACGGTGGCGGCAACCGAACTGCCGGTCAGTATCTTCACCTCGCTGCTGGGGGTTCCGTTTTTGCTCTACCTTATTATAAAGCCGGGAAGGGAGACGCGGTAATGTTCACTGTGGAGAATCTGGCCGTCCGTCTTGGCGATAAGAACATCCTGCAAAATGTTCATTTTACGATAGATACCCCCGGCCAGCTGGTGGGAATATTGGGGGCGAACGGCAGCGGAAAAACCACCCTGCTGCGCGCAGTGGCCGGGCTTTTGCCCCATACGGGGTGCTGCCTGATGGATGGTGTGCCGCTGGAAAGCCTTTCTACCAGGTGTCTGGCACAAACGGTCAGTTACATCCCGCAGCAAAGCGGAATTTCGGTGTCCATGTCTGCACGGGAAGTTGTGCTGATGGGCTGCAACCCCCGCCTTGGCGTGCTGCAAAGCCCCACCGCTGCCATGTGTGCGGCAGCGGAAGAAGCCCTGCGCACGGTAGGCCTGGCGGATAAAGCCGAGCAGGACTACCTGACGCTGAGCGGCGGCGAACGCCAGCTCTGTATTCTGGCACGTACCTTTGTGGAGGATGCGCCTTTGCTGCTACTGGATGAACCGGACAGCGCCCTGGACCTTGCCAACCGCAGCCATATGGCGGCGCTGCTGGCAGAATTTGTGCATGCAAGCGGCAAAACAGCGCTGATCTGCCTGCATGACCCCATGCTGATGCTGGACTGGTGCGATACGCTGATCGTGCTGCAAAACGGGCAGGTTGGAGCCATGCTGTACCCCAGAACCGACCCGGTTGAAGCGCTGCAATCCGCGCTGGCAGCAGTATACGGCCCGCTGGAACTGGTGCCCGTGACCGACCGCACGGGCCGGGTGCGGCTGGCGCTGCTGCCGTTGTGAGGAAAGAAAAATGAAACCGAAGATTCATGTGATGCTCTGCGATGATATCGGCGAGCGCTTTTTTGGCGAAGGCCCCTGCCGCCTGCTGCACCGGATTGAAGAGACCGGCTCACTGCGGGCGGCGGCACAGGCCATGGGGCTTTCTTACTCCAAAGCGCTGCGCATGGTCAAGCGGGCGGAAAAAGAATTGGGCTTTGCACTGACCCGCAAAACCATTGGCGGGCGCGGCGGCGGGGGCAGCACCCTGACGGATGAAGCCCGCAATTTTATGGAAAGGTATGAGGCTTACCGTGATGCCTGTGTACAGACTGACCGCGAGCTCTATTATAAGTTCTTTCCGGGCGAGCGGTAAGCGCCACCTGCTGTTGACCGGTGGGCGCGGTACGGGAAAAACCACCCTGCTGCGTGCGCTGGTGCCATTGCTTTGCCCCGGGGCACAGGAAATTACCACAGCAGCGTACCCTGCGGACCGTGTGGAAATTCGAGAAAGTGTGAGCGGAAAAATAGCGGTGATCGGCCGCTTTGACCCGGCACTGCCCCCAGGCGAAAACCGGATGCGCCCCGTGGCGGACGGCTTTTTGCTGCTGGGAGTACCCGCCCTGCACCGCATGGCGGCAGGGGAGAGCGAATGGGCGGTGCTGGATGAACTCGGTTACCTGGAAAATAGCTGCCCCGAATTCCGGCAGGCAGTGGAAGCGCTGCTGGATGCAAAGCGCGTTCTCGCTATTGTGCGTAAGCAGGATACCCCATTTTTAACCGCACTGTGCGCCCGGCAGGATGCTTTTGTGGTGGATTTGGACGATCCCGCGCCCGCTCTCGGCTGCGTGGTCATGGCGTCCGGGCTGGGGCGGCGGTTCGGCGGAAACAAGCTGATGGCGGATTTTCGCGGTGCACCGCTGATCGCCAATGCGCTGGCTCTAGCCGCCCTGCCGCTGCTGGCCTGCCGCATTGTCGTGACCCGCTCGGAAGAGGTTGAGGCGCTCTGTAACGCGCAGGGCGTCCCCGTTCTGCGCCACGCGCAGCCCTACCGCAGCGATACGGTCCGGCTGGGGCTGGCGGCATTGCTGGGAAAAGAGCCCGCTTTGCGCGGCTGCATGTTTCTGCCGGGGGACCAGCCGCTGCTCACGCAGCAAAGTGTGGAAGCACTGGCGCTGGCAGCGGCCCCCGATGCCATTGTGCGGCTGTGCGCTGCCGATGGCACCCCCGGCAGCCCAGTGCTGTTCGGTGCGGATTATTTTTCGGAGCTGCTTCACCTGCCGGATGGCCGCGGAGGCAATGCCGTTGCGCGGGCCCACCCCGGTTCCGTCCGCCTTGTGTCCGCCCGGAACGATGCCGAACTGAGGGATGTGGATACGCGGGAGGACCTGAACCAGCTGCGCCAGCTGACAAACAGATAAAAATACCGTGCAGCTTTTTTTGAACTGCACGGTATTTTTTATTTCATCACCTATTATATGATTGTAAACTGGCAGGCCCGCATGGCATCCAGCGCGGTCTGGTGGCTCTGGGGCGTTACCCCGGCGCAGCAGTCCGACAAAACTTCGATCTCTGTTTCCGGGAAAGCTGCACGCAGTACCATGGCGTTGCTAATCACGCAGATATCGGTGCAGTAGCCATAAATAACAATTTTTTCAATATCTTCAACAGCCTTGTTGTGTGCCATCAGTTCATCCAGAATCTCACTGGGCAGCATATAACCGCCGAACGTGGGTTTGTCCACAATGTGACACACTTCCGGCTCGGTGTCCGCCATGACGTTTTCCAGTTCGGGCGCAAAATTCCAGCCATCCTCACCCTCAATGCAGTGCTCGATCGGCAGGCTGCGGCCCTCCCGCGTGGTCAGGTAGTTGTCCTGGTGGGTATCACGGGTAAAGAACATCCAGTGCCCGGCCTGCGCGTGTGCCCGCGCGGTCTCTGCCAGGTGCGCCACATTGGCCTGCGCCTGTGTGTTGGCCAGTGTCCCGGTAATAAAATCTTTCTGCACATCAATCACAAGATCAAGGGTGATTTTTTCGTCATTCATAGCATTTGCTCCCTGTCCACAGTATTTTCTCCAAGGTGTCTTTACATCTTAGTATACAGCATTTCTTTGCCGCCGTAAAGATTTTCGTTCTTGTTAAAGCAGCAGAATGATACGGCAAGACGGGAACCGACAGGTGAGCGCTGCATGATCTCTGATACATCGTCCGCGTTGTCCTGCCGCCCACTGCATCCACTGCAGGGTCCATCAAAAGCATAATGCTGATGGTGACGAAGCCAGCGCAGCCTGTGCAGCGGCGCACGCCAGCTTTTCTGGCGGCATTCTGGCAGACGGCATTGACCTGCTCTCCTCTATATTTCGCTAAACCGGGCTTTAGCGAAATTACGTGTCTGGCTTAAACATTCTCCCCATCGCCCCATTCCTATCCCTAAATCTCCTTAAATCACTTAAAGATTCTCCCGGCACCATGTGCGGCAATGCCTTCAGGCTGCTTATGGCAATACCACATAATTCTAAGTGCCGATACGGCGAGCGAGGTGCGGCAGCTGCTAGGCCAAAAGCGCAGATAATACTGGATGCTGCAAAGGTGAGCGCCGCCAGTGGCGGAAACAGCGAACCGAAGCAGGGGCAGCGGTCGCAGAGTGCGAGGGGCTTTTGCCCCCGAAGCACGATGCGGGTACCGCAACCCGACATTATCGAGCATTTTGGCAACGCAGATGCCGTGCCGCAGCTGCCGGAACGGTGCTTAAGCCGTAAGGCGGGAATTGTGCGGTGTTGCCTTATAACTTTATAACCGTTGCACTTCATGCCAGCGCTTTTGTGACGGTGTTCAACATTCTGCTGTGGACCGTGGGTTACGGCATGGTTTCCGGCAGCCATTCTTTCGCGGTGCTGCTCTTTGCTGTCGAATTAGCATTGACTAACTCAATGAAATCGTTCTATCACACTATAAATGAATATGCCATCCATTCTGCATCGGGGAAACGGTAATTTTTCTGCAATATGCAGCCCCCTGCGGTATAGGGAAAGCAGAACGCCCCGCAAATCTGTACTGCCGCAGCACAGGCCTGCTGTTTTCTATCTGATACGGAAATACCAAAACTCCCCCCGAACAGGTGCGGGAATCGGGGATGCAGAACAAAAATGTTTTTGCATAGAGGACATATCGGGAAAGATTCTGCGCCTTTTGACTTTGCAGCGCCTGCCGCCATCCTGGCTTCCTGTGCCATGGATAGCCGATTTTTACGCTTTTATCATCGGAGGAGTCTTTCCCGTTAAACTGTATATATATTCGAACTTTTGCGTTATATATACAGTTTTGGCGGGCTTGCATACGCCGTTTCCACTCCCTGTATTTTGTGTATTCCATTCAAGGACAGATATTTTGCTCTGTTGTTCCTCACCTCTGCTATTTTGCTGCGTTTTCACTGCCTTTTTGCGTTTTGGTCTGTGTTTCGGTCATCTCGCTGTAGCCGTTATGCTTTTTCGCGCCGTGTTTCACTTGATGAGTTGGGCATCCCTTTGGGCTTATGTATGTTCTCCGTCCGCCTCCATTCGTCTCACTTTTCCTTTTTCCGCAGATAAACAGTCCACCACATCCCCTTGTACGCTGCTTGTTTCCCTGCCATTCCGCAGTGATCCCACGATTTTGCGCCGGAAGCGCTTTCCCACGTTCCAGCGGCAGAGCATTGCGCTTTGCTTCAACCATCACAGCGATTCACTAGAGTGTTAAGGCAATACCGCATAATTCTAAGTGCCGATACGGCGAGCGAGGTGCGGCA